>Ga0209542_10021370_pt1 | contig 10149 bp, 15 predicted proteins | sample RifCSPhighO2_01_FD_184028 | JGI IMG/M metagenome (GOLD analysis project Ga0209542, IMG submission 184028) | Soil microbial communities from Rifle, Colorado - Rifle CSP2_plank highO2_0.1 (SPAdes) (version 2) | ecosystem: Environmental > Terrestrial > Deep subsurface > Rock core/Sediment ...
TTCACTCCGTTGGTGATGATAAACAGCGCCCAGTAACGCACCACGTTGTGGCGGTTACCCTCGGAGTACTTCCATGTTTTGCGGAAGAGATAGCCAAGAGGATTGCTCGTTTCGCGTGCCATGTATTTCCCCTTTCTGTTGAGTTGTCAAAGACCTACTTGTCCGCCTTGGGCGGAAACTAAAACATCCCGCTTCGAGGCGGGATGTTACGAAGACTCGAGATTGAGGATAAAACTCAAGTATTCATAACACACAGCCTCTGGCTGGCCACCGGGGCCTTGCCAGGATACGCGGCGAGTACGCCGAAGACGGCGCGAGCGCGGATTGGATTGTGTGGAATGTTGCTCATAATGATTATTAAATTGTTCTCCCCATGATACACGATATCAAATTCCTGTCAAGCCCAGATTTCCAATGTTCCCAATAAATAAGCGATCGCTTATTTATTGCCCCCTTGGGAAATAAAACAAACCGCCGGGTCTTTGGGAGCACTTGCTCTTTATGGAACTCGGCGGGTTATGGACACTAGAAATCGGGAATAAATATAATAACAAACACAAAAGCTCCCGTCAAGGAGCTTTTGTGAATCCGCCAGATGGCGGAGTGAGATTAGTAGCTTCGGCCGTAGCCTCCACCACCTCCGTCCCTTCCGCCTCCACCGCGATTGTTGTCGCGAGGTTGCATAGGACGAGCTTCGTTGACCACCAAGTTGCGACCACCCATATCCTTGCCGTTCATATCGGCAATGGCCTTGTCGGCCTCCGCGTCGTTCTCCATCTCCACGAAGCCGAAGCCTTTGGAGCGACCCGAGTCGCGGTCGGTGATCACTTTGGCAGAGAGTACAGTTCCCAAGGCTGCGAACTGATTCTTAAGATCATCGTCCGTAGTCGTGTAGGGAAGGTTACCCACGTATAGTTTCTTCATGTTCTCTTTTGCAAGTGACTAATTGCCCTGTTCGACCCTCTCCTCGCAACTAGTCCTCACTAAGAGTCCCAAACGTAGCGAAATCGAGATAATTAACAGGTATAGCTAGTGTACCCTAGCTCATGTCAAATGGCAAATGTTAAATGGTAAATGTGGGGAAAGATAAAGGCCGGTAGCTGACCAGGCCCCGGCTAATATTCACTTACACTTATTATTACTCTAGCTTTGCTTCATAGGTTGCATTGGGGTATTATGGATAATATGAATAAGACACTTGGTATAGTAATTGTGGCGGTGTTAATAGTAGGGGGATTTTTGTATTGGAGAGGGCAAAAGATAGAAGTGACGCCAATAGTTCAACCCAATATCCCCAAAGAAGTTAGCGAGGTCTCAATTAGTACAGCTGATACAATCAAAACTTTTACTGTCGTTGGCAAGCAATTCTCGTTCTCTCTCGCAGAAATCAAAGTTAAGAAATGGGATACCGTGAGAATAGTTTTTCAGAATCAGGAAGGTACGCACGATTGGGTAATTGATGAATTCAGCGCTCGCACGGCCAAGATCGAAGGAGGACAAAGTCAGACAATAGAATTCGTGGCTGATAAGACAGGCAGTTTCGAGTACTACTGTTCGGTCGGCCAGCACAAGCAGTTGGGCATGAAAGGCAAGCTTATCGTCGAATAACAAAAATTTTCCTTGTAATACTTAGTGACCTTGCAGAGAAACTTCTATACCAAGTTTATCTTTTATGATTGATTTCATCAGAGCCATTTCCGCTTTCATGATCGTGAACTCGTCTTCGAAATCTGTTAGGCGTTTAAGAAATCCGTCTAAAGTTGTTATTAGTTTATCCAGAGTGTGGCGCAGTTCTGCGTGCTCCTTGTCATTTTTATCAAAGCGACGATCTATCGCGTCGAAACGCTGTCCCACGGCTTCTATGATCGCAGCCTGATAGCGGTCGAACTTCTCGTCCAGAACTTTGCCCAAATCTTTTTTCGTCAGATAGTCAGGCATAATTATCTAAAATGGTATACCTCTGCAAAATGCATGTCAACAAAAAAAGGCGCCCTGGGGGCGCCCTAAGCGAATCAGTCTAATCCCTTCTCGACTTATTTCGGTTGAAACGAACCTCCTTGAGAGCCTGATGCACACACCGCTGCAGTTCGGTTTGGGTCTCCTCTCTCGCTTCGGCACTTGTACTTCCGAGATAGTCGTCGGCAGCAACAAGAACGGCGAGAAGATATCCGTACTGTTTGGCGGCAAGCTTCAGAGTACGAGGGATGTTAACTGCGCCTTCGAAGTCCTCTTTTTCTCGTCGCTCTTCGACCTTAGCCCACGTGCTTAATCGTCGAACGACATCTTCTTTGTAAGCTATACTCTTCTTGGCGCTGAAAGACCAATTATCATACTCTTGTTGGGTCATCGAAACACGCCGTTCGGTACTTTGGAGTTGAGCCTTGGTTTCGGCAACCTCTCTCTTAAATTGGGATATTTTCAGCTCAGCGTCGGCCGAAGTGTGCACACCTGTCATTCCTCCATCGTCCTCTTGACCCACTCATCCTCCTTGGTAAGCGTACGAATTTAGGAATAATTCTATTTGAAAACTAGCACGCTATTACTTGTTCTGTCAAATAAATTGTAAATTGCTAGGCACAAATCTAGGCTTTGTCCCAGTCTTTTTTATTTATTCCTGCTTGGCGAAGAATATGCGAGACAAGTTCGCCCGAGATATCTTCACCAGGAAATATGTTTAGCCATGACTTGCCAATTCTCTTCGATCGAAATGCATTAAGAAGCCGGGCACTTTCTCCCGGTCGTGAACTTTAAGCAGGAGCCAATCTTCGAGTACTTCACGTAATTCCTTGCGACAATCTTCAAGATTTTTTGCGTTCGCCCACACCCCCCTCATCTTAGGAATTTCAGCGTAGTACGTCTTGTTCTTTAGGATCTTATATTTAGCTTCGTATAGCCTTTTGTTTATGTATTCACTTAGTGACATGTAATTATATTAACACAATAATAAATACTCAAAACAAAATGTGCAACCCCTAGCGTCTGGGGCGATTGCGGTAATGGGTCGTGTGCGATGGTTCTGGTCGCTGGGGTCTTGTTTGGGGCAAATCAGTGGGTAATCTGGAAATTGGCAGGGACTTTTTAATAAGTCTCTCTATGTCTCGCAGGTCACCACGTTGATCGGGGGTGGCAAACGAGATAGCGTGACCACCGGCACCGGCTCTTGCCGTGCGGCCGATTCTGTGGACATAGTCACCGGCATCTTGGGGCAGGTCGTAGTTGAGCACCAGACCGATGCCCACTACATCAATGCCTCGCGAGGCGATATCCGTGGCCACCAGCACGCGATACTTGCCCCGTTTGAAGCCTTCCAGCGCTTCTTTACGCTGGCCAAGCGAGCGATTGCCGTGGATCTCGGTGGCACTGTGACCCATGGTTCGTATATTGCCGGCTAGACGTTTGGCCCCAAATTTGGTACGAGTGAATATGAGTGTACTGACAGGATGTTGGGATAATAATTTCTCGAGCAAACGTGTCTTGGCCGCTTTGTCCACAATGAAAAGTTCCTGGGTGACCCGCTCGACCGTCGTGCCAGCCGGAGCGATCTCAATGCGCAAGGGCAACTTCATATTCTTTGCCGCCATTTGCATAATCTCCGGGGGCATGGTGGCCGAGAAGAGCATGGTCTGACGTTCCTTCGGTACATTGTCCATAATTTTTTTAAGTTGGGGGGCGAAACCCATGTCGAGCATTCTATCTGCTTCGTCAAGAACAAGGATTTTCACATGCGCTAAAGTAAGATTACGTTGCTCAAGATGGTCAATTAAACGCCCGGGTGTGGCCACGATAATCTGTGGTTTCGCGCGCAAGGTCGAGATTTGCGGACCCATGCCCGTACCGCCGATTAAGACTGCCCCGCGCAATCCGGTGCCCGCGCCAATGCGTCGCAAAGATTCTTCAATCTGGAGAGCAAGTTCGCGCGTGGGAGCGAGTACAAGAGCGCCACCGCCTTTACCACCGAATGTCCCGCTTGTAATACGTTGAATAATGGGAATGCCGAAGGCGAGTGTCTTGCCTGTACCTGTCTGGGCAATACCCACAAGATCTTTACCCTCTAACCCGGGCGGAATAGCCTTGATTTGGATGGGCGTGGGTTCGATGTAGTGAAGATTACTAAGTGTAGCGAGCAATCTCGGCGCTACCCCTAATTCTGTGAAATTCATATTAAAATTATAGCATGAAAATAAAAAAATTGAGCCCTTCTTAAAAGAGCTCAATCCAAATTCCGAAATTGATGGACGTGTATCCAAGCGAAGATTCTGGTATGTAGACAGATCCACCAGCGAGCCCCGGATGATAAACAAGGACACCCCCTCCATCCCTTGGATATGTTACAAGCCTCCCAATTCCTTGAGTGGCGCCACCGAGATGGATGAGGCGGCACAATCGTTGGTTGTAAACTGAAAGTTGCCTGAAGGGTGTGTGATTCGGGTCGGCACGTGTATCAGAGCAGATCATCACGGCCACCAGAGTTCGACTTTCTGCTCGGCGGACTCGACTTGGCCTTTCTTGAGGATACCTTCCCAGAAGTAGAGCACATACCAGCCCTGGTCAATGGATCCTTGACGGAACTCAATCTCCTTCACTCTCCAGTCGCGGAAGCGGCTCCCGCATTCAACGAAAAGTAAAAGCTTGTTTGTTGTCCCGTTTTGATTACGACTGATCCAGCCCCCCGTGATCGTATAATAGTAGATTTCACTCGATACGTCATAAGGCGAGATGGCCACTCCCTTGCCACTTACTCTGGTGAGGTTTGGCAGGTCAGGACTGGCCTGATCTACAAACTCTTGCATAGCCATCTTGCTCTCATTCCCATTCACACAATCTACCGTTAAACAAAGCGCGGAAAAGAACGCGACCACCTTCTCTATCATGCGTGTTCCCTCCAATCCAGTCCCAATCTAAACCGAAAAGTCTGTGCTGTCAAATTTTATCCCTTGGATTCAGGTTTGCCTCCACCACCGGACTCAGGCTCGTCTTCATTGTCGTGACGTTTCGGGAATTCACGTTCTCGACAATCGGGGCAAATCCCATGCGTGGCTTCATACTTACTATCATCAGGAACCTCTTTTTCCCCCATTTCCTTTTTGCACCAAGCGCAAATTCGTTTTATCTCCATTCCCCAATGATATCACAAATAAACAGTTGATCCAGTCGTTTACTCACGAGCAGGGCTACATTAGACGACCAAGTTCGAACCTAGATTACCTGATTCAGAGTCTTGGGTCATACTTCACCCCGCTGGCCCGCCTCGGCGGGCTAACGCGGGACAAGTTAGCAGATCTATTATTGTGGTTCGCGCCCAATGCTGCGGGACTAGGATTCGAACCTAGATTACCTGATTCAGAGTCAGGTTGCCTACCATTAGCAGATCCCGCAGCATTGGAAACGAATTCCTTGTTTTTGTATATTACGCTTTTTACATGATTTTTCAACGCATGGTAGAATTTGGGCCGGAAGGTTGCGGTTATGTAGTGGGCGAGATGATCGAAGGGGATTCGTGATAATCTTCCCTCGCCCAGATATTTCCCCAGACCCTGACTTGGAGGTGAAACCTCCAAGTGAAGTGTTGATTTAGCAGTATGGGGTGCACTTGCACCCCATTTATGTTAAAGTGTTTGAGTTATGCAATACGATAAATTAAGTAGTAAGGATAGCGTGGAGAAGACTATCGTTGCTCTTGGCGAGCGGGGGATTGGGGCTGTGCTCGTAGATAGCAGTGCTTCGGCACTTGCCAAGATCAAAGAGATGATACCACATGGTTTATCGGTCATGAACGGTTCATCACGTACGCTGGAGCAGATCGGCTTCGTGGAGTATCTCAAAAGTGGGGCGCACGGATGGAATAATCTGCATGCGAGAGTCCTAGCCGAGACGGACCCGGTCAAGCAGGCCAGGTTGCGCAAGGAATCAGTGCTCTCGGATTATTATCTGGGCAGTGCGCATGCTGTTGCCGAGACGGGCGAGATTGTGATTGCTTCGAACTCGGGCAGTCAGCTACCGCACCTTGTCTACACTTCGCCAAATATAATTCTGGTGGTCGGTACACACAAGATTACACGCGACCTTGCCACTGCCATAGCACGTGTTCGGGAACATGCGTTACCACTTGAAGATGCTCGTGCCAAGTCACTCGGATGGGGAGGTAGTCAGATTTCCAAGCTCTTAATAATTGAACGTGAGAATCCGAAAATGGGCCGTAATTTTAAGGTTCTCTTCGTGCCCGAAATTCTTGGATTCTAAATTAACTTGGAAGCTAAACCTCAAGGTGATTGCAAGCGATTGACGGAACGATTGAACAGAGTAGTATTGATCTCGGGAGGGACACACTTATGCGCTTTCCAACTATCCTACTTGAGGACGGGATCAGGATATTTGATCTCGACAGGATTTTAGCTGACCCGCGGTTGCTGAAAGCATTCAAGCGCAGGAATCGGCGGATTAGCGAGAATAATAAGCAAGTTCTGGCCAAGCTCGAAGAAGCACGTCGAATTAGGCCAAAGATCTGGAACATTGTGGTCAACATCTGAAGGGGAGAGGATCCTGTGAATGTGTGGGACGCTACGGCGTCCCTGCTTTATTTTTGAGTCTAGCGTGATAGGATGTGATGATGAAGAAATACTTTCGTAAGGTTCTGGGGATCTTTTTGATTATTGTTGGCACTATTGCACTCTTAACGCCGCTTTCGCCCGGGGCTTGGCTCATCCCGATTGGTTTGGGACTATTGGGAGTGAAGCTCGCCTTCTGGGAGAAGATCAAATTGTGGTGGAGTAAAAGGAAATCCAAGTCTGACGATGTTACATAAAATAAAATTAAATAAGTTACTCTTATTTTCGAGATGGAATCTTTTATGGTTCGTAGTGGCAATTTTGGGGACAGTGATTTTCGTTTTGAGTGGTTTCGATTGGTGGTGGTATTCTAACTTGCAGCCTTATGAGAAATGGTTTTTCCCAGCGGGCATAATCGGCTTCATCGTACCAGTTTTTGTGCCACTTGCCCTGCGCGTGATCGGCGATTTGCGCAAGGATCCACATTTGGTCAAGATTGCTTACGCAGTAGTATGCTCTGAAGCAATTGCGTTTTTCCTAACCACGACGCTAAAATTTTTCACAGGCCGAACGCACCCGGATCCATTCACAGGCATAATGAGCACAGATATAAGTCGCGTTTTCGAATTTGGTTTTGGCCGGGGTGGCGTCTTCTGGGGCTGGCCCTCGTCGCACACAGCCGTTGCCTTCGCCGGAGCAATTACTCTCTATCTCTTATTCCCCGAGCGTAAATTCTTGCGCGCAATCTCACTCATGTATGCTTTCTATATCGGCATTGGTGCGGGTTCGAGTTTCCATTGGTTCTCGGACGCCTTTGCCGGCGCAATCATCGGGACAATTGTGGCTTCGGTAGCAATCAAGCGTTTTGTGTAAAATAAATATCATTTGATTATGAAAAAGATTAAGCATCTTGGAGCGCCTATTCTATCACTCAGGCAGTTTGCCAAACTTCGGTCTAAATTGAAAGGCAAAATGTGGACTGAAATAAATAATGTTATAATCAAGATATGAAAGATAAAAAAACTATCATAATAACTTTGCTTGTTATTGTTGTTTTAATTCTCGGTTTTTGGCAGTTTTATGGCAAGGATAGCAATGACGTTACGGATTCAAGCGTATCACCCAAGTCAGACTCAAAATTAAGTAAACCCACAAGTTCGTCATCGGGGATTTCACCATCACCTACCCCGACACCCACTCCAGCTCCAACCCCTACACCAACCCCAAAGCCAAGTCCAACTCCCGCACCAACTCCTACCCCGACACCGGAACCAACTCCCGAACCTACACCTACACCTACACCCAAAACACATACTGTGACCATGAGCGAGGATAAATTTACACCGGCAAGCATTACAGTTAAGCTCGGTGATACGGTACATTTCGTAAACAGCGGAACAGTTTTCCACTCCACCCAAGCCAAGGCCGAACCCATGTGGAGCAGTGGCAGTTTGCCGCCTGGTGCAAACTTTTTCCTTGACACTAATCTAATCGGCAAGGGCACACATAATTATGAGTGTTTCATTCACCCGGGCATGGAAGGAGTAATAGTGGTTGAATAATCCTCGAGTGAAATTGTTTATCTTCGGAGCAACGGGGGACTTGGTACGGCGGAAGGTCTTTCCAGCCTTCGCGATGCTTCGGCGTGGCACGCCCCCTTTGGAACCAGAGATTATTGCCCTAGGTCGCAAGGATCTAGACTCACTTGATTATCCAGGGCTTAAAATAAAATACGAGAAAGCTAGTTTCAGCAATAGCTTGATATGCGAAGGATGCGAGAAATATTTAAATAAATCAGAAACTAATTATTTCTATTCGGCCCTGCCACCGGCCCAGCAGGAGCTCGTAATCAGATATGTGGCGGCTGTGGCACATGAGGGTTATCAAGTCAGATTGTTACTCGAGAAGCCTTTTGGCACTAGTTTAGCCGGCGCAGAGCACCTGAAAGATGTTTTAGAGAAGTCGGGAATCTTGAGTGCGACTTTGCTTTGCGATCACTATCTTTTTAAAGAGAGTGTCATGAAACTAGGAAAAAGGGAATTTAAAAAATTAAAAATCGTAGTGCTGGAGAAAGAGGGCGTGGGGGAGAGGCTGGCGTATTATGACGGAGTGGGCGCGCTGCGGGACATGATCCAGAGTCACTTCTTGAATACCACTTTCCGGCTCTTGGAAAATCCGGAAAGTGAATTTATAAATTTTGAAATTTTGAAATTTAGAAAAGAGCAATATCCGGAATACAAGATAGAACTTGGCAGAGAGAGCGAGACAGAGACATTCGTCGAACTTGAACTCAAAACAGAATTACATGAGTACGAATTCGTAACTGGCAAAAAGCGTGATAAGCGGGAAGCTTACATAGAAATCGACCCCTCGACTACGCTCGGGGCAGGTGCCCGAAAATTTGACCTAGATGCCGGCCCCAATCCGTATGAAAAAGTCATGAACGATTTCCTTTCTGGAAATAAATCAGGATTTGCGAGTGTGGAGAACGCCATTCTTGCTTGGCGAATAATAGAGAAAATAGATGCAAAATAAAAATTCAACTTCTTGGGGACATGTGGCGGATTGGTATGGCTCATATTTAGCCTTGGGTGACACTTATCATGACACGCTCATTCTGCCTAACCTACTTCGCAACTTGGGCGACGTGCGCAATAAACATGTGCTTGATCTTGCTTGCGGTAGTGGCTTCTTCGCCAAAGCGCTCACGGAATCCGGCGCTCACGTGACAGGAGTGGATATCTCTCCTGAATTAATCGAAAAAGCCAAACTTAGCGGCAAGGCCGCTAAGTCAGCCAAGTTTGTGGTTGCTCCGGCTCATGATCTGTCGCAATTCAAGGGTGAGAGCTTCGATATGATAATAAATATTCTGGCTATAGATAATATAATCGAAATTAGTGAAATGTTGCGGGAATGTGCTCGGGTGATGAGGCAAGATTCTAGCATGCACATAATCTTCAATCACCCGGTCTTGCGCATACCAGGTGGCTCATCGTGGGAATTCGATCAGAAAAGGGGAGTGCAATATCGGCGGCTTGATAAGTATATGAGCGAGAGCAAGATCAAGATCGCCATGCATCCGGGACTAGATACTTCGACTACACTCACCATCCATCGTCCCCTCCAAACATATTTCAAGCATTTCGCGGAAGCCGGTTTGGCCGTCACACATTTAGAAGAATGGATCTCAAATAGAGTAAGTGAGAAGGGACCTCGCCAAAAAGCCGAGGATCAGTCACGCCGAGAATTCCCATTGTTTATTTATATCAATCTCAAAAAGTTTAAATAGGAAACGGCCCTGCTCATCGCCCCGCAAGTTAGCGGAAGAGAGAGCAGGGCCGGGATTGTTGTTACTCCGCTAGGGCGAGGTCTGAAGCAAAGGTGCTGTTGCTCTTGAGACAGATGTTGACGATCTCGTGATCTTCGATTGACATTACCTTCTTGGCAAACAAGAGACAGAGAGCCAGGTCTCCTTCCTCTGGTAGACCTGAAAAGGCGCTCCGCCACCCACTCGCCGTACGGATACCACCTCCGTACTGCTCCTTGGCCAAGTCACGGCTCTCGAAGGTGGATACATGACTCGGGTTCTGTCCCAACATCTCGA
>Ga0209542_10021371_pt1 | contig 10149 bp, 7 predicted proteins | sample RifCSPhighO2_01_FD_184028 | JGI IMG/M metagenome (GOLD analysis project Ga0209542, IMG submission 184028) | Soil microbial communities from Rifle, Colorado - Rifle CSP2_plank highO2_0.1 (SPAdes) (version 2) | ecosystem: Environmental > Terrestrial > Deep subsurface > Rock core/Sediment ...
CGCGAGCAGGCTCGCTCCCACATTTGGTTTTCGGGTGGCCTTTAGATCCCCTGGCTACGCAACCAGCTCATCAGTTGCGGTAACGGGAACGCCCCGCTCTGGCGGGCGACCTCCCGACCGTTCTTGAACAAAATCAGGCTCGGTATCGAGCGAACCCCCAGCTGCGCCGACAATTGCTGGTTCGCCTCGCTGTCCAGCTTGGCCAGCCGACACTTGCCGGCCAATTGCCCTGCCGCCTGCTCGAACACCGGCGCAAACGATTTGCACGGTCCGCACCAGTCTGCCCACACATCCACCAACAGCGGCAGATCGCCTTTGATCTGACTGGCGTAATCACCTTGCTTGAGTTCGAAGGGCTTGTTCAGCAGGACCTCGGCCTTGCAACGTCCGCATTTTGGATGGTCGCCCAGGCGCTCGGCGGGAATGCGGTTGAGGCCGTTGCAGTGGGGGCAGGGGATGAGGAGTGGGTCGGTCATGACGGATGTCCAGTGAGGAGCGAGTAGTCTGTATCTGGAGCCACTCGCTTGTATTTTCAATCGCGCGGCACTTCACGACGAACAACTGATCTCCAGATGCTTGCCCCATTCCGGCGGCCTCTCGGCGTAGCTCTCCATACCGGGTTGTTCGTCGAACGGCTTGCTTAGCACCGCGTGCAGCCGGCGGACTTCCGAGTAGTCGCCGCTCTCTGCCGCATCGATGGCCTTTTGCGCCAGGTAGTTGCGCAGGATGTACAGCGGGTTGACCGCATGCATCCGGGCGCGCCGCTGCTCCTGATCCACCTCGCCTTCCCGGGCCACTCGGGCGACGTAGCGCTCGCCCCAGGCATCAAAACCCTTGAGGTCGACGAAGTCATTGCGCAAATGGCCAACGGCCGCTTCGGGGGCTTTTTCGCCCAGGCGCCGGAAGAACAGGCTGTAATCGACGCCGCTGCTCTGCATCAGTTGAAGCAATTGCTCCAGCAGCTTCTGGTCGTCCTCTTCGGCGGTGGTCAGGCCGAGACGGCGGCGCATCAGGTCCAGGTAATGAGCCTGGAACAGCGGCAGGTACAGGCCGAGGGTTTCGCGCAGGGCCTCGACGCTGATGAACGGTGTCAGCGCCTGGGCCAGGGCGCTGAGGTTCCACTGGCCAATGGGCACCTGGTTGCTGAATGAATAGCGGCCCTGGTCATCGGAGTGGTTGCAGATGAAGTTGGCGTCGAAATCATCGAGGAAGGCGAATGGGCCGAAGTCGAAGGTAATGCCGAGGATCGACATGTTGTCAGTGTTCATTACGCCATGGCAGAAACCGTAGGCTTGCCATTTGGCGATCAGTTCGGCATTGCGCTCGACCACTTCGCGGAACATCGCCAGGTACGGTTCCGGTTGTTCCAGGCACTGCGGGAAGTGCATGGCCAGCACATGGTCGCCCAGGATTTTCTGCTGCTCGGGACGTTTGGTGTAGTAGAAGTATTCGAAATGCCCAAAGCGTACATGGCTCGGTGCCAGGCGCAGGACCATGGCCGCGCGCTCTTGTTTTTCGCGCCAGACCGGGGTGTCGGAGCCAATCACGCACAGCGCCCGAGTGGTCGGGATGTTCAGGGCCTGCAGGGCTTCGGAGGCGAGAAACTCGCGGATCGAGGAACGCAGCACTGCGCGCCCATCGCCCATGCGCGAAAACGGCGTCTGACCGGCGCCCTTGAGGTGAAGGTCCCAGTGCTCGCCGGCCTCGTTGTACACCTCGCCCAGCAACAGGCCGCGACCATCGCCCAGTTGCGGGTTGTAGGAACCGAACTGGTGACCGGAATAGACCATCGCCCTGGGAATCGCGTCAGCCCAGAGTTTGTGACCACTGAACAGCTCGGCGAACTCTTGGGTTTCGGCCACGGCGGGGTCGAGGTCGAGCAGCGCCATGGCAGCGGGGCTTGCGACCACGAGACGTGGGTTATCGATTGGCTCGGGCAGCACATGGGCGGAAAAGGCATCGCCCAAGCGGTCGAAGCGATTGTCGAAGGTCAGTTCGTCGAGGGCTTTCAAAGGCCGGCTCCAGCAGAATGTCCGAGCATTCTGCTGGGGAATGGCCGGTTAGTCGAGTTTGGCGGAAGGTGGCTCTTGCACCGGCTTGCCATCGACCAGTGGCACGATGGTTTTCGCTTCTGGCTCGATCGGCACCATCTTGTATTCCTGGCCGTGGAGATTCTTGAGGTAGACCTCCATCTGGCGGAAGGAGATGTTGATGTGCTGCTTCTTGAACTCGCGGTTGATGAAGCGGTTGACCTCATCGAGCACCGGGTTGCGGTCGCCGAGGTCGCGCACGTGCATGCGCAGCTCGTGGTCAAGAGTGCTTTCGCCGAAGTTGAGGAAGTACACGTGCGGCTCGGGCTCCTTGAGCACCCGCGGATTTTCCCGTGCAGCCTTGAGGAGCAATTCCTTGACCAGGTCCAGGTCCGAGCCGTAATCGACCCCGAGCTTGAGCGTGACCCGGGTGATGGTATCGGTCAGCGACCAGTTGATCAGTTGCCCGGTAATGAACGTCTTGTTCGGGACAATGATGTCCTTGCGGTCGAAGTCGGTGATGGTGGTGGCACGGATGCGAATCTTGCTCACCGTACCCGACAGGTTGCCGATGGTGATGGTGTCACCGATGCGCACCGGGCGTTCGAACAGGATCATGATGCCGGAGATGAAGTTGGCGAAGATTTCCTGCATACCGAAGCCGAGGCCGACCGAGAGCGCCGCGACCAGCCATTGCAATTTGTCCCAGCTCACGCCGAGGGTCGACAGGGTAGAGACGAAACCAATACCGGCGATCAGGTAGGACAGCAGCGTGGTGGTGGCATAGGCGCTGCCTTGGGCCAGGTTCAGCTTCGAGAGCACGAACACCTCCAGCAGGCCGGGTAAGTTGCGCGCCAGGGCAAAGGTGATACCGATGATGATCAGTGCACCGAGCATGTCGCCGATGCTAATCGGCACCATGCTCATGTTGGCACCGGTGCCGCTGGTGTATTCGTAAAGGGTGATGTTGTCCAGGTACGAGAACACCGTGATCAAGTCGGCCCAGACCCAATACAGCGCAGCGATGAAGCCACCCAGCAGCGCCAGGCGGATCAGGCGCAGGGATTGTTCGTTGACCTTCTCGATGTCCATCGTCGGTTCTTCGATGACCGCTTCGCCGTCGCCGGCCTCTTTTGCCGCCTGGCGTTTGGCCAGGGCGCGCTGGTAAGCCAGGCGCCGTGCCGCCACGCTCAGGCCGCGCACGAAGGTCGCTTCGATCACCAGCCAGAACATCAGCAAGTAAAGGGTGTTGATCAGTCGGTCGCTGAGTTTGAGTGCGGTGTAGTAGTAGCCGAAGCACACGGCCACGAACAGTGCGATGGGCAGCGCGGTAAACAGAATGCCCAGGACCTTGCGGAACAACGAGGCGTTTTCGTGGGTCGGGCTGCTGATCAGCAAGCGACTGAGCAGCCAGGTCATCAAGGCGTAGCAGATCAGCACCACCGGCATGCCGAGCACGTCATCGGCCAGCGCCGCCGGTTGCAATTCCGCCACCGCCACCACGGTGACCAGTGCCATCACCACCATGCCAAGGCGGCGGACCCAGCCCCGGAGGAATTCGACCTGGGGTTTTTCCCAGCGGAAATGCAATTCCGCCACGCCACCCGGCGCGAGGATTCGGTAGGCGGTGTAGAACACCAGCCACGCCCCGGCCATTTGCAGCAAGGCCGCGCCCATGCTCGCGTTCTGCCCGCGGGCGTCGATTTGCAGGGCCAGGCCGCACAAGGCGAGGGCCAGTGACACTGGCATCGCCAGCAGGATGTTGATCAAAATGGCTTGGGGTGTGTGCCACTGGCTATCACGCTTGAAATGCCCGATGTCCTGGTGAACCTTGTTCAGGCGGGCATACAGCTGCTTGCGTCGCCATAGCAGTGCACCAATCAGCAATGCCAGCGGCAGGAACAGCAGTGGACGCTGGGTCAGGCCGTCGACCAGTTCACTCAGGCTCGAAGCCCAGGGCAGGGTATCGACCTGACGGCTCAGGCGCTCCGGCACAGTACTGAACCACTCCACATCCAGCGGTTTGTTACTGGGAATCCAGAACATCTGCTCGTCGAGTGTCGCCCGCAAGCTTTGCGCGGTACTCAGCAGTTGTTTCTGATTCAGTTGCAGGGTGATGGATTCGTTGAGTACCGCGCTCAGTTCGCGGTTCAGCCGCTCCAGCAGGTCGGCACGGGTGGTGGCCAGCTCCAGCAGGCTCTTGCGCAATTGCGGGGTGACCTGCTCGGGCGGTTGGGTCGACAGCAGGTTGTCGACGTAGCTCGCCGGGTTGCTCAGCAGCTCCCGTTGCTGGCTGACTTCGAATTGATACAGGCGAATGTCGGCGATCTGGTCCGCCAGGTCACGGTCGACCCGCAGGCGTGGCAAGGCCTGTTTCTGCTTGTAGAGAATCTTGGACAGCAGCAGGCTGCCCTTGAGCACGTTGATCTGCTCGTCCAGGGCCGAATCGCTCTGGGTCAAGCTGTCCAGTTGTTGCTTGGTTTGCAGGTTTTTCTGCGTGACTTCGTTGAGGCGGTCGGTGCTTTTGAGCAGATAGTCCGAGAGTTTCAGGTTCGCCGTGCTTTCGACGGCCAGCAGGCTGCTGCCGCCGGCCTTCTGCGCTTCGATCGATTGCTGGGTGACCGTTTCCTGGGATTGTGCGAGGCGCTTCTGGTTGATCAGGTTTTGCAGCTCTTGGATTTCCTGATCCAGGCGATCGGATTTTTCCGTCAGCAGGTCATGCTGGCTATTGCCCAAGTCTTGCAGCTGAGTGTTGCTCGCCAGTTCCTGGCGGCGCAGCGGGATCAGGGCGTTCAGCGCCATGAGCTCGGCATTGAGCTGGTCGCGCTGCTCGGCACTCAGGGTTTTGCCGGCGTCTTTGCCGGCCTTGAGGATGTTGTTGATCTGCTGGATGCGCGTCTGGCTGGCGGAAATTTCCCCTTGGGCGCGTTCGGGGCGAGTCTGGGCGGTAATGATCAGGCTGTTAGCGTCGCCCAGGGCTTTTTGCAGATCGCTTTGCTGGGTCGAACGTTCGGTGAGCAGTTGCTCAAGTTGCTGAATCGACTCTTTGGCAAAACGTTGCGCCACCGGTACCACGCTGCTGGCCTTCAGGCGGGCCAGTTCGCGTTGGTTCTCAATGGTCAGTTTGGGCGCGCTGGCCAGCTGTTGCTTGAGCTCGACCAGCTTCTGCTCGTAATCACGCTGATTGTTGAGCTGTGTCAGCGTGCTCTGCAGGACGGATTGCAGGGCCTTTTGATCGGCTTCCGGCAGTTTGCGGTCGGCGATCTTGTCCAGGCTTGCCTGTACGGATTCACGGGTGGGCGGTTCGGCGGCTTGTACGGTACCGACAGAGAGGCTCAGGCCCAACAGGACCATGACGAAAAACGTGCGCAGGCTTGACATAGTGACCGATCGAAAACGAGACGAAGAATGGAGTTTAGAGGAAGAGTCCCGGGCCGGGGCGACTTCCTTCGGGAAATCTGACGCCCACTTTGCCGATCTTGTTCCCTTCCATGGCCGCAACGGTCCAGATGGTGTTGTTCCATTCAACCTGGTCACCGACCACGGGCGCACCCCCAACTTTCTGGGCAATGAAGTGCCCCAGGGACATGTCCGGATCGATGCCTTCGACCTTCAACCCGTACAGGGCGGCAACAGCGGCCAGCTGGGCGTCTCCTTCAAGGACGAAGTCGCCGAAGAAACGCAAATCGAGGCCCCGCTGCGGCGCCTGGCTGAACAGTTTTCCGAGGGCCGGCAGGTTGTGTTCATGGCCTATAACACACAGCAAATCATCGACTTCCAGCACCGTACTACCCGACGGATGGAGCAGTTGTTCGCCACGAAACAGGGCTGCGATACGGGTGCCTTCGGGCATTTTCAGCTCGCGAAGGTGCGAACCGATGCACCATTTCTCGGCGCCGAGGCGATAAACGAACAGTTCCCACTCGCTGGTGACGTTCACTTCCAGGGCCGAGCGGGAGATTGGCGCAGGCTCGGGTGGCACCGTCACCTTCAGCAGTTTGGCGATCCACGGCAAGCTTGTGCCTTGCACCAGCAGCGATACCAGCACGATAAAGAAGGCGAGGTTGAAGTACAGCTGGGCGTTGGGCAGGCCCGCCATCAGCGGGAACACCGCCAGAATGATCGGAACCGCACCGCGCAGTCCAACCCAGGAAATGAACGCCTTTTCGCGCCCGTGAAACGCCTTGAACGGTAGCAGGCCGACCATCACCGACAACGGCCTGGCAAACAGGATCATCCATAGCGCCAGCGCAAGTGCCGGCAGGGCAATCGGCAACAGATCGTGGGGCGTGACCAGCAGCCCCAGCACCAGGAACATGCCGATCTGCGCCAGCCAGGCCATGCCATCGAGCATGTGCAAAATGCCGTGACGGCTGCGCACCGGACGGTTGCCGATAACCAGGCCGCACAGGTACACGGCCAGGAACCCACTGCCGTGCAGGGCGTTGGTCAGGGCGAACACCACCAGGCCGCCGGCAATGACCAGGATTGGATAGAGACCGGTGGCCAGGTTGATACGGTTGACCAGTTGCAGCATCAGCCAACCGCCCCCCAGGCCGATGATGCCGCCGATGCCGAACTCGCGCAGCAGGTGCGTCAACAGGCTCCAGTGCAGGCCGGTCTGGCCGCTGGCGAGCATGTCGATCAGGGTCACGGTGAGGAACACCGCCATCGGGTCGTTGCTGCCGGATTCGATTTCCAGGCTGGCGGTCACCCGTTCGTTCAGGCCTTTGCCGCCTAGCAGGGAAAACACTGCGGCGGCGTCAGTAGAGCCGACGATGGCACCGATCAGCAGGCCCTGCATCAGGTTCAGGTCGAACAGCCAGGCCGCGGCCATGCCGGTCAGCCCGGTGGTAATCAGCACGCCTACAGTGGCCAGCGACAGCGCCGGCCACAAGGCCACGCGAAAACTCGATACGCGAGTACGCAAGCCACCGTCCAGCAGGATTACCGCCAATGCCAGGTTGCCGACCAGATAAGCGGTGGGGTAGTTGTCGAAGATAATGCCGCCGCCATCGACGCCGGCGGCCATGCCCACGGCCAGGATGATCACCAGGATCGGGATGCCGAGGCGCGACGAAAGTGAACTTACCAGGATGCTCGCACCTACCAGCAACGCGCCGATCAAGAACAGGCTGTTGATGGTCGTCGCATTCAAAGGCAGTACTCCGGAAGGCTGAAAAGCGGGCACAAACTGACCATGCAGTCTGCGTGCCAGCGATTCTAACCTGTTGAAATGTGATGCTGTCAAAAAGCTTTTGCCAATCAAATGATCGCAGCCTGCGGCAGCTCCTACAGGAAAACGCGAATCTCTTGCAGGGCTGGCGAAGGCTGCGATCTTTTGCGCTTCATGGCGACGAACTGCAGGAACCAGATGGGACAATCACAGTCTCTACAGTTCGCGAGAAGGGTCACTGGTCAGGAAAATCAAGGCCTTGCGCCTGTTTAACCCTGGCATCCACCGTGACTTTTCTTTATCGTACGCGCCCTTTGAAAATGCCCGGAAAATCAAAATGTTGGAAGCATCCCTAAGCCAATTGGAACAACTGGTCAGCGATCTGGTGCAACAGAACCAGGCCTTGGTCAGCACTAACCAGACCCTGAGCGCCGAACTGGCCCAGGCCAAGGATGAAAACGAAAGCCTGCAACTGAGCCTGATGGAACAGGAAGAGAAACAAGGCGCCACCGTGGCACGCATCCAGGCCCTGGTTGAGCGCGTCAGCGCTGGCCCTGTCAACGCATGAGTTATGGCCCAGGTGTGAAAGTCGTCTCGATCCTGGGGGAAGACTATTCGATCAAGGCGCCGGCCGGGGAAGAACAGACCCTGCTGGACGCCGCATTGATGTTGAAGGCTGCCCTGGCCGAGACCAAGAAGAAGTACCCGACCCTGATCGGTGACCGACTACTGGTGCTGGCCGCTATGAATCTGTGTTCCCAACAGATCGAAATGCAAAAGCGCCACAAGCAGGAACTCGACCGTTACCAAGAGCAAGTCAGCGCCACGGTTGAAGTGATTTCCAAGACGATCAATCAGGTCTGATCGGCTTTGCGCACAACCAAAGAATAAAATTGTCGATTTAGTTGTATACAATCGGCACGGCTGTTGCAGTGTTTCAGCCTCTTATTCTTTGGGGGTGCTCCATGCAGTTCTGGCGACGCAGTATTCAGTGGCAGTTGATCCTGAGCATGGGCACCGCCCTGTTGGTCAGCATTCTGATCGTGGTTGGCATTTATATACCCTCGTGGTCAACCGCCTTGCTCAAAGCTATCTGGTCGAGCAAGCCTTGCCGTCGAGCATCGAGGCGATGCGCAACGACATCGAACGCATCCTTGTCCAGCCTCTAACCGCCGCCAAGGACATCGCCAGCAACAGCATGGTGCGCGACTGGCTGGCCGCGGGTGAAGACAGTGCCCAGGCCGGCACGTTTACCACTTACCTCGAAGGCGTGCGTGCCGAACACAAAGCCTTTACCGCGTTGATGGTCGGCACGGCTACCCACCATTACTTCAACGAAAAAGGCCTGGACCGTACCCTCAGTCGTTCCAATCCAAAAGACGCCTGGTTCTATGCGTTCCTCGACAGCGACCAGCCGCGCACCCTTAATATTGACAACGACGCGGCCACCGGAGAATTGGCGCTTTTCATCGACATTAAAGTCGAGAAGGCCGGGAAGGTCGTGGGCGTCGCCGGACTGGGCCTGAGCATGAAAGAGCTGTCCGAGCTGATTCACAACTTCAGCTTTGGTGAGCGTGGCAAGGTCTATCTCGTGCGCTCCGACGGTTTGATCCAGGTGCATCCCGAGGCTCAATTCAGCGGCAAGCGTACTCTGGTCGAACAAATCGGCGGCTCGGCGGCACAAGCAGTCATGGGTCAAATAGTTGCCACCAGCAGCGGTTTTTCCCGTGAGGGTGAGGATTATCTGGCGCTGAGTCTGCCGTTAAGGGATTTGGGCTGGACCCTGGTGGCCGAAGTGCCGCAATCGCAAATCTACGCCGAGGCCCGTCGCGCCATGTGGATGAGCGGTGGTATCGGCCTGGCGGTGGCCCTGGTGTGCTTGTTGCTGGTGGTGTTGCTGGCCCGTGGGTTGGTACGACCGATTCGTCAGGTAACAGCGGCACTGGTGGCCATCGGTAGCGGTGGTGGAGATTTGACCCATCGGTTAGATTCCAGCCGCGCCGATGAGCTGGGCGACCTGGCGCGCGGGTTCAATCGCTTCCTGGAAAGCCAGCGCGGAATGATCGGCGAAGTGCTGACCACCAGCGACCGCTTGCGCGCAGCGGTCGGGCAGGTGGCACGGGTGGTGGATAACACCGCAGAGCGTTCCGGGCGCCAGCAGGAGATGACCGACATGGTCGCCACCGCGGTCCACGAAATGGGCCTGACTGTGCAGGAAATTGCGCAAAACGCCGGCAACGCGGCAGTCGTTTCGCAAAACGCCCGTGATGAAGCAATGCAGGCGCGGGAAGTGGTCGGGGGTTCGATCCGCCATATTGAAAGCATGTCCGATGAAATCGGCGTCGCCGCCAGAGCCGTGGGCGCATTGGCAGACCAGGTGGCATCGATTGATCAGGTGCTCGCGGTGATTCGCGGAATTTCCGAGCAGACCAATTTGCTGGCGCTGAACGCCGCTATCGAAGCGGCGCGGGCCGGCGACATGGGACGCGGATTCGCGGTGGTGGCCGATGAAGTGCGCACCCTGGCGCGACGCACGCAAACATCCACCGACGAGATTCAGCAGATGATCGGCAGCCTCAAGCAGGGCGCGGAGAACGCGGTGTCGTCGATGCATTCCGGCCAGGCCGCGACGGGCACGGGTGTCGAGTCGAGCCAGCGCACCGGGGCTTCGTTGACGGCGATTACCGGGCAGGTCGAGCGCATCAGCGACATGAACCACCAGGTGGCGACGGCGACGGAAGAGCAGTCGGCGGTAACGGAAGAGATCAACCGCAACGTGCAGGGGATTTCCGATCTGGCGCGGGCGACTGCCGGGGAGGTCAAGGCTTGTCGGGAGGATTGCCTGACGTTGCAGCGGTTGGCGGATGATCTGGCGCGGCAGATGGGTGGGTTTCGTCTGAGCTGATCTGTTGTCGGTGATGTCCTCTTCGCGAGCAGGCTCGC
>Ga0209542_10021372_pt1 | contig 10149 bp, 10 predicted proteins | sample RifCSPhighO2_01_FD_184028 | JGI IMG/M metagenome (GOLD analysis project Ga0209542, IMG submission 184028) | Soil microbial communities from Rifle, Colorado - Rifle CSP2_plank highO2_0.1 (SPAdes) (version 2) | ecosystem: Environmental > Terrestrial > Deep subsurface > Rock core/Sediment ...
TAACGATCCTTACGTACCGCTTGATAGCGGAGGCGTTGAGACTTTGGCAAACCGTACAGCGGGTAATCTGGTGATTGTGCCTGATGGCCAACACTTCAGTAGTAGTCTTGATCCGGCCTACACGCAATTTCCAGCCTTACTCGATATACTCCAAGAACAACACACCATAGTATGAAGATTACCGGTATTAGGCAGCAGATCAAGCGAACAGATCGCTACGCTGTGCATGTGGAAGGCAAATATTCGTTTAGCTTAGGTGAAACAGACCTATTAAGCAGTGGATTGAGGCTTAACCAAGAACTTAGTCAGCAGGAGCTGGGGGAGCTTAAAGATATTGCTAAACTTGGCGGCTTATATGATCGAGCGCTAGGTTACATTATGCTCAGACCACGCAGCGAGTGGGAGCTACAGGAGTATCTAAAGCGCAAAAACTCCCCTCCCCCACTAATAGAAAAGATACTTAACAAGTTAAGTGATGCTGGGTATGTTGATGATTATAAGTTTGCCCGGGCTTGGGTTAACAACCGTCGGTTGCTCAAGTCTACTAGCCGGCGTCGTCTGACCGCTGAACTTCGTCAAAAACGTGTTAGTGATGAAATAATTGAGCAGGTGCTGGCCGAAGACGAGACCGATGAGCAAGATGTGCTCAAAAAATTGGTAGCCAAAAAGCGCCAACAAGCTCGCTACAAGGATGATCTCAAACTAATGCAATACCTTGCCCGTCAAGGATTTAGCTACGGAGATATTAAGGAAGCTCTTCAAAACGAAAAGGACTAGCTAGGCTGCAGCCCCGGCAGTGGCCACAGTTCCCTGCAGTATGTCCTGAATGACAATCTTTTTGTTAGTAATTTCGGTAATTTGACCCCGATCTACACTCAAATTGCCACCGCTAAAACTCTTTAACAGCGATTGGGCAACGTAGAGCTTTTGAATATACATGGTCTCGGACTCAACAGCGTAATCGTTGACTTTCCCAACCTTTGACTTACTGACAGTTTCAACCGATTTGCCGATCAGTTCAAATTTTATGCTGATGATATCCTTCAATCTAACCAGTTCGCCCGGTTCAGCCAAAACCTCATGATCATTAACTACAAAACCTTTGGGGATCATGTCGCGGATATCTTGATATAGCAAAACCAGCTGCTTTTTATCCACAGAATCTTGACACAAAAACCCTTCTATCTTGAGATTATTGGGGTTGATGATAGCTGTTTGAGTGATAGCCACCTGTCCCCCTGTTCTGAGACTCAGAACGGGCTGGTTTAGTAGTGACGCACTTAAACGAAGCATGTATTGATTATAACGCAATCGTCCATTTTGCTAATGCTTGCATTCAACAAAGAAGGCTGTAACACTCTACTGGTAATTAGGAGACCAAGATGCGAGTATACGAAGCTGGAAATACACCCCAGGAGAACCTGGCCATTATGGCAGAAAACCCATATCACGGTAGAATGCTAATGATGGGCTACGTGGGCGATTTAGCAGTTCAAGCCTATGTGCTTGAGGGCCGTAGTGACGGCTCACAAAACCGTATATTAGTGAATGAGAATAATATTATCAGCACCGAGATAGATGATCCTAACGGTCCAAAGGGCAACCCGGAGCTTACAGTTTATGATGTGATGCGTTCGGTGCATGGGCTTCAAGCAGTAACTAATGGAAACCAGACGGATAGAATAATGCAGTTTGTTCGTAGTGGAAATACATTCATGGACGCCATGGACGCTAATGCTACTACCTTTGAGCCTGATTCTCTACACACTCCTCGCATCAGTGGCTTTATTGATATTACACCCGAACCTAACCAACCACAATTTGGCATATCTGTGGTCCGCAAAGGCTCGGAGTCTGATGATCCGATCAAAGCGTTTTATTCAGAGAACTCCCCGGACATAGATTTACGTTCGGGTGTGGGCTATGCTGTCCACACTTATAAGGGAGATCCAGAAGCTCCAGAATCCTTTGATGAGCCGCCATTTGCCATTCCAATTGAGGGCTCAGCAAAAGATATGCTAGATATGCTTCTTGATACAGTGCAGCCATCCAATCGGGTTGCCATTGTGACCAAAACGATTGATCGATCAGGCAGAGTTGATTACCAAATCGCCAATGACCGTCCATATTCTACTAAACAACAGTAAGACCTTGATCTATAACTTAGAAACTGTGGATAAAATAGCTGAAATTTTGCTGAGATATTGATATAATCTTGGCACGATGCGACGTGTTGTGGAGGTTATGCTAGCTCTGGGCCTGCTAGTGAGTTTGCTTCCTTTTGGTTCTATCTCGGCAACAGATACAACAGACTGCATTATTTGCATTGTTGAAGTCCAAACTACTGGCGTCAACAGTGTCAGCGAAGAATATGTAGTGGTAGCAAACGTGGGTGATGATATCTTTCAGGTATCAAGCTCAAACCCAATCACGCTCAAGTATTTTACAGCCGGTGGCACAAACACCAAATCTCGTGACATTATAATCCCCAGCTCACTGGCGGCACATTCTGTTGTAGCTTTTGTGAGTGATAGTTTACATATAGTCAATCCAACTCTGTCTGGCTTTCCATCCGGCTTGGCATTTTCTGACTCTGGCGGCACCCTGCAACTGTTACAAAACGGGCAACTACTTGACCAAATTGGCTGGGGTACCGCTAGTTTACGTGAGGGAATAGCTACTGCAACCCACAACCCTGGCCAATCATTAGTGCGACGACAGACTGGTAGTGGCTGGCAAGACACAGGCAATAATTCGGACGATATCGTGGTCACATCTCATGCTTGTTTTGGATTAGCCTTCAATGAAATACAACCTTTTGCTGTTGATACTAGTGGCGATGACATTGATCCATCTATTGAGCTTTTATCTGCTAGTCCGGATTCATCCAACCAGGACTGCCCGATCCAGATTAACGGTGTTATTTGGGATATCTCAGCCGGTGACATAAATGTTGGATTATCGGTTATAACAGAGGTGTCTAATAGTAGTGCAGATAGTCAAACTTTACTGCTAAATGATAGTGCCAACAATAACTTGCAATTCATATCCAATAGTTTGTTTGGTGACATCATTTTACCTGGCTCTAGTCTTAACCAACCAGTAATCTTACCTGGCCAAAGTTATGCAAAGATTTCTAGTACTTGGAAGGCAACTTACCTACCAACCCCCGGATTAGCCAATCAGTACTCAGCCACCCCTCCTCCGTTACTCACGGTAATGACTTCACACGCCGATTCATGCGATCGAGTTGTCATAAATGAATTACTGCCCAACCCGGTTGGAGAAGATTCGGGCCAAGAATGGATTGAACTTCGTGGGCTTGATAATGAAACGGTTTTTTTGGCTAACTGTGCGGTCTTGGTCAATGATACTAAATACAGTTTTGCGCCAGACCAGTGGGTTAGTGACGGGCAATTTTCAACTTTTGCCAATTTTAGCGATGGACAAACTACTCGAACGCTATCACTAAAAAACACCGGAGTCAGCACAGTTAGTTTTGGGCGCGTAAATGGCAATAATGATTTTGAAGCACTACAAACCATTCAATATTCGGATTCCCCAGAAGGCCAAAGTTGGGCAAGATTTAATGAAGGCTGGCGTTGGCTGTCTGCTCCAACGCCTGGCGAAGACAACGCCACGTTGGTTGAATCTGCGTCAGCTGATCCAGAACCAACAGAGTTCCCAATACCCACATCGACGGCAGAAAACAGCCTCGTGATTATTACAGAGTTATTACCTAATCCAGCCTCGCCTCAAACCGATGAGGCAGACGAATTTGTAGAATTGTATAACCCTGGTATTGATGCTCTTGACCTTGATGGCTACAAAGTCCAAACGGGTAGTAACTATAGCTATTCATTCACAATTGATAGCCAAACTATACCGGCCGGAGGATATCTAGTATTGACTAGCAGCAATACAGGATTGACGTTAGCTAATAGTGCTGGCCAAGCCCGTCTGCTCAGTCCAAACGGGACAACCGTTAGCCAGACAGATCCATATCAAGATGCGCCCGAAGGCAGAGCCTGGACTTTGTCTGATGGTGTCTGGCAGTGGAGTAGTTCCCCGACACCTGGCTCGGCAAACGTTATAACAATCGGTTCGCCCACAAAGTCAAACAAAAAGTCCTCAACCAAGAAGTCCACCAAGGCGGCTAAAACAACCAAACCAAAATCCAAAAAGGCCAAAAAGACTTCCAAATCAAAAGCCACGGCAGGCACAGCTTCGGGCGACAACAGTTCACCACCCGTTCAACCTTTGCATATGGCTGTACTTGTGGCAGTTGGTGTGGCCGCGTTACTATATGGGGCATATGAGTACAGGCAAGATGTGGCAAACTTCTTCTACAAGTTCAGGCGCAACCGAGAAATTAGGCGAGTTGCTCGGGCGTAATTTGCGCGGTGGCGAAGCCATAGAACTAATCAGTGATCTTGGCGGTGGCAAGACCACATTTGTTCGTGGTCTAGCTAGGGGTTTTGGAAGCAAAGATAAGACTGCCAGCCCAAGTTTTACAATTGGTAAAGTTTATAAGGCAGGTAGCAAAGAGCTGCATCACTTTGATTTTTACCGATTATCAGAAGCGGGTGTAGTAGAGGATGAGTTAGCTGAAATACTCGGTGATCAACATATTGTTACAGTAGTCGAGTGGGCAAATATTATACGAGGAGTGCTGCCCAAGGATAGGTTGTCGATTTCGTTCAGAACTATTGGCGAAGATACGCGGCAAATAACATTCAAGCTCCCAAGTTCTTTGGACTATCTAATGAAGGGGCTGGTCTAAATGCTAATCTTAACCATTCGTACCGATAAGCCAGAAGCCGAAATTGGCTTGTTTGAAGACGCCAAAAAGTTAAGTTATAAGCAATGGCCGGCACACAGGCAGCTAGCTGAGACAATCCATACACAGATTGCAAAAATTTTGCAATCTCAAGAAAAGACTTGGAATGGTCTAGAAGGGCTTGTTTGCTACAAAGGCCCAGGCAGTTTTACCGGACTTAGAATAGGCCTGACAGTTGCTAATACTTTGGCCTACAGTTTGAAGGTGCCCATAGTTAGCGGTACTGGAAAGCAATGGATAAAGCAGGGTATTGTTCGCCTGGCAAAGGGCGAAAACGAGTCAGTATCTTTGCCGGAATATGGTTCGCCAGCTAATATCACAAAACCTAAGAAGTAGACACAAGCGTTTGACGTTTTGGGCGTAAAAAGCGTATAGTATATTTAGGATTTGACTGCCGTTTTGGGAGAAGATCCAAACTGTTAATTTACTTAAATTCAATTAGATTCTCAGACTAATACTTAGCGGCTAACGAAGTGATAGTGATTGCCGCACGGCATAGTCTGCATTGGGAAGGAGAAAATATGGACCCAATTACCATTGTATTGGCAATTGCTGGTGTGGCTGCTGGTTTTGGTGCCAGTACAGCTGTTACCAAAAGGAAGCTTGGCTCTGCCGAAGACGCAGCTAAAAAAGAATTATCAAAAGCAAAAAAGGACGGTGATAAACTCGTCAGCGAAGCACGAGAAAAAGCGGCCGACATTGTAGAAACCGCTCGCAAAGAGGATCAGCAGCGCCGCAAAGATCAAAAAGATGCTGAAGCCCGATTGATTTCGCGAGGCGAAGCAATTGATAAAAAGCTAGACGATCTTGATAAACGAAGTGAAAACTTACGTAAGGGTGAGGACGAAGTCGAAGGGCTCAAAAATGAGATCCGTGACATTCGCAAAAAACAGCAAGAAAAGCTGGAGAAGGTCGCCAAGCTGACCAAAGAGGAAGCAGCTGACAAACTCATGAAAATGACTGAGCGTGATATTAAGAATGATTTGATGGGCTTGGTTTCTAAACTGCAAAACGAGGCCAAAGACAACGCCGAAGAACAAGCAGCTTTGATTATCACGTCCGCTATGGAGAGGATGGCTAGTGAGGTAACGGCCGAACGCACAGTCACAGCCGTCAAGCTGGATGACGAAGAAATGAAGGGCCGTATAATCGGCAAAGAAGGCCGAAACATTCAAGCTTTGCAGCGAGCCACCGGCGTGGACATCATGGTGGACGACACTCCTGGCATGATCATACTCAGTTCCTTTGATCCAGTTCGACGCGAGATAGCCAGGATTGCACTAGAGATGCTGCTTAAGGATGGGCGAGTTCATCCTGGTCGGATTGAGGAAGTTGTTGAAAAGGCCCAAAAGGAAGTCCAAAAAGAAGTTATGCATGCAGCTGAGGATGCTGCCCGAGAGGTTGGCATTATTGGCATACCTAAGGAAATTCTCCAATACTTAGGTGAACTCAAATTTCGTACTAGCTTTGGCCAAAACGTGCTCAAGCACAGTACAGAGATGGCCCATATTGCCGGCATTATTGCAGAGGAACTGGGAGCTAACGTCAAGACGGCCAAGTATGCTGCCCTAGTGCACGATCTAGGCAAGGCGTTAACGCACAAGATGGAAGGTAAGCACCATCACATTAGCGGTGAACTTTTGCGTAAATACGGCGTACCCGAAGAAGTAGCACATGCGGCCGAGGCTCACCACGACGACATGGAAGCCACCACCACCGAGGCTTTAATTGTTCGTGTGGTAGATGCTATTAGTGCTTCCCGGCCAGGTGCTCGAAACATCAGCGCCGAGAACTTTGCGGAGCGTATGAAAGACTTAGAAAACGTAGCCAATACCTTTCCTGGCATAGAGAAATCATATGCCATTAGCGCCGGCCGCGAAGTACGTGTGTTTGTAAGGCCGGTTGATATTGATGACCTCGGAGCTATCAAACTAGCCCGAGATATTGCTACCAAGATAGAGAGCACCATGCAATATCCAGGAACCATCAAGGTCAATGTCATCCGCGAAACCCGCGCCATCGAATTCGCCAAGTAGATGAAAACCATATTCTTTGTGAGGCATGGTGAAAGTCAGTCCAACGTTGATGGGCTTATAGCTGGAGGTGAGTTTGAATCACCTCTGACAGAAAACGGAAAAAAACAAGCCAAAGAAGCTGGCGCAAAGCTAAAGGATAAAAACATCGAGTTGATAGTAAGCTCGCCAATGGAGCGCACAAGGGACACGGCCAAACTAATCGCGAATGAAATAGGTTATGACCCGTCGAAGATTCTTATTGATGATGCATTCATAGAAGTGTTTAACGGTTTTTACTCCGGCAAATCATATGCATTACGCAATAAGCATCTTAAAGAAGGAAAACTAATTGAAGGTATTGAGTCTTCGGAACATGTTCATGCGAGGGTAAGTAAGGGATTCGCCAGACTGAAAAAACTAAACGAAAATCGCATAGCACTAATAAGTCATGGTGCGACCGGGCGAATGATTAGAGCCATTGCAGAGAATATACCGCACCACGATTTCATGAGCCATCAACCGATTGGCAACACTGCAATTTATAAGTTTACATTAAAATAAGATTATGCCTAAGACACCTAAACCTAAGCCAACCATTACTCCTCCACCGGTGCGATTTGGAATACCGCTGCTGGTGACCATTATTGCCCTGATACTCATTGGAATAACGCTAATAGTATTTGCAAAACTAGTTGTTGCCGGCATAATTGCGCTACTCGGCGCAGTGCTTGGACTTGGTGCTCAGGTAAGCAAAAATAACAAACTTTAACACTCATATGAAAACTCTTTACATAGGCGACATTATGGGTGAATCAGGTATTGATGTGGTTGGGCAAGTTTTGCCCGAGTTCAAGACATCACAGCAGATTGATCTAGTGATTGCCCAAGCAGAAAACGTCAGCGACGGTAAGGGTATGCTGCCAGCTGATATGAAACGCTTGCAAAAAATTGGTGTGGATTTTTTTACAGGTGGTAACCACACCCCTAAACGAAACGAGCTTACTCTTTTATTGGAAGACGAAAGAGAGCCAGTTATCGGGCCGGCCAATATGACTGAATGTCCCGGGCGAGGATGGAAATATTTTGAAACTTCAGATGGACTAGTATTATTAATCTCAATACTCGGTGAAACATTTGGGCATGCTAAGGTAGAATCTACCAATCCACTTCACGCCATTGATGCTATTCTTGCCCAAAACGAGAGCAAAAAGAGAGTTGCTACCATAGTTAATTTTCATGGTGACTACAGCAGCGAAAAAGTGATTGCCGGCTACTATTTAGACGGCAAGGTCACGGCTGTTATTGGCGATCATTGGCACACGCCCACGGCTGATGCGATGATATTGCCTGGTGGTACAGCGCATATTACCGATGTGGGTATGTGTGGAGTACTGCACTCCAGTCTAGGGGTAAGGCTCGAATCAGTTCTTCCACGTTGGCGAGACGGCATCAAAACCAAAAACGAATTAGCTACTAATAAACCTTGGCAATTTAATGCTGTGCTAATTGAATCTGATATTAAAACCGGTTTGGCGAACAGTATCGAGCTAATTCAAAAGAAGGTTTCCTAAAACAAGTTCTCTAATCCCAATCACTCAATACTAATATCCCTCTTATCTCATAAGATTCAATCGACAAGATCCTATTCAATCGTTGGGTCAACTCTGCGCAAATTCACCATGGTGAAGATAGCTAAGAGTCCTGCTGCTGCGCCAGAGATAATTATAAAGGCTGAGAAGCCTCTACTGGAAAGATTGGTAATTGTGCCAACTAACATGATATATGGTACTTTTTCTAGCATTGCCCAGGTTGAAAGAGCTGTAGCACGGTGGCTACTGCCCACGTGTCTGTTAATGTAGATACTAGTCCACCAGGTTATTGTGCTGGCCGTTATAGTAAATAGGACAATTATGAGACCGACAAGCCATACGCTACTTTTGAATGAGAGCAACAGATAAGAAAATGAAGCTAGTACGACTCCAACGAGTACTGTTTTTTCGCTAACTGATTTACCAAACATTCTAGGTAACATAATGTAAAGTGCGAACATGGCAATATGAACAACAAAGGAAAGTATAGATGCTGAAAATCCTCCGTATCCCTGATTGCTCAAAATAAGGGGGCGCAGTACACCCCACTCATAGGCATAGTAAAGCGTGGCAAAAACCAAAACTCCCCAAAGTAAGAACCTAAGCTGTGGTCTCAATAATTCTCGACAGCCAAGCTTTAAATTGTTCCAATATTCTTGCGCACTATGAACCGACTTGTTGATAATCTTTAACTTCTCATCTTTGGGATAACGAGTTACTAACAATAAAAAAATGACCATGGCCAATGTATATACAGCAAACGGTAGTCTGTAATGAACCCTGTACAACAAGCCACCTATCAGCACAGAAGCAATAGTGACCAAAACTACAAGATTGTTCTTTCTGGCACTTATTTTAGCCCAATCGTCTTCTCGATTTTCTTCAATTAATTTGTCATAGACCAACGCATCGTTAGCACCCGAGTAAAACGCATAGCCAATGAACCAAACGGACTGAGCAATGACAAGCGTCATAAGACTATAGGCTGCTGCAGTACCAGCGGCACCAATAACCAATAACACACCACCGATTATTAAAGTCTTGCGTCGACCAATGTTATCGGCCAGAGCGCCTGAAGGTATCTCAGCTGCCAGTCCAATGGTAAAGCAGATTATTTCATTGATGCCTATTTGAGGAACACTTAAGAAATGGCGAAATACGAAAAACCAAACTGGTGCAATAAACCACAAATTGATAGCTGACTCTGTTAGATAGTACTATCTAATAGTTCGATTTTCCCAGCCGGGAAGCAGTCTCATCACCACATGATAACAAAAAATCTCTGAACTTACAGAGGTAATATTTTGGTCGACGTACTGATACGAATAACGAACCTATTTTGGCGACGTTACATACATTACTACTCAACTACTCCAACATCAAAGCCAAACTTGAGAAACTACACCTACGAGTAAATGACCTAACTTCCTCTGAAACGGCCTCAGAATTGCAGTTCTTGTTATAATTAAAGGTAATGGACAATATTAGACTCCCAGATTTAAGTAGACTCAAAGACATTAAACAGCGTCTTAAAGAGTTACCACCTCAAAAATCTGCAAGCGATACTTCCAACTGGGAAAACCGTAAAATATATACACCCGAATTTGTTATTGATGATAAAGAACGTATTGCATACTACACTAATGCTTTACTCACACTAGAGCACAGGGGTTTGACTTTAGAAAAAATAAGGCAAATACAGATA
>Ga0209542_10021377_pt1 | contig 10148 bp, 19 predicted proteins | sample RifCSPhighO2_01_FD_184028 | JGI IMG/M metagenome (GOLD analysis project Ga0209542, IMG submission 184028) | Soil microbial communities from Rifle, Colorado - Rifle CSP2_plank highO2_0.1 (SPAdes) (version 2) | ecosystem: Environmental > Terrestrial > Deep subsurface > Rock core/Sediment ...
AAGAATAGAATTATCTGGAAGATTAAACGGAGTTGAAATTGCTAGAAAAGAATGGCTGAGAGAAGGTAGGTTGCCACGAAATACAATTCGTGCAGATATTGACTACAGTCAAGCAGAGGCTCATTGCACATATGGAGCCATTGGAGTTAAAGTTTGGATATATAAAGGAGAAAAATTTGTATGAGTATATTAATGCCAAAAAAAGTTAAACACCGCAAGCAACACAAGGGTAGGTCAAGAGGAGTTGAAACTCGTGCCACCGATATTGTTTTTGGCAGTTTTGGATTAAAATCTTTAGGAACAAAATGGATTACAGCTCGCCAACTTGAAGCTTCAAGGCGATATATAATTAGATATCTTAAAAAAGGAGGCAAGCTTTGGATAAGAATTTTCCCAGATAAACCAGTAACTTTTAAAGGAGCCGAAGTTGGAATGGGGGGAGGTAAAGGAGGTGTTGACCATTATGTTTATCCTATAAAACCAGGGCGCATTATATTTGAATTAGATGGTTTAAAAGAAGCAGAAGCCAGAGCCGCATTTAAGGGAGCTGGGATTAAGTTACCAATTAAAACTAAATTTATTAAGAAAGGAGAATAACATGAACACTGCAAAAGAACTTCGTAAAAAAGATAAGAAAGAATTGGAAAAATTAGTTCAAGAACTTAAAAAGAAATTAAGCGACCTTAGGTTTAAGTTTTCTTCAAATAAATTAAAAAATGTAAAAGAAATTAGCCAATCAAAAAAAGAAATAGCCAGAATTTTAACTGTAATTAAAGAATTAAAATAAAATGCCAAAGAAACAATTAAAAGGTATTGTTATATCAGATAAAATGCAAAAAACCGTAGTGGTAAATGTAGAAAGAATTAAAGAGCATCCAAAATACAAACGAAGATATAAGATACACAAAAAATATAAAGCCCACGATGAAAATAAAGAATACCATGTAGGTGATAATGTTGTTATTGAAGAAACAGCTCCTATATCAAAAGATAAGTATTGGATAGTAATAAAAAAGATTTCATAAATATATGATACAACCAAGATCAATGTTAAAAGTTGCAGATAATAGTGGAGCAAAAATTATCCAGTGTATTAACATACCTGGCGGTACCCGCAAAAGATATGCGCAACTGGGCGATATAATTGTGGCTGCTGTTAAAAAAGCAGAACCGAGAAAATTAGTTAAAAAACACGAAAAAGTCAAAGCGGTAATTATTAGGCAAAGAAAAGCATATAGAAGAGCCGATGGTTCATATATAAGATTTGATGATAATGCAGTTGTAATTTTAGGAGAAGGTAAACTACCTCGAGGCGGAAGAGTTTTTGGCCCAACAGCTAAAGAATTAAAAGATAAAGGTTTTGATAAAATAGCCATGATGGCAACAGAATTATTATAAAAAAATGAAAGTAAAAAAAGGCGATAAAGTTTTAATAATATCAGGAAAAGACAAAGGCAGAACAGGAAAAATTATAAAGTCACTTTTAAAAAATGGCACTATTTTAGTTGAAGGAATTAACTTGAAGAAAAAGCATGTTAAGGCAAAAAAACAAGGTGAAAAGGGGCAAGTTATTGCTACGCCTTCTCCGTTGAATATTTCTAATATAAAAATTATTTGTCCAAAATGCGGAAAAGCAACAAGAATAGCATATAATAATTCTGTTGCCATCATGGCTATTATTTGTAAAAAGTGTAAATCGCAAATATAAAATTATGCCAAGTTTAAAAGAAAAATATAATAAGGAAGTGGTTTCAGAAATGAAAAAGGTTTTTGGTTACAAAAATACAATGGCAGTACCAAAAATTTCAAAAGTGGTAATAAATAGTTGTTTTGGAAAAACAGCTGTTACCAAAACATCTGGAGAAAGAGAAAAAATGCAAAATCTTATTATGCAGGATTTAGCTTCTATTTCAGGACAAAAGCCCAAATTAGTAAAATCAAAGAAATCAATTGCTGGTTTTAAATTAAGAGAAGGATTAGAAATTGCATCTATGGTAACATTGAGAAAAGATAAAATGTGGGACTTTTTAGAAAGATTAGTTTATTTATCTTTTCCAAGGTCTCGTGACTTTAAAGGAATTTCGCCAAAAACAATTGATGAAAGGGGTAACTTAAATATAGGTTTTCGCGAACACATTTCTTTTCCAGAAATTTTTGCCGAAAAAGAAAAAACTATTATTGGATTAGAAATAACAATTGTTACAAATGCAAAAAGCAGAGAAGAAGGATTAGAATTATATAAATTATTAGGATTTCCTATGAAGGAAGGTAAATAAATTTATGGCAAAAGCATCACAAATAGCAAAAGCAAAAAAGAAACCCAAATATTCTTCAAGAATTATTAGACGTTGTTTTAAGTGCGGTAGAAGAAGAGGATTTATGAGAATGTTTGGTCTTTGCAGAATATGTTTTAGAGAATTAGCTAATAAAGGGGAAATCCCAGGAGTTAAAAAATCATCTTGGTAAACTAAAAATATGACAGATCCAATAACAGACATGTTAAATCAAATAAGGAATGCGAAAGCTGTTGCAAAACAAGAAGTATCTATTCCTTTTTCAAAAGTAAAATATGAAATTGCTAAAATTTTGGCGCAAGAAAATTTTATAGGAGAGGTAAAAACAGTAGTTAAAGGAAAAGTAAAAACAATGAAAATTGTTTTAAAATATGATAATGGAGTTTCTAAAATATTAGATTTAAAAAGAGTTTCCAAACCCGGTCAAAGAATTTATGCGAAAGTTTCAGAAATAAAAAAAGTAAAAGGTGGTTATGGAATATCGGTTGTTTCAACATCAAAAGGATTAATGACAAATAAGAAGGCCCATAAATTAAAATTAGGAGGTGAAATACTTTGCGAAGTATGGTAATATTTAGCGAAAATAAATAAAAAGTTATGTCAAGGATAGGTAAAAAAATAATTCAAATTCCAGACGATGTAAAGGTAGAAATTACAGATGAAAATCTTAAGGTTTTGGGTTCCAAAGGAGAACTGCAAATAAATTTACCTAGGGAAGTTAAGATAGAATTAAAAGATAACGAATTGTCGGTTTCTCTTAAAAAAGATAATCCATCAAAAAAAGCAAGAGGTCTTTGGGGTTTATATAGAGCTCTTATTTTTAATATGGTTTACGGAGTAAGTAAAGGATTTGAGAAAAAGTTAGAAATAGAAGGCGTGGGTTATAAAGCTGTAGTTGATGGGGAAAATTTAGTTTTAAATGTGGGTTTTGTAAATCCAGTTAAAATTAAAAAACCAGAAGGCATTAATTTTTTAGTAGAAAAAAATGTGATTACTGTTTCTGGCATAAGCAAGCAAGCTGTTGGCCAGGTTTCAGCTATAATTAGAAAAGCAAAAAAAGCAGAGCCATACAAAGGAAAAGGCATTAAATATCAAGGAGAAAAAATCAGAAGAAAAGAAGGTAAAAAAGTAGTTTCAGCTAAAAAATAGTAAAATATTATTATGTTAACAAAACAATTAAAACGTTTAAGGCGCCATAAAAAAATCAGAACAAGAATACATGGTACAAAAGCTAGGCCTCGCCTTTGCGTTTTTAGGTCGTTATCTCATATTTATGCCCAATTAATTGATGACGATACTGCAAAAGTTTTGGCTTCTGCATCAGATAAAGAAATAAAAGAGAAAAAAACCGATGAAAAAATGAACCACAAAGTATTGAGCGCATTTTTGGTGGGTAAATTGATTGCTAAAAAAGCAGAAGCTCAAAATATAAAAAGAGTTATTTTTGACAGAGGTGGAATTGTTTTTCATGGCAGAGTAAAAGCATTGGCAGACGGAGCAAGAGAAGAAGGATTAAAATTTTAATAAAATATAAGTTATAAATATGGAAGAAAAAATAGAAGAGAAAAAAGAATCCGATTTTAAGCCATTTAGTGACAGCAATAGCAGGTCAAAAGGTGGCGGTTTTGGCGGTGGTAGCGGTGGTGGCCGTGGCGCAAGACGTTTTCCGGGAAAAGAAAGAGCAAATGATGGATTTGAGTCAAAGCTTTTGGATTTGGCCAGAGTTGTTCGAGTTACAGGTGGAGGTAAGCGTTTGAGATTTAGAGCAGTTGTAGTTACTGGAGATAAAAAAGGCAAAATTGGAATAGGGGTAGATAAAGGAAGAGATGTTGCCCAAGCTATAGAAAAAGCCACCAACAAGGCGAAGAAAAATCTTGTGAGTGTTGTTATTGTAGAAGGAACTATTTCTCACGAAGTAGAGGCAAAAGTGGGACCATCAAGAATTTTATTAAGGCCACAAAAGAAGGGCAGAGGTTTAGTTGCCGGCGGAGCAGTAAGATTTATTTGTGAATTGGCTGGTATAAAAAATATTTCTTCAAAAATTCTTTCTGGTTCCAAAAACAAGCTTAACAATGCCAGAGCAACAATGGAGGCCTTAAAGAAGCTAAAAATTAAAGCAAAATAATAATTCACATGCAATTACACGAATTAAAACCAAAACATAAATTAAAAAAAAGGAAAAGAGTTGGCAGAGGAGGAAAAAAGGGTACATATTCTGGTAGAGGGAATAAAGGGCAAAGCGCAAGAGCTGGCAGAAAAATGGTGCCAATTATCAGAGAATTAATTAAAAGGTATCCAAAGTTAAGAGGATACAGAAGTTTTGTTTTAGAAGATTATTCTGCTATTGTTAATATAGATACCTTAGAAAAACTTTCAAAAACTGGCGAAGTAATAAGCCCAGCCAATTTGATTAAAAAAGGAATTATTCGTATGATAAGTGGAAAGGTTCCAAAAGTAAAAATATTAGGCAGGGGAAAATTATCAAAGCAATTAATTATTGAAAACTGTAAAGTTTCAAAGACAGCCAAAGAGGCAATTGAAAAAGCCGGAGGCACAGTCAAATAACTTGAAAATATATACGCGGAAATAAAGATATTTTTCAACGACCGCCAAACCCACGGCCAGCCCGAATTGAAAAATATCCTTATTTCCGCTCATAATCATAATTACTATTATAATGTGGTACGACAAAATACTATTTTTATTTAAAAATAAAGAACTTAGAAATAAATTTTTATTTATTATTTTTTTGTTTGTTGTTTTTAGGGTAGCAGCTAATATACCTATTCCAGGTATTGGCCTTGATGAATTAAGAAAGTTTTTTGCTCAAAATCAGGTTTTTGGGCTTTTAAATTTGTTTTCTGGAGGCGCGCTTAGTAATTTTTCTATTGTTTTATTAGGACTTGGACCTTATATTACAGCCACAATTATATTTCAGCTTTTAACAATGATTTTTCCGGCATTAGAAAAATTGTATAAAGAAGAGGGTGAAGCCGGGCGTCAAAAATTTAACCAGTATGCAAGATTAGCAACAATTCCTTTGGCTATATTTGAGGGTTACGGAATGTTAACTTTATTTCAAAGGCAGGGTGTTATAGCTCATTTAGAACCATTAACTCTTTTTAGTTCGGTATTAACAATTGCGGCTGGAGCAATGTTTTTAATGTGGTTAGGTGAAATTATTTCAGAGCAGGGAATGGGTAACGGAATTTCTCTTTTAATTTTTGCCGGTATTGTTGCAAGCTTGCCATCAAATATATTCCAAACATTTGTTACTTGGGACCCATCAAAAATACCTTCTTATCTTTTATTCTTTGTTTTGTCGGTAGTAATTATTGCCGGAGTAGTTTTGATTACAGAAGCTCGTAGAAATATTCCAGTTTCTTATGCAAAAAGAGTTAGGGGTATGAAAATGTATGGGGGTGTCTCAACTTATTTGCCATTAAATGTGAATCCAGCCGGAGTTATTCCAATTATTTTTGCGCTTTCTATACTTTTGTTTCCTGGTATGATAGCAGGATTTTTGGGCGGAAACCCAGGATTTATTGGAACTGCCGCAAATGCCGTGGGCGCATTTTTCAACAATATTTGGGTGCACGGAGTATTATACTTTTTGTTAGTTATTCTTTTTACTTATTTTTATACCGCAGTTACATTTGACCCAAAAACAATTTCAGAAAATTTGCAAAAAATGGGCGGGTTTATTCCTGGGGTAAGGCCTGGCAAGTCAACCACAGACTTTTTAAAACATATTTTAAACAGAGTTTTATTCACTGGCGCCATATCTTTGGGCTTAATTGCTGTTTTACCTTCAATTGTAGCTGGAGCTACCGGAGTTACAGGATTTACTTTTTTAATAGGCGGCACATCACTTTTAATTATTGTTAGTGTAGTTTTAGATACTCTGCGCCAAGTTAACTCTCAGCTCCAAATGAGGGAGTATGAGACATTTTAATTGATTTAGCCATGTATTACGTTTAGCGTAGCATACTTTTCAAAGCTTTGATAAATATACTACTACTATGTATGGCAGTATATGTAAAAGATAATGAAACTTCCAGTTACTGATCAGTTTCTTTTAGACATGGTGTATCCTTTTTTAGATGTCGCAAATGATATGGTGGATTTTTTATTGAGTGATAAATATAAACAGATTCATATATTATTTAGCAACGAAAATCCAGCGCTTAAAAAATATAGGAAAGATAGCAATAAAATGCAATTTAGACAGTTAATATATCATTTAAAGAAGAGTAATTATATTAAAGTAAAAAATTTAGAAAACAAAAAAGTAATCATGCTAACAAAAGAAGGATTTGATAAAGCATTAAAAGCAAGCTTTAAGGTTGATAAAAGAATAGAAAGAAAAGATGGTAAATGGATTATGATTGCTTTTGATATTCCACAAAAACATCGCAAGGCAAGAGAATTACTCAGGAGTATTTTGGAAAACTTAGGTTACAAAATATTCCAACAAAGCGTGTGGGTGACTCACTATGATGTTTCAGAAAAAACGGAAAGATTATTGCAGGCCTATTCCTTAGATAAGTATGTTAAGATATTTATCGTTGAAAAGCTATAACCATAAAGAGTAGTATACTTTTTAAAGCTTTTGAAAGTAGACTACGGTTATTCAGTTTAAATATTCAATGAGTATTACGTGAGAGATTTTTTATAAAGAAAAACCATGCGACTTTCATCCATGGTTCGTCAAGTTGTTCCGTACAACTTACAAAACTTTTTGCCTCTTTTCTAATTTCTACGTAGAGTTTTTTGACATGTTATTTCTTTTTTCCACATAGTTCCTCCGTTGGGATTTTCGACGCAAGTGTATATCGTCACATCATGATCGGATGGTATTACCGACGTCCTTTTAAAGGTGAACCCTACTTTAACTGGAAGGAAGTGCCAACTGTAAAGAAATCCCACTGCATCAATCCGATCGCGTGCATCTTTGATAGCACTTTCCACGTCATTTCCATGTCCGGTTGCTACTTCCAGGAACATATTTGCGTAAAGAGCTACGGTAACCATTTTTAATCTCCCGAGAATTAGTTAAAGTGACAAGTTTCAGTCTATGATTTAATTGTATCACAAGCAAGAAACATTGTCAATAGTTGTAGTATTTTGTGGTTTTGCTATAATAATTCAATATTAAGGAGAGTATACTATATGGAAAAACAAATTATTATTTTATTTGGTCCTCCGGGAGCCGGAAAGGGAACTCAAGCAGAGCTCTTGTCTGATAAGTTGGGCTATTATCATTTTGAATCTAGTAAAATTATAGAAGCAACTTTCAAAAATGAAAGCAAAGACAAAGTTTTTACCATTGAAGGTACAGATTATAAAGTTGGTGACGAAATAAAAAAATGGGAATCGGGAAATCTAAACAGCCCTCCTTTTGTTGTTTTTTTAATGACAGAAAAAATAAAAGATTTGGCAGAAGATGGAAAAAGCATTATATTTTCTGGTTCGCCAAGAACTGTTTATGAAGCCGAAAAAGAAATTCCTCTTTTAATACAGCTTTACGGCAAAGAAAATATAAAATTTGTTTTATTGGAAATAAGCGCCGAGACAACTATTTTTAGAAACTCACATAGAAGAATTTGCGAACTAATACGCCACTCAATTTTATTTACCAAAGAAACAGAACATTTAAAGTTATGCCCCTTAGACGGCTCGCTTCTTGTGAAAAGAAAAGGATTAGACGATCCAGAAACAATAAAAAATCGTTTAGTAATTTATAAAGAACAAACTTATCCTGTAACTCATCACATTGAAAAAGAAGGCATTTTGGTTAGAAAGGTAAATGGAGAGCAATCAGTTTCAGATGTATTTTCAGAAATATTAGAAAAACTTAAATGAACCAAATTAAGTCGGAAGAAGAAATTAAAATAATGGCAGAAGGTGGTAAAATTCTTGCTAGTGTTTTAAGCCAAATAGAAAAAATGGCAAAGCCGGGTATTACCACTATAGAGTTAGACAGGGCCGCAGAGGCCCTTATTTTAAAACACGGAGCTCTGCCTGCTTTTAAGGGGTACGAAGGCTTTCCTTATTCTTTATGCGCTTCAGTAAACGAAGAAATAGTTCATGGTTTTCCTTCTGAAAAAATACTAAAAGAAGGCGACATAATTGGGTTGGATTTGGGAGTTTTGTATAAGGGCTACAATACCGATATGGCAGTTACAGTTCCAGTTGGCAACATTTCTTTTGAAGCCAAAAGGTTAATAATGGTTACAAAAAAAGCTTTAAAAAGGGGCATTAAAAAAGTAAGGCATGGAGTAACGGTTGGTGATATTGGAAATACTATTCAAAGATATATTGAAGACCAGGGCTTGGGAGTTGTTCGTGACCTTTGTGGGCATGGTATTGGCAAAGAAGTTCACGAAGAGCCAAGAATTCCAAATTTTGGCTCAAGGCATAAAGGAGAAGTTTTAAAAGAAGGAATGGTTATTTGCTTAGAACCTATGGTAACAATGGGTGACTGGCATTTAAAAAAAGCAAAAGACGGCTACGGATACGAAACTAAAGACGGTTCTTTATCAGCCCATTTTGAGCACACAATGGCAGTCACTAAAAACGGAGTAAGAGTATTAACCGAGCTGTAAATTTAAACATGTTACACCAAATAAAAGAATGGACCAGCTTCTATAAGAAACACTTTAATCTCGTTCTTGGCGATGTTGTAATTCCAGAGCATCAACCCGGTTTTGACCGCCTAATAGTGGTTGCAGGGAGTTTAACTCAGAACCAAGTCTACGATGCGTGTGCAAAGCAGTTTAAGTGCTGGCGCTACAAAAATGACCTAGACAAAAGTGTAGCCAAAAATGACCGCGATCCAAAAAATGGCGCATATGCCATTTGGCTCCGCGACTGCCAAGAAGCAGATGAGGAAAATAAAAACCTCTCTGCCGATTATTTGGAAAACCAGAAAGTCAAAGGCATTACACTGTTAGAGCGTATGCTTTATGAGTTAAAGTACCACGATGAAACCGGCAACCATCTAGATACGAGTAGCGTGACGCTTTGTTCTGGTTCTCGCGATTCCCGAGATATTTTGCCTACTGCCTATTGGAAAGAAGAGGAGTTTGGCATTAACTGGTATTACACAGATGGCAGTAATGACATTCTGCGTGCCCGTTCTGTAGTTTTATGATAATATAAATTATATGAAAAATCTTGTTGTTGCTAACTGGAAAATGAATCCAGTTAATCAAAAAGAAGCCAAAAATCTTTTTGAGGCAATAAAAAAGGGGATTAGAAATGTAAAAAATATTGAAGTGGTTATTTGTCCGCCTTTTGTTTATTTGAACTTATTTAAAGGATTAACTTTGGGCGCCCAAAATGTTTTTTATAAGGAAAAGGGAGCTTTTACCGGAGAGGTTTCGGCCTCGCAACTCCGTGATTTAAAAGTAAAATATGTTATAATAGGCCATTCAGAATCTAGACAATATTTAAACGAAACAAATGAAATTATTAATAAAAAAATCAAAGAATCTTTAAGCGAAAAGTTAAAACCAATTTTGTGTGTGGGCGAAACTAATGAAGAAAAACAAATGGGTAAAAAGGTAGAAGTTTTAGAAAGGCAGATTACAGAAAATTTAAAAGGCATTAATATAAAGGCAGTAAAAAATATTACAATTGCTTACGAGCCAGTCTGGGCAATTGGGCCTGGTGAAAATTGCTCTATAGACGAAACAATGAGTTCGATTTTATTTATAAGAAAAGTTATTTTTAAATTGTATAATATCACGGAGGTTCTTTCCCATCACAGGAAAAGAAGGGAGTTGGAATGTTAGCGACTGAACAAGCAGTAATCGCAGAAGCCAGCGCAAGTGCATACACTAAAGTTGT
>Ga0209542_10021378_pt1 | contig 10147 bp, 6 predicted proteins | sample RifCSPhighO2_01_FD_184028 | JGI IMG/M metagenome (GOLD analysis project Ga0209542, IMG submission 184028) | Soil microbial communities from Rifle, Colorado - Rifle CSP2_plank highO2_0.1 (SPAdes) (version 2) | ecosystem: Environmental > Terrestrial > Deep subsurface > Rock core/Sediment ...
CTCTCGGTAATATGTCCTGCCGGTTCCACTTTCACGGTAAGTTCTGTTTCTTCTTCAGGGTATAAATAAAGAGCAGGTTTGCAGGAGGGGGTCCACCATTCATACGCAAGGGAAGCTGGAATTGTCGTGAATTTTGGCAGTTCCGGAATAAACGTTCCGAGCTGAAGTGATTGATTATTAGGGTTGGCCACGCTCACAATGGGAGCGAATATATAATACGGGCCGGGCTTCCCAATGATTGAAGGATCGAGAATGAGTATATGATTCGACGTCGAGCCGGCGACGGTTCCCTGGCGCAACCGCACGTAGAAATGCGCTTGATACGCTTCCGCGATGATGTTATCCGTTGCCGGGTTGACGCTCGTTATTGTACCCACCGAGACGTATTGATCCTCGATCGTAATGCCTGCCGGTACTGCGGAAGGATTGAAGTTCTCAAACTCGCTTTTGGCGATGATGAGGCGTACCTCATTGGCAAAAGACGCCTGAACTTGCGCAAGGATGGGTGGCGGATCGCCTGATGATGCAATGAAGGGGGCGCACTGCGGATCATTTTTACATAAATCTACACAGTTTTGATCTTGTCGGCAGGTATCTCTACACGGAGCATACTGCACGCAGCTATTGCGGCACGAATGGTCTGGCCAACAGCGCTGCGGGACGGCGGGATCAGTGCCATTTATACATTGCAGCTGCATCCATGCCGGGAGGTCGTTCACGGTGGGATTGGGGGTCGTGAATTTTGAGACGTCGTAGTAGACGTCAAATTCCCAGTAGTATTTAAGAAGGTTATCCGGCGTTTTTGGCGGATTCGGACTTGGATCGCGACCCCAGTCAGAATTATTGAGCCATGGATCTGCCACGAGCTCCGCATCAGTACTTGCTCCTTTTCGTTTTAAGACAAATACCACGTCTTGTACTAAAGGATCCAAACAACCAATAGTTGCAAACGGTCTATCCGGCAAAACCGGTTGTCCCGTTTTCGGATCACACCAGCCGATGCCGATATAGACATCATTAACTCCCGGCGTACCGCCGAGTACTGTCCCGATGCGCTCCATTTCATGGAATATTTCACCGCCGCGGAACCTGATATCGACACCGTTTCTCCGTATAATATCGTACTGTCGTAAAATCACCTTCCACGCCGGAATCGGCACATTTTCTTTCACCAGTACCCAGTTTTTTCCTTCCTTATTAAACTCCGGATGCGCAGTATTGTTCTGGTAGAATTCTGAAAGTGCCGGATTAACCTGCACCTGAATATTCCTTCCCGAGTCAAGAATGGGCGCGCAGGCGCTTCCCGGATCAGTCGTAGTCGGCCCACCTCCGAGCTCACGGGCAATAAATGAGATGGAGTTCAGATAGAACGGCTGGCCGCTTCGGGGAAAATAATACCGCGGCTCATTGGTCGCCAAAAGCACATATGAAATTGCTCCGATAAATGCGAATATTCCACCCATAGAGTGATTTATGATTTATGAATTATGATTTATGAATTTTTCAATCTGTCCCGCGGAGCGGGATCAGGCTTCGCCTGAAAATCTAAAATCTTAAATCTGCAATCACATGTGTCCCCTATACGCTTCTGCTGCATCTGCCGGATCGACAACATTGACGGACAATCCCGTACCCAATTCAAAACCGGCGCGGTGCACTAACCGCGGAATCAGCCGCATATACCAGTTTTTCTTCGGATAAATATAAAAATTATAGCCCATCGGCAGGTCACTCATACGGTATTTCGGGTAAATTTCCTCGAGGCGCTTGAGCGCGCGGTGCATCATGCCGGCAAGCTCTTCCAGCTCATCATCGGTTATGGACCCGAATACGGTCTGTTCATTGTTGGGCACGATCCACATTTCATACGGCCACTGGGAAAAATCCGGGCAATAGGCGCTCAAATATTTTTTTGTTTCAACAATATTATTCAAAGGTTCACGCGTCACGGTATCGAGATTTATCTGAAACGGCAGAACCACCAGTTGTGAATGGGGATGGTCGATTGAAGCACCGGCATGCAAGCCGTGGTTGCAGAAAATGAGCACTTGCCCTTTTTCACGGTAAAAATTATAGCGCTCGCGGTAGGCGCGCAGAATAAGTTTCACCTGGGGAAGCGGAAGTTTTTCAATGTCCCTCACCGGATCCGGCGAATGGATGATAATTTCATGATAATCGGTGATAGGATATTTGTTCGGTATGACGCGCACTTTCCAGCCGGGCTTGTTTGCTTCACCATCTCCGTATCGAAGCACTTCCGGAGGAGTAAGATGTTCGTTTCCTTCGCAGAAAATCGTTCCCTTATGTGTTCTGCTGCTCCTTTTGACGACTTCGTCTATTGACCGGTGCAACCGCTGCGGCGAGATAACCACCCAGCGGTGTGTGAGAATGTCCGGAACGTAACGAGCCATAATATCTTTAATAATAGCCGAAAACAACGCACCGATCAAGTGGATATTCCCCTCCGCTTCAAAATGCAACTGGTATGCCTAACGGAGCCCCGATGTCCATCGGGACAGACTGGTATAAAGCTGACTTTACCGCGAACACTGATCATGATACTATTAAACGAGGTATACAATAGTTATTCCAAAATAAAAGCAGAGTGGTATAGATATCCCATGTTGAAAACTGATACCGTTACCCTTTCCGACGTATTGAGCCCAGAAGAAATCGTCGCGCGGGCATCCAGAAACGTAGACCGATATACGTCGCTCCTCGCCGTTGAAGACGACATCGCGAAGCACATTGACCAGTTGCGAGGCGATACGTCGTTGGAAGCGTTGAAGGCTCATCTGGACAGGATTGACGCACAGGTTGAGAACAGGCACACCATACTCCTCATCAGGAACCGCCTCGATCTGGCGCGCACGCCGGACGAGTTTTTCACCCAAAGCAGGGTTATTCACCTAAGCGCCATCAATGCGGCAGAAGACGCGTACCGCGACAAAACAGAGGCAATTGTTTCTCAATTGATGCAGGAAAGTTACGGAATTCCGGCGGGTGGGCAGTACGCGGATACGATTGGCGTTTCTCCGGTTGATGAATATGACGCCGTGCAAATACTGGCTTCTGGAATCGAAAACACTTTTCTGAAACAATGGGTAGATACACAGCCGAAAAAAGAAGATATCCTCTATCGATTATCCGCGGCAATATCCCAGCGCATAGCTGATGCGGCGCAGATAGTGAATTTTGCTAAACTCTATCCCGGCAGCGTCGATCCGGAAACCGCTGCTTTTGCACAAAGAGAGATTGATACAGGGATACAAACCGCGGGAATCCTTGAACAGCGCCGGCCAACATTCAAAAGAGATATTTCAATTACCGCACTCGTGCCGCAGGCCATAGCGCAAGGCAACAAACGCACGCTCTCCGACCAGTTTCCCCATCCCTCCATTGTCCGTGCCGCGGTACGCGCATCATCATCAGAATACCGGTATATATATGAAGGCCGTATTGCAAAACGGAAAGCACTGATGGATGCCGACGCTGCCGCCGGGAATTTACATCGCCGGCGCGAAGAAATTTCTGGTAATGCAGCGTCTGCCGCAACACAATCCCAACCCGCATGAAAACCGGTACCTCTCCGCGCCCGGTAATAGTTCAGATTAGTGGAATAGATTTCGTCATCCTGAACTTGTTTCACCGCGTTTGACGCGGTTTCAGGATCTTTATGATGGTGATCGACACTTAATGGAAGCCTGGAATAACAGTTTTATTCCTCAAGTCTGAAGTATTACCGCGCCCGAATGACGGTTGACGGTTTACAATGTAAGGTTTACGATAAGATACGTATGAAAAAACTGCTCTTCAGTGGATTTGTGCTGGTGACCGGTATGTTGCTCGGCGCATCGACGGTAAACGCAGCGAACGCAGAAGACTTCCAAGGACGTCCGGTAATGTCCAATCAAGTGCTTGTTCGCTACAGCGACGATGCCGAGCGCCTCATACTCCGGGGACAGATAGAAGAGGAAAATAAATCATCGTCGATCTGGGAATGGTTCAGGAATTTTTTAACTTCCGTTTTTAGCTTGGGATTCAATACGTATGAAAAAGAGGTAAAAGAACAGTACGCGACATTGGAACAAGATCTCGGTATCATCGGACATGTTCCCCTCGAGAAAAACCCGACGCTTCGCGCCCCCTCGCGCTCGCTTCAGCTGGGTAGTTTTAATCCATACGGGGACGATCCGTTGCGAAATCTGTATATCGTCGTTTTCACCAGGGGTACTGTACAACATGCGGTAGACCGTTTTGTTCAAGAGTCGTTCGTACAGGCAGCCCAGCCAAATTTTATCTATCAAACAACCATGACACCAAACGATCCTGACTTTCCGCAACAATGGTCACATACGCGTGTCGGGAGCACACAGGCATGGGAGAAGACAACGGGATCCCGGGATGTCGTCATCGCCATTCTTGACACCGGCGTCAACTATAACCATCCGGATTTGGTAGACAATATGTGGACACATCAGGATTATCCCAATCATGGCTATGATTTTTACGGTACCTATTGCGAACTGCTCCTTGATCCCTCATGCACTGATTTACCTCAAGATAATGACCCGATGGACGAGGCCGGTCACGGTACGATGGTTGCAGGTGTGGCTGCCGCTGTGTGTAACAATAATCGAGACGTCTGTGGTCCTGCTTGGCAGACGGGCATTATGGCAATTCGTGTCGGTGATGCTACGACGATTTCGACGCCCACGGTCCTGAAAGGATTGCAGTTTGCCGCCGAACAAAAGGCAGATATCGTCAATATGAGTTTTGGTTTTTATTACAAAGATTGCAACGCAGATCCGCCGATAGATGCAGAGTTAGATCAAGCGCTCTCGCGCATGGTAAATTTTTGGGATATCCTGCTTATCACATCGGTAGGGAACGAAGCCGGCAACGCCCGCTGCGATATTCTTTCAAATCATCCTGACCTGCTTGCCGTCACCGCAACGACTCTTAATCAAAACGTCGACATCGCCGCAGAATATAGCAATTATGCGCCCACCGAATGGAAAAATAAGAAAGTGATTGCTGCCCCCGGCGGAGGCGGGACCCACCTCATTATCACCACATCAAAAGACGGCGGCCTCGTGATGAATGCGGGGACGAGTTTTGCCGCACCGTTTGTTGCCGGCGTTGCCGCACTCGTAAAAGCGCAGCAGCCAAATCTATCAGCACAGCAGCTGCGCCAACACCTCATCGATACCGCAGTTGACATCGTCGATGTAAATTCCAATCCTCCCGCCGGCATGACCTATGGAAAATTGGTTAACGCGGCCCGTGCCCTCGGCGCATCCGCCGTGACACCTGAACCGACGGTGGTACAAATCCCGGGATCGCTCTCGTGCGTATCGGATTTTGGCGGCGTCTGCAAAACAAACAGTGAATGCGCACAGTTCGCGCTGACGCCCATCGGTATACATGGATGCGATCCTGTTGGAACAAATAATACCGTCTGCTGCGTAGAATCGTCGACCTGCGCCCAACAGCGGGGATATTGCATCAATCCCGCGAGCAAGGATAAATTTCCCGACTGCACCATTGATTCAGCCATCGCCTGTGCACCGGCAAGCAATGTTTGCTGCATACCGGCCAATTTAGTCACGCCAAAACCGGTTTCCTGCGCCAATGACAAACAAGGACAGTGTCTTGACTTACAACAGTGCGCCGCAGATGCAGGTAAAACCGGAACCGAAGTTTATGATTGCAATGCGCAGGCAAATGAAGTCTGCTGTGTGCCGAAAAATCTCGTAACGCCGACGGTTCCCGCTGGTGGTCAGCCTCCTACGCCGACACCGCAACCAACCCAACCCGCACAACCGACTCAACCTCCGCAGCAGAATAATGAGACTTCCCAAGTAGACTGGACGTACAACGGCGCGGGTAAATGCTGGGCGGCCTGGGCGGGTAACGTATGTAGCTATGCAAGCCACGAAGGCGGGGAGACTTCAACCGGACGCGACCTCGACGGCACGGGCGGGGCCGATATCGAGTGTTCCCAAGGGACCGGAGCCGGGCAGTCAACGACAGTAAAGAATATTTCGAGTAAATCGTTTGATCTGCGCTGCGAATACTACGTCTGCAACCAATGCGTAGAATCCTCGCCGGGCAGCAAGACCGCTCGCTGCGACCAGGGCATACATGCCTCGGCAGCCAAATCCATCGTCGGCACGGTACAACTTACGCCAGGCAAATCTGCAACATGTACCGCGAACGGGATACAGTGAAGCGCTCCGATTTCCTGGTTTCATCTCATCACAAATAAATTTCTTATGCACGTCCGTATCGAATCTGCCACCGTAACTCTGGGAGTTGTTTCAATCTGAACAACCACGGCAAGGAAACCGAATCGATAATCAGTGTTTAACTCTTCCACACAGTTTGTGTTTATTTATTTCTACTACAGTGCGCTTCACATCTACCGGTTGGTTCGATTTTTTAGCCTTATATATGTTAGAATGAATTTATTGAGCAGTAAATCTATGCGCATCGCCATTGCCGGGATTTTAAATAAACCGATAACCGCACAGACTAAAGGAGGTACCGAGATTTTTACGTATGATCTAGTAGAGGGATTGTTGCGGCGGGGACATATGGTAACGCTATTTGCCACATCAGACTCCCCTACTCGTGCAAAGCTCATTTCCGTCTGCAGCTCCATGGACACCGATATACGAGAAGGCGGCATAGAAACACGTTTCCCCTATCACCTTTTACAAAGTAGGAATATTGCGAAAATGAGCGGTTCGTTTGATATTATCCATAATAACTATTTTGACTCTTTCTTGATGACCGTGTTTTCTGAATGGCTCACATGCCCGTTAGTAACCACGGTACACAATGATTTTTGGCAATTCCCCCACTTACGTAACGTATTGGAACAAACAATGCAGGAAGGAAGAAACGGTGTTGTTTTTGTTTCCGAACGTGCGCGGCAATTGGCGAAAACGGGTACTCGCGCGTTTGTCGTGCATAACGGTGTCGATATTACCCGTTATCCCTTTAAGAGCGGGCCGGATGGAGAGTATCTGTTATGGGTTAGTAGAATTGTACCGAAAAAAGGTGCAAAAGAAGCGGTAGAAGTGGCCCGTCGGACAAAAAAACACCTTATTCTTTCCTCGTACCTTTCTCCTAATCCTGCATATATACGGTATTTTAAAGAAGAAATTCAGATCGCATTGTCGGACTCAATTCAGTTAAAAGACATATCAGAGATCAGGGTAAAAATCGACTTTCTCCAAAATGCCCGGGCACTCCTTTTTCCTATCCAGTGGGAGGAGCCGTTTGGTTTGGTGATGCTGGAGGCTATGGCATGCGGTACCCCGGTAATAGCATTTGCCCGCGGCGGAGTTCCGGAAATAGTACAAGACGGTGTAACGGGATTTATTGTCAATCCGTCAGAACAGGATACACGGGGAAAATGGACCGTGAAGAAAACCGGCCTTGAAGGTTTGGAAGAAGCAGTACAACGATTATACGCATTGAGCAGTTTCGAATACAACGCCATGCGGCAGGCATGTAGAACTCAGGTTGAACACAATTTTACGATTGAACAGATGGTGGATCGGTATATTTCAGTCTATCAATCACTCATTACGCATCAAAAATAGTGTATGAATAAACTTCTTCTTCTCGGTTCAGTTGTTTCTCCTTGTCCTCCCCTGTTGCAAGGAGGAACGGAGCGGGTTGCTTACTATCAGGCAAAACAACTTGCAAAACGGGGCGTTCCGTTGCTTTTTGTTGGAGCGCCCGGCACCGTTGATAATTTCAGCAAGCAACTCGAGATCGAACATGAAGAACAATCATCGACGATCCTTAAGGCAATCGAGTTTATAGAAATTGGCGGAGGAACGGCACATGGCAATCAGGAAGATAAAAAGATAATGAATCCGTCACAAACGGAAGCGTCTCGACTGCTTCGATTGGAAATGGTACATCTCGCACAGGTTCTCTCGCTCATGGACGATCGAAGGAATGACTACGCGGCAATCCTTACCAATATGAGAGGTGAGGCTGTCTTTCTATCAACGGCACGCATGCTTGGCAAGCCAATTATTCCGGTGATGCACCTCAACGTGTTTGCAGAACTTGCTAGCCTCTTTCAAAAATACCAAACGCCCATCATCACCATTTCCCATGCACAGCAGACATCCTTTCCTTCCCTTTCCTATCTCGACACTATTTACAATCCGGTACACATTGAAAGTTTACCGTATAACCCGACGCCACGTAATTATGCACTAATGATGGGAACGATCGGTTTTCATAAAAATCAGAAAGATGCTATCACGGCGTGTAAACTGGCCGGAATGCCGCTGATTTTGGCAGGAAAAATCCGCGATCAGGATTATTTTAATCGTGAAATAAAACCGCATATTGACGGTAAAACCGTCACCTACCATGGCGAACTTGAATTCGGAGTAAAGCTAAAACTCTACCGTGAAGCTCGTGTATTCCTCTTTCCGGTAACATGGCAGGAACCTTTCGGACTGGTGCTTATTGAAGCGCTTGCCTGCGGTACGCCAGTCATTGCCTATCCGCACGGTGGTCCTGCTGAAATCGTACAAGAAGGCGTCACCGGCTTCCTTGTCCGATCACCGGAACAAATAGCGGAAAAAATTGGCCTTCTTAATACTATAGATAGAAGCGCATGTCGAAAAGATGCCCAAGAGCGATTTTCAGATCACATAATCGGCGAACAATACTATACTACCCTTATACCTTTTCTAAATCATGAGTGAAACAGGAGATCAATCCATAAGAGCCTATTCCGAAAGCAGTTCTGAACAAAGAGAACAAAAAGTGCCGCCGACGTCGGAGGCTACCGTTATCTGCGGTATGGGACCAGTTGACTTGAAAAAAAGCGTAACCTCAGCGAGGCTGTATCCTAATAGTCCGTACATGCGCCGTAATGCGCAGGCAGCCAATCTTGCAAGTGTGAATGGCCTCACCAGGCGACTGATTATGAGCGGTTTTGCGAGCGGGAGAAAAGAATCGGATATTCCAGAATCAACAGTCCTAAAAGACACGGCTGTTCGCATGATGCCGACACATCTGCCGCCGGAAGATCGGGTTGAGAAAAAGCAACGAGCAGTGTCAGCTGAATACCTTCAAGAAGATCCGGAGGCAACGACGACCTTCGGCAATATCGTCCACGGATTAAACAAATTGGATGAACAATCTCCGCAGGGATACTTTGACGGTTGGATTGACGTGCTCTCGTCTCAATTCCACGGACCACGCATCATGGAAATGCTCAAGGGGTTTGGACTTGATCGCGGTCGGTTTGTCTCCGCTGAACAAACCCTCGCCCACTTTGGCTATACGAACATCAATCCGCGAGAAGTTTCTGGAAGCCCGTACGAAGAATGGGAAACAAAGGTTTACGAGGGACAGCCGGTGAGCCTCCAAAACTTGCAGGACAACCCACTCTATGTCATTTTTGAACTTGCGAACGTCAAGTCTGACCGTCGCCTGCATGCAATGATGAAAAGTCTTGAACAGTATTATCGTGAACGCGATGTTCAGTATCTGCCGCCGGTTTGCAATGGTTTGCCCGTAAAGTACGACGCAAGCTATGACTATGGCCAATTACGCGCCGGGCTTGCACAACTTAACCTACATACGCTTCCCCGCATTTATGAACTCCGCAAGGATGAATCGGGGCACTTCATCAATTCTGAAGACGCACAACGATTTACTGGCCTTATCCGTGAATTAGTTACTTATTTTGATGAAAACACTATCAAACTCCCGTGGTTTTATGAGGGATTGCGGGAAATCCCGCAAATGCTTAATCAAACATTTGACTATGAATCCTTGCGTAGAAATCTCTTTAAACACGAGTATCGAGGTGCTCTGACACCTGACGAATATCGCCAGTTGGCAACGATGGCAGCAGCAGATACGACAAATCGTCTAACGGCACTTCATCCTCATCCCTCTCGCTATCATCGTGAACGGAGACAAGAATCCTAATCGGTAGCATTACTATTCCGATAATGCTCGTACAGGCGGTGAAACTGACGCGCGATTTTTTTCCAGTTAAACCTTTCTACCGCGATCTTCCGGGCCGTTTTACCCATTTTGATGCGTTTCTCATCGTTTTCGAGCAAATAATTTACTTTTTCGACAATATCCT
>Ga0209542_10021379_pt1 | contig 10147 bp, 12 predicted proteins | sample RifCSPhighO2_01_FD_184028 | JGI IMG/M metagenome (GOLD analysis project Ga0209542, IMG submission 184028) | Soil microbial communities from Rifle, Colorado - Rifle CSP2_plank highO2_0.1 (SPAdes) (version 2) | ecosystem: Environmental > Terrestrial > Deep subsurface > Rock core/Sediment ...
GCAAACGCGAAGGCGGCCCTCCGGGCCGCCTTCATTTTTTTCTATCCAACAGTCGGATGAATTTCGCATGCAAAGGTCACTCCGCATACAGCTCTCTTAGCCAGTACACTTCCCAATCAGGCGAATTCACATATTCTTCGTACGGTGGCCAGCCGTCGAGAATTAATCGATCCGGAATATCCTTGCCCTTGAACGCCGCATACATCTGATATGTCGGATGCCAGTCCATACTCGCCAATTCAAAAAACTCTTTGTATGCGTGGCACACCCATTCGAGAAATTTATTCTTTATGTCCTCCTTGGACATCGATTCGTATTGCTTCCACTGCTCTACAGCGAGTTCACCGATGTATTCCATTTTTTGCTTGATCGCCTGGGGGTCGTTATGGTATACGCCGTCAATTTCTACAGCGTATTTTTCGAGACTTGTCATCAAGTCCCCTTCGTAAAGGGTATGCATGCCGATAAATTCGCACTTGAACCCTATATTTCGATACATCAAGTAGATCTTGATATCAGTCTGTTCAAATGATTCCGCGCTCTGCCAGAGCGCGGTGGGGCGCAACTTTGGATAGTGTTTAATAATGAGCGTCGCATCGTCGCCCAGATCGTACGGTCCATATACCTCTTGCGATTCAGCTACGTAGTAATCGCGATAGAGCGAGTACGAGAGCGCAGATGCGCTATTGCCAAGCCGCGCTACCGACCGTGCTATATCCGGATTTGCATTTGCCCATTGCACGGTACTCTCTAGTTTTTTGATCACTTCATCAGTATGGATAATATTGGATTTAATCGCCCATATATCGCGTTTGAACATCCTCTGCAGTATCTCGTTAAAATAATCAAATACTTCTCGCGCCTCTTTGCCGTGTGTGTGATCGCTCAATCCGTACTCAAGGATCGCAAAGTAAAACACGGCGCGAAAACCGGAGGGTGAAGCAAAGCGCTTTACTGCTTCTTCGGGAGTTACCCCTGCTTCCTTAAGAGCGGTGACTGCATCGTAGAGTTTCGCAATAAACGTACTATTGAGAGCGCGGTAGCATTCAAAAAAATGCAGTGGTCCCCAATCGGCGGGCGTCATGCCGACGAATGCTTGATGGATGGATCTCGCACAGTCATCTATCCATGCGGGATATTCTTTTGTCATAGCAAATACACTTCACCTTTCGTGCCATCGACGTGCACCTTCATCCCATCTCGTAGCAGCTGCGTTGCCGACTTCGTCCCCACTACACATGGTACGCCTATTTCTCGAGCGACTATTGCCGCGTGCGACGTGATGCCACCTATATCCGTGACAAACGCTGCTGCCTTATTCATCATCATCACCATCGATGGTTCAGTTACTTTCGCCACCAAAATATCCCCTTCTTTAAAATCCTCGTGATGATGCGTATCGAGTATCACCCGTACCAGTCCTTCTGCCATGCCGCCGCTTGCAGCAAGCCCCGTGAGTATCGGCTCATTCATATCTGAAGTATGCATAAAGATCGAAGCCTCGGCAATGCGCCGAGGCTTCGTGGTTGACTCCATTCAGAAGCAAGAACATTTCACGCACGAGGCGGTCAGGCCGCGATCGGTGAATAGTAATCGCAGAATTTCAGCGCGCCATTGGAGTAGTAGCCGAAATGCAGAAACGCGCCAGACTCGAACCCTTTACCCGGCAGCCATCCGTCGTTCGATCGGAGACCGAGCTCGATGCGTGCATCGCGAGCCGCTACATCGGCGAACGGCGAGTGCGAGCACAGGATTCCTACGTTGCCCGAACCGACCATCTCTGCGAGGTCGTCCGCGACGGCGCGAAGCATTTTGCCACTGCGCCCGACAACCTCGGGCGCTCCCGCCATCATGTCCTGCGGCGTCATGTTGTAGGCGCCGGGCACATTGATGTCTTTCCAGAGCGGGAGGTCCTGCTCGGTCAGACCGAGTCGCGGATCCTCGATGATCTCATCGGCAAGTGCCGGCCACAAGTGCCGTAACGAGGTGCGTGAGCGCTTGATCTGCGAGCAGCGTAATGCCTTCGGCCTCAGTGTCGGGAAGTAGGCGGCGACGGTTGCTCGTGCGATCGCAGCATACTCTTCCGAAACATCGGCCGTCAGGTCCCACACGTTTCCGTCCGACGGTAGACGTTCGCGCGGTCCGTGACGGAAAGCAAGAACGTGTGCAAGATGTTGCGCGAAATGGATCGCAGCCATCGGCTCCCCCTATGCTATGAGTGAGTGAACACGACTTTACTGAGGCTGATAGCCCCAGCTTGTCAAGTGTAATTATAGCACTGCTTTGGAGCAGTGTCAACTCTGTAAAATACTTCTACTTAGGCAAGATTCGGAACTATTCAATCATGGGAGGATTATCGAGACACTGTGTGAGTTCAGAAGTCATCGTCCAACCGCATCGGTCATTGGCCTGGAGTTCACACGAAGCTTCGCGGTAACATGCATACTCGGCGCGGAATTCGCACGTCGTCGCGATATCGTTCGCCTCCTCAGCAGAGACGCAGAGTTCGCTACTACATCCCGCGACCGCACAGCCGTTGAAATACATCCCCTCGGGCGGCGGGATTCGCTGGGTCGGGTTTTCAAAGGTTCGGCCGTCCGGGGTGCGACACTGTTCTGGATACGATTCCATTATTGGATAACCCGCCAATGCACATTCCTCGAATGAGTTTACGGACAGGACCCGTTTTTGTTTCGCGATATTAGACAGAGAAAGCAAAAGACCCGCCGCTATCACAAGCACCACAAGGAGTCCTAGTAAAGTCGTTGTCTTAACTCCGTTCATATTTGCATTGTATCAGACGCGCAATTTCGCACATGCTTACGTTTCCTCCCGGCAGGAATCGAACCCACATTACAAGCTCCGGAAGCTTGCGTCCTATCCGTTGAACGACGGGAGGCTATTCGGGCCGCCGAGAATCGGACTCGGACTACAAGACCCCCAGCCTTGCGTACTACCACTATACTACGGCCCGTTTTTATATGGTGACGTCCTGAGTCGGGCCGCCGGGCTTGGATCGAGCATATGCGCAAGATCCAAGAGACGGAGCACGACGGTGCGAGTCGGGGTCGCGCACGTTTCCAGTAGGAAACGATGCGTGACTCGAACCGGTCTCACCCGCTTTGCGGCCGCGGATGTGTCCCACACATCCGGAGGAATTCTTTTTTCGGGCTGCCGGGAATCGAACCCGGTCTACACGCACCCGAAGCGTGCGTACTACCGGTATACTACAGCCCGAAAAAAGAACTCCTCCCCGCGCGTGTGTACTACCGGTATACTACGGCCCGACTCAAAACATCACCGCGCTCCGATCGTAACAAATAAAGTCGCAGTGGTCACGAATATTCTCTCGTCGACACTCGAGAATTTCGCGACCCCACCTCGCGGTCGCACGAGCTCGTGCGACATTGCTCCGGTTTGCACAGCGCGCAGAAATATTCCTCAAGGTATATTTCTGCGTCTCTGTGCACCCTATAGGATTCGAACCTATGACCTTTCGAATGTGAATCGAACGCTCTAACCAACTGAGCTAAGGGTGCGTTACATTACCACTCACGACTATCTACGCGTTCCTTCGCGAGCATGGCAATCAAATGCCACAGGAGCTAAGGGTGCGTTGCAGAAGAATAATCTATTTCTGCTCTGCTGGAAAGTAATCGACTTTTGTGCTTGACACTCATAGTACAGTTGACACTATTCAGTGATGGGCTCGATTGCCCGGGCTTTTATTGCCGTCATAACCTCCTATAGCGCTGGAGTTGTGGGATATCTTTTTATTTCGACTGGCGCAGGCTCCTGGTACGACACACTCACCAAGCCTGATTTCCTTCCACCGAGCTGGGTCTTCGCTCCGGTGTGGCTCGTACTCTACGGCCTCATGGCCGCCGCTTTGTATATTGTCTGGACGAAAGATCCGTATGCGCGCGATTTCACAGGATGGGTGCCAATGTTCTTCGCACACCTTTTGCTCAATGCCGCATGGCCGATATTCTTCTTCGGTTTTCACGCTATCTTTATCGCATTCATCGATATCTCTGTCCTCGCGTTCTCTATTGTGTTGTTAATCTGCGGTGCTTGGCAAGTCGACAAGCGCGCGACATTTCTGCTCGCGCCCTATTTAGGGTGGGTCCTGTTTGCCACTCTATTGAACGGCGCGATTTGGTATTTAAATTAGTGGACGCGTGGAGTCCAGTAGTATATTCTGGTCACCACTAGGGCCTATACTCGAGGATCGTATATGCCCGTCGTTCGGAGAAAATGAGAATGTTGCATTCTCACTTTCGATCCTCACTAGGGCCTATAGGTAAGTGGTATACCGGTGCATTCGCATTGCACAGTCTCGAGTTCGATTCTCGATAGGTCCACTAATTTATGTAGCAGCGGTCTCTGTCGGCGTTGCGGAGCATTGAGTGCACCCACAATGCTCGCAACATCCACAACCCTTCGATGCGCCGGCGGCGCACTTGTTGTGGCAATTCTCGTCGCCCGTCTTGCAATCACATTTGCATGTATTCATACGCGTACCTTGTTATTGATACGCCTCCATAATACCACCGGCAGCGCGCCGTTTACTTGACGTTCACGATCTTGTACTTTTGAGCGCCCTTGGGTGTATCGAACGCGAACATATCGCCTTTCTTCTTTTCCATGAGTGCCGAGCCCATCGGCGAGAGGTGCGAGATCTTATGGTCCTGCATGTTCGCCTCGGCACTTCCGACGATCTCGTAGGTATGTTCTTCCTTCTCGCCTTGCTTTTGTATCGTCACAAAACTGCCGAGCGACACCGTATTTCCTTTCGTGTGTTCGATGATGCGCGCGTGTGAGAGCTGCTCCTCTATAACTCGGATGCGGTCCTCTGTCGCGGCCTGCAGATTCCGAGCCTCTTCATATTCAGCGTTCTCGGAGAGGTCGCCGAGACTGCGCGCGTACTCCAACTGCTCTGCAATCTCGCGCCGGCGGACGGTTTTTAAATGTTCGAGTTCGGTTGTGAGCTCGTCGAACTTCTCTTTGCTAAGGTAATTTGCTTCGTCATTCATATCTAGGAATGCGCCCCATCGAGGGCGCGCGAAGCATTATACACGAGTAACCACTAGGGTCTAGCCACTAGCGACCATGACAATTCATCGGCGGAGTACGTATCGTATTCGCCAACAGTGGCTATCCGCCTATTGGCTCAGAACTATTTCACGTATTCAGGTTTCTCCGCCATAAGCCATTGGAAGAACGGGACGAGTCCGGGTGCCGCGCCTGATGGAGTTCCCGCAGGTGCTTTTTCCAATACCACAGCGTACGCATATTTGGGATCGTCGGCGGGCCAAAATCCTATCGACCACGAGTTCATGCTTTCGTTCCTGAATCCGAGCTGTGCCGTGCCCGTTTTTGCGGATATCTTGATGCCGCCGATATGCAGAGCTTTCACCGTCGCGGTGCGTAGATCGGATTCAACGGCCATGCGCATACCGTCGCGCGCAATCTGTAAATACTCATCGCTGATGCCGACTTCCTGGTATTCTGGGGTGGAGCTCGCGACGAGTTGCGGCTTCATCAGTTTGCCACCATTGGCTATTGCGGCAATGTACCGTACTGCCTGCAAAACAGTTATCTGAAAACCGAATTGCCCTATCACGGTATGGTATGTATCCCCGATTCTCCATGGGTCATTCACCCCGAACATCCTTTCCTTCCATTCTGGTGTAGGGATAAGGCCCGTTTCTTCCCCACCAAGGTCGATTCCCGTCGGCTCTGCCAGACCAAATTTTTTCGCGTATTCATCCATTTTTATAATGCCAAGGCCCTTTTGGGTGCCGAACCCCCCACCGATCGTATAAAAATATTCGTCTGAAGATACGGCGATCGCTTCACGCATATTTACCCATCCATGTACCGTCCAATCACGGAATATCGACGGTTGATCCGGATTAAAAGGATTCGGAAGAATAAGCGCACCCTTGGATTCGATTTTCTTATCTGGTGAAATTATCCCCTCGTTCACGGCTGCAATCGCAAATATTGGTTTAACGATAGAACCTGGCGTATAGAGCCCCGCTACTGCACGATTCAAAAGCGGTGTGCGCGGGTCATTCGAGGCGGCACGTACGGTATCCGTTTCGCCATTGGTAAATGCCTGATTGTCATATTCGGGAAAAGATGTCAGCGCGAGTACTGCACCGGTCCGCACATCCATAATGACCGCTGCGCCGCCTTTGAAGTGCATGCGCTCCGCATGTGCAGAAAGCACCGAAAAGAGCTTACTCTGGACATCTGCATCGATCGAGAGCGAAATGTGTTCTCCTTCCTGCGGTGGCACAACGATATTTTCGCGGACGATGTTGCCAAGCGCATCTGTTTCGACAAGCCTACTGCCGTTTTCCCCCTGCAACCGCTCGTCGAGTGATAATTCGAGCCCGGAAACTCCGGAATATACCTCGCGCCACCATCTACCATTTTGATCGGCCTTCGGATACTGTACGAAACCAAGGACGTGTGAGAGACCCGGTGCATCGGCATATTTTCTGAGCGCGAATGTTGATGACGCACCTGTCGAAGACGCTACACGCGCCTGATTCCACGCAAGCTCTTTACCATTCCTGTCATAGATAAGACCGCGCACAGAAAAAATCACAGAACGATCAAGGGTATTATCGCGCGAAACTTTGGCGTACGTATCGCCATGCGCTATCTGCAAATAGAATGCCCAGTATCCGAAACCGAGCGCCACAAGCGCAAACGCAATTCCGACCGTGAAGATGGCACGCGCTGACACCGGGCGTACTACGCGGCCTTCGAACTGCACCGAATCATATTCCGGCAAATTCGAAGAATCGAGAAATATTTCATCTGGCGCAATTTCATGAATACGGCGCTTATTTTTCCATCGTCCGAACATTCTGTTTACTATACCCTGTGAGGTACTAATTCCAATATCCTCCGCTATGACTGTCTAACCCGATACCTCTCGTATACCAAGTAAAAAATCTACGCCAGAAACTAACGGAGCAGTTCGAGCCGGAGCGGCTCAAGACCCCAGACGATAATGATAGCCGCAATCGTATAGAACGGCACGTACACATGTGGCAGCCCGAACGGTAGCCACATCAGGTCCATTAGAAGTCCTATCATAAGCCCTTCCCACGCGCGATATCGAAGTGCCAAAAGCACGACGCATGCGAGTGGCAACCACGGTGGCGCTATGAATATGCCGACAAATGCTACCGCCGCAATTGTGATGCGAATAATCGTCATAGTGCAGGAACGACATACACATACCGCAATGCTTCCACATTGACCGGCAGGCGTACATGAACGGTCTGGTCTGCGTCGGTCGGGTCCGATTCCACATTGCCGACGATGCCAATAGCGCGGCCACGCAATGATGGTGCCGTCACAATATCTCCGAGCGCAACGTGTACGCCGCGCGGTACGGATGTGCGCGCATTGCCACCACCAAGCCCGACGACCGAGACGGCCGTCCCAGCTAGGAGTGCATCTGTTTCGGTATCTGCCGCAAACAGCGCGTTCACAAGGGCTACTCGCGTATCAATATCTACAACGCGACCGATAACAAAGCCACCCTCGGTAAGTACCAATGAACCGGGTGCCGCGTCGGCAGTACCGGCACCTATCATGAACGTACCGTAAGGCGAGGCGCGGAACGACGACACCACGGGCGCCGTAATGCCCTGCTCGAGTTCGGTAAGTTTCAACATCGAACGGAGCGCCTTGTTCTCTTCCGATGCGACCGCAAAGCCGGCGGCGCGTTCTTGATATTGTGCCAGCTGTTCGCGGAGCGATGCGTTGTCTTCGGCAAGCGACCTGCGGCTGGAAAAGTAGCCCGAACCCCCGACGGTGGAACGCGCGGAAGAAGTAGCACTCCAGATGGATGCGGCGGCGGCATGCACGGCACTGCGTATCATGCCGCCGGTTGCAAGATCTGCCGCAAACAGGACGAGGACGACAACAGTCGTCAAAAGAAGTCGACGCCGAGCACGCGGATGGCCATGCAGAGACCGATGTGAGAACTCCGTCTTCACCATACCCACACACTAAAACTTACGTAATTCACGTCGAAGTCTTTCAGCGACATCTGGTGACTCTTGGTTTCATGGCGCAGTGTGCGAATGTAGTGGTTATTCATACAGAGACGACGTAAGTATTAGTGTGTGGGCATAATTATTCGCTCGGAACTAGTTCGTCGTCGTTATTCAAAAGCGCCTCGCGATACCCTTCGATATCATGGAGCACAATGCTCGTGCCACGTACCACAGCGGTCAACGGATCCACAGCGACGATAACCGGTACGCCAAAGTGACGCGACAAAAATTCGGGGAGCCCGCGGATGAGCGCGCCCCCGCCGGCAAGGTAGATACCACGCTGCATCACGTCCGAAAGTATCTCTGGCGGCGTCGTTTCGAGCACCTCTTTGATCGATTCGACCAACTCTTCTATGCTGTGCTCGATCGCATTCCGTACATCCTGATCCGTTATCATGATCTCGCGCGGTAGCCCTGTCACGAGGTCGCGGCCGCGGATAATAGCCTCCATCGGTGGCCTGTGTGGAGCGACAGAAGCGATGGCTATCTTTATCTCTTCGGCGCTCTTTTCGCCGATCAACATTTTAAATTCGTTGCGAATATGGCTCACGATATCTGCATTGAATTTGTCGCCGGCGATGCGCACGTTGCGCGAGTTGACAAGCCCGCCCATGCTCACGACCCCGACATCCGTGGTACCTCCGCCGATATCTATCACCATGTTCCCCGACGGTTCATGGATCGGCAATTCGATGCCGATCGCGGCCGCGAGTGGCTCTTCTATCACGTGCACTTCGCGTGCGCCGGCAGCGCGTGCGGCGTCGCGCACGGCGCGTACTTCGACCGAAGTGATTCCCGACGGCACGCCGACCACCACGCGCGGACCGAGCAGTGTTTTGTGTCCCGCTTGCGCTTTATTGATGAGATACGAGAGCATCTCCGATGTCACCTCGAAATCCGATATGACACCATCTACGACCGGTTTCAGTGCCTGAATATGTTGGGGTGTACGCCCCATCATGTCCTTGGCCTGCTGACCGACGGCGACCACCTGGCCCGTTTTTGTATTGAGTGCGACGATCGAGGGCTCATTGATGACGATGCCGCGGCCGCGCACATACACCAGCGTATTGGCCGTGCCGAGGTCTATGCCGATGTCGTTGGAGAAGAGCCCCAATATCTTATCTTTCCACCGGCGCAGACGATTCATGACTCATTTACTCAATGTCTCGATAATCTGGCTCTCGGGCACGATGTCCGCCTTGCCATTGCTTCGTGCAGAAATTTCCACCCCGCCCTCCGCGACTGTCTTTTCGGAGATGATGATACGGGTCGGGATCCCTATCAGGTCGGCATCGGCGAATTTCTCTCCGGCACGTGCGTCGCGATCGTCGTAGAGCACTTCAATAGTATGCTCACGCAATAGGTCATACATGCGGTCCGCTTCGGCAATCACGTCTGCATTGCCTCCGGATATAGAAATAAGTTGCGCCGCAAACGGGGCAACCTCTTTGGGCCACACGAGACCTTTGTCATCTGAGAGTACTTCCGCGAGAACCCCCATCATGCGCGTCGAGCCGATGCCATACGAGCCCATCACCACCGGCGCATCCTTGCCGTCCGCATCCTTAAATTTGAGCCCGAGCGCTTCCGAAAAGCGCGTGCCAAGGCTGAAGATATTGCCCACCTCTATCGCCTTTTTCTCTTCGAGGTCCGACTCATTGAGTCCAAGGTCGGTAAGCACGTCCGGCTGCAGTACCTCTTTGTTTACCGCAATATTTTTTTCTGTGCTTACGTATATCGTGTCCTCGCCGACGTCCGAAAGACACTGAAACTCGTGGCTGTATTTGGAAAATACGCCGCCGGAGGCGAACGTGCGGTAGGTCCTGTCACCGATGCCAAGTCGCTCAAAAATGCGCATGTACGCGGCCGCGGTCTTTTCGTACAGTTCTGTATGCTCTTCCTCTGAGCGCGCGAACGTATAGAGGTCTTTCATCAAAAACTCGCGGCCGCGTAGTATTCCGCTTTTTGCCCGTTCTTCGTTCCTGAATTTCCACTGTATCTGATACGCGAGCTTCGGCAGATCTGTGTACGAGCTGATGTGCGAACGCATGATG
>Ga0209542_10021380_pt1 | contig 10147 bp, 13 predicted proteins | sample RifCSPhighO2_01_FD_184028 | JGI IMG/M metagenome (GOLD analysis project Ga0209542, IMG submission 184028) | Soil microbial communities from Rifle, Colorado - Rifle CSP2_plank highO2_0.1 (SPAdes) (version 2) | ecosystem: Environmental > Terrestrial > Deep subsurface > Rock core/Sediment ...
CCCAAAACTTTCATGAGGAAACCGGTACGTATCATGAGCCTGACTGACCCGGATAAAAAAATGAGTAAAACTGGCGATGAAGCATTAATGCTTGACGACGAGCCCGAAGAAATCCTGCGCAAGCTCAAAAAAGCCGTGACTGCCACGGATGGCAGCCAGAAATCTTCTGGAGTTGAAAACTTGTTCCAGATTATGAAGCACTTTGTCCCAGACAGCGAATACCAGAATTTCATCACCCAGCAGAACCAAGGCTCCATCAAATATTCCGAGCTCAAAGAAACCCTGGCCACCAGGATTGCCGAACACTTCCAGGGATTCCGCGCCAAGAAAAAAGAGCTGCTCGCGCACCCAGAAAAAATCCACGCTGCCCTCGCAACTGGCAAACAAAAAGCCGAAGCAGTGGCCCAGGCCACCCTGGCCGAAGTGAAACAAAAAATTGGACTGATTTAGTCGATTTAAAATTAACCACTAACCAAACGATAGGTGGGGAAGTGGTTAGCTTATTTTGATAAGTTATTTTAAACGGCCAGAATGTGGCGGATTATTTTTTTGACTTCTTCGGGTCCGGAAACCTGTTCACAAAGATGGTCTTCGCCTGCCCTTTTATTTTTGTATCATAGATTCAACTAGTTTAAGCTGATTCCCACTCTGAGGCCACTTCTGGATACTTAGCCAGCTTCTGTTTAAAAATCTCTTGGATTTTATCTAGGTCTTCTTGGGTCTTGGCTTCAAAGCGCAAAACTAATGCTGGCAAATTAGAAGAAGCCCTGACCAACCCCCAACCGGTAAGCAAATAAACCCGCGCGCCATTAATATCAACGACTCGATAGCCTTCGGATTTAAACTCTTCGGTTAATTTTTTAACAATGCCGTACTTAACTTCGTCTGCAACATGGGCATGCATCGCAGGAGTGGAAATATAATAAGGAGTATTGGCAGTAATTTCCGACAATGGTTTGTTTTGCTCGGCAACATATTCGAGCAACTTCAAACCCGCGAAATTAGCGTCATCGAATCCATAATAATCATCCACAAAAAATGTATGACCCGATTGCTCACCGCCAAAACTGCCCCCCTCGTCCTTTAATTTCTGCTTAACATACATATAACCAGTCGGAGTCATGAGCGGAACGCCGCCATGGGCTGTAATATCTTCGGGCAAGGCTTCGGAGACCTTCACGTCAAAAGCAATTTTTGCCCCAGGTTTTTTGGCCAGGACAGAGCGCGAAAGCAAAATTAGCCAGCGATCCGGCCAGATAATCTGACCTTTTTCATCAACTACGCCCAACCGATCGCCATCCGCATCAATGCCAATCCCCAAATCCGCCTGGTGTTTCAAAACTTGCCGGCCCGTGTCTTCCATCATTTCAACATTCGCGGGGTTTGGCACATAATTGGGATAGTTCGGGTCCAAATTAGTATTGTGTTCAATTACCTCACACCCGAATCGGCGAAAAATTTCGGGCGAGAACATACTGCTGGTAGCATTGGCAGTATTAATTACAATTTTAAGCTTGTGGTTAAGCTTTACTCGCGATAACATATCCGCGATATAAATTTCTGTAATATTTTCTTCCCGAAAATTTCCGGTACCTATGGCAAAATTGCCGGCTTCGGCAATCTGTAACAATTCTTGAATTTGTTGGCCATTTAAAGTTACCGAATACCCAAAACCTAATTTCAGGCCATTCCAACCGGCGGGATTATGGCTGGCTGTAATCATCAGACCACCTTCAACTTTAAAATGATGAGGCGCCCAATAGACCATGGGAGTCAAGCAGGTTCCAATTGCGATTACATCCACTCCGGTTGACCGCAGCGCGGCAATTGCCGCCTGGTAAAAATCTTCGGACGTCCGGCGGTTATCATGCCCAACTACAGCCTCTGCAATATTATTTTTACGCAAAAAAGTACCATAAGCCTTGGCAATTAAGGCCACGGATCCAACATTTAACTGATCATCTTTTTCCTGTCCGCGAATATCATACTCACGGAACATGTATTTATTGAGTTTGGTCATAAATGCTAGTTAAATAAAGCTCGATAATTATCAATTATATTATACACAAACTGGTTGGTTATTCGTGAAATTACCTTACGTCTTTTAGTTTCCTGTATGATTAAACTTTGCTTAATATCTTCTATAACAGATAATGCGTTATCCCTGGTTAATTTATGTTCATCTACTAATTTAACCAATAAACTCAAGAAGCTTTCCAGGCTTTTTTCACTGGAAGTCGCTCCTATCCCGCGGTTTGTGACTAACTTTTGGAGTTCCTTGGCATCCCCTTGAGAACTTTCCAATAGTGCTTTAGACAGTGTCAGTATATCTCCCGCTGCGGATGCTGCGCGGATAGAACCCAATTTAGACAACCTGTCGGCTTCTGATTCTGCTCTTTTCGTTTGCTCATACCTTCCTGTGAACTGCTCCAGTTCCTGTTCGATGCGAGCTTCTGACCCTTCATCGATATGACCACTGGCCCGGGCAAAATCAATGAAATAAGCTTGATTGCCTATTACCATAAAATTGCGTTCGTGCTCATCGTTATGGTTCAGGCCATTGTTTGCTAAAAGTTGTCTGGTATTTTTTATCTGGTCGATTATTTGAGCTGAAATTTGAAAACCCGTTTTTTTTAAAAACGCATAAACTCGTTTGCCATTCTGCATATTCAGTTTCCGTTCACCTATATTTCGGTCTGCTTCTGTTAACCCGCTAGTGTTGAGTTTCTCAAACTCCAGAATTTGCGCTATGGCATCCTGTAAATCAGCAAAATTATTCGGACGGATATTTCGGGCGACATACTCTTTATCTTCCGGACAATGGTCCACCACCCAACGGTACATTAAAGTTGCCAAATCTTCGCCATGGATAAAATCCATAACCATTAATTCAACTTTATGGCCCGCTATTGTCGCTCCTTCATGATTCAGAGCCAATCTAGTTTCTTCGTCAATTTCAATCGCCCGCTGATCCAATGGCTTTGGAACTCGGGCGTATAAATCTTTGTCCCCGGGATGCTCAGCAATATGCGATTCAATGATACTATATGCTTGATTTTGCCAACCAAATTCCCGGGCGGCTTCCCCGGCCGCATAGACTTTTAATACTTTCATGGCTGAATCGGGATATTCCATACCCGATTCTTCTAGTAACTCCAATAACGCCGGCGTCATGTCGGCCCGGCCTAAAAAATAAATCAAGGCGTCCTTACCGAAATTAACCGGAGCATGTTCACGAAGAAATTCTCGGTAAGAAGTTCCCACTTCCTGTTCCGAAACTTCTACTGCTTCAGTATATTGGATTAGCTCGTCAGGTAAATTTTCTCTTCCTATTGTATCCATAAATCTAGTGGTAAGTATAACATAAAAGCCAAACCGTTTATGTTATACTATACCGGCATTCATTACAATATATGTCATTTGTAGCTTGGGAGGTTTTTGATTAACCACTTCATTGACGGTCTCAAACCTATGTGATACACTTTTGGCACACTTAGAATTATAAAATATATGCCCACTGCCAAAACCCGTATCAACGTTAGTTTATCCGATGAATTAAATTCTGCCTTAAAAAGGTTAGCCTCTCGCGACCAAATCCCCACTGCTACCAAAGCCGAACGGCTGTTGGAAGTGGCTTTGGAAATCGAAGAAGATGAAGTCTGGAATAGGATTGCAAGTGTCCGAGAAAAAATTAAAAACGCCCGATACGTGACTCATAACCAAGCTTGGAAATGAAATTCGATATCATTTACCATCCAATGGTTCTCAGTGATGATATTCCCAAGCTTTCGATGGAATGGAAAACGAAAATCAAGAAAGCTATTGAAGATCGTCTAACTACTCACCCGGAAGACTATGGAAAGCCCTTACGACGTTCATTAAAAGGTTATCGCAAACTACGCGTGGGAGACTATCGCGTAATTTTTTTGCTAGAAAGCATTACCGTCAAAGTTTTGGCTATACAGCATCGTTCCGTAGTTTACAATCGAATTAACAAGCGAATATAATGTCTTTCTCTGTCGGTATGGAGCGAACACAACCCCTACTGTATTATTTTCAGCTCGTCCTTTTCCCACGACCTTATCACCCTGAACCACAACTGCTCCAAATGGTAAATCTCCAGCAGTCTTAGCTAATTTGGCTTGCTCCAAAGCAAGACGCATAAAATTTTCTTGGTTCATATATTAAGCAACATTAAAAGACACCCCAATAGCTCTTTCAATAATCTTCAAGCTCTCAATTACTGATGGGTTATTGGCTATATTTGTTAATACAAATTTGTCTCCAAATTGCTTCTTTAAGGGACTTAAAAATTCGTCGCCCCAAGAAGGAGAAAAAGTTATAACACCCTCAAAATCAACTTCTACATTTTCATCAGGTGACATAGGTTTTAAGGACGATTGAAGAGCCGCAAGGGCTTCTCGCCCAGCTTGTCTTGAGATTAAAATGTTTCCGAATTTCTTTAGTTCAATTTTCATATTTTAATATGTAATTAATGCTAAACAACCTTTGATTGGAGTTAATTTATCTTTAATTGTTAATGCCTTGTTTTCGTTTAATAAACTTACTGAAGCATTACCTGTAAGAAAAAATAAATTTATAGGATAATCTTGTGCTACTTGTCTCACGAATTTTAATCCATTACCTCTGGCTTCGGGTGCCCGCCCCGATATAATTTCAGTAAAAGCAACTTCTAAGGCTTGGGCATCATTTGCTAACTCTGGTTTAACTCTTTTGAGAGTATGCAGTATTCCTACCCCACGGTCAGCCAATACTATCTGTCTTTTGTTAGTGTCAAAAGCAAAAAAGATACCCGACACATCTGGCCAATTTCCTAAATTGTGGTCAAATGAATTATTGCCTATCTCACCCGAAACTGACACTAACAACGAGAAATAATTACCGACAGTTTGATCCGAGCTTAATATACTTTGGAATTTTTCTAATCTTGCTTGGAATATTGAACTTGTAGGACAATAAAAAGTTTTCGGTAACTCTGAAGCCTCTGAAGACGAAACCCAGCCAAAAGCCATCTTAAAAAGATCACTTAAAAAAATTTCGATGTCGTGTTTCCTGTAATTCCTATGGCCACCTTCTGATCTTACAGCTTTTAACTTCCCGCTTTCGTCCCATCTCCGTAAAGTATCAATAGATACATCTAACATTTCAGCGGCTTCACCAATACTTATAAGTTCCTCGGCCATAGTAGATTTAACTTAAGAATTAGTGTAATTATACTGAAATTTGTAAATCTATGCAAATTGGACTAAAATCTATGCATAGCTCTAAAAACCCTTATAATTAGACTCTATTTAATAAAAATGCTCCCAAAATACGACTTAGATAAAATTAAATTTACGACTAACCATCCGACTTTTGAAAAAGCGGCTAAGTTATACGAAAACGGTAAGGTCACTCAGTTTAAGGAAGGTATAAACGCTTATACAGCAATAGTTCTTGGCACCTCACCCTACCAAGTTTTTGTCGAATCCAGACGTTTTGATTATGGTCATTGTGACTGTTACCTCGGACAAAACGATACGCTTTGCAAACATCAAGTGGCTTTGGCTATCTACGTGGTCAAACAAGGCCAACCTCTTACCGACGAAGAAAAACATCAAATAACCCAAGTCAGCTGCAGCAATAAATTGGGAACTTTGAGCAAGACTGAATTGTCCAAAACGAAAAAATCTATCAGCACAGCCTTGCGCTACATCAAATCTTACGAAGGACCCTCACGTATTTGGTTTGCTTATCAGGACTCGCTTACGGAAGGCTGTAACCGATTGGCAAAAATTGTATCGAACTTACCCGTGAGCGGTCAGATAGCAAAATTGCTCGTAGATTTATTGTTGCGACTCGATGATAAATTATGTCGCAGTGGTGTCGATGATTCAGACGGCACCGTTGGAGGATTTATTGAAGAAACTGTTAATCTGCTCCTGCAGTATGCGAAGCTGGATCCCTATTGTGTCGAGGCATTCAACTCCCTCCGGAATAAACGTACCTGTTTTGGTTGGGAAGAACCGTTAGTGAAACTTATAAAAAATTAGTAAGCAAAAGCGGCCTTTCAGCCGTTTTTTTGTTTGGAATAGCACGCTTGGTAGACCCGCCCGGCCGCCGTAGCAAAGCTACTTTGGCGGAGGAGGCTAAGCCAGTATTGCTTTTAACCGCACCTTTCGCCCTTTCGAGCAAATTCACTGCACATAGACAGATGGCGGACTTATTGCACAATACTGCTGCCAGCCCGCTTCGACTCGCGAAGCGAGGCGAGCCAAACGGCTGACAAATACCAACTCTGGCTATTCCAATAAAACTATATCAAATTTTAGCTCGAAATGCTAAAATTTACCCATGTCATTCTCTGTCGGAATTGTGGGGCTGCCGAATGTCGGCAAATCCACGTTATTTAACGCCTTAACCAAACAGCAGGCCCAGGCCTCGAATTTCCCCTTTACCACCATTGAACCGAACGTGGGCGTGATTAACGTGCCGGATGAACGTATTGAAAAATTATCCTTACTTGAAAAAAGCGAAAAACTAGTGCCCACCAGCATCCGGTTCGTGGATATCGCGGGTTTAGTTAAGGGCGCGGCCGAGGGCGCGGGCTTAGGCAACAAATTCCTCTCGCACATCCGCGAAGTGGATGCGATTGTGCAGGTCGTCAGGTTTTTTGATGACAAGGACATTATCCATGTGGAAGGGTCAGTTGACCCTGGGCGCGATTTGGAAGTTATAAACATTGAATTGATGCTCGCGGACTTAAGCGTGGTTAACAAAAGATTGGAAAGCGTGGTTAAGGAAATCAAGTCCGGGAACAAGGAATCCGCAATTTTGAAAACGGGACTTGAGAAAGTTAAGACAGCCTTGGAAGCAGGGCAAATAGCCCGAACAGTTGCTTTGGCCGACGAAGAACTCCGCCTCATCAGACAGCTAAGTCTTCTAACGATGAAGCCAACTTTATACGTGGCCAACACTACCGTCTTCCCTCCACCCTTCCCCCTTCCCCCTAATACTGAGTTCCTGCCTATTGACGTGAAGATTGAATCCGAACTCTCAGAGCTTACCGCAGAGGAACAGAAAGAATATATGAAAGAGTTAGGGATGGCCGAGTCAGGCTTAGACAAGCTCGCGCGCGCATCCTACAAACTGTTAAACCTTATTACCTATTTCACAGCTGGGCCCATGGAAACCAAAGCCTGGACCATTGTGGCCGGCACCAAAGCCCCCCGGGCGGCTGGGGTCATCCATACGGATTTCGAAAAAGGGTTTATCAAAGCCGAAATTATCGGCTGGGACAAATTACTTGAAGCCGGCTCCTATGCCGCGGCCCGCGACAAGGGCTGGCTGCGGATTGAAGGCAAAGAATACATCATGGCTGACGGCGATGTCGCGCACTTTAGATTCAATAATTAACTCCATATTTCCCTCTCCCCTTGCGGGAGAGGGTGTCCACCGAAGCCTCAGCGTAGGTGGACGGGTGAGGGGGTTGCATTAGGAGGGATAATGCAAGAAAAAAAACGCCAACAAACTTAGGAAACTAGAAACGCCTGAAGAAAAAATTCTTTGGAATAGACTCAAGAATCGTAGATTGGGAAATTACAAATTCCGAAGACAGGTAACGATTGATTCTTTAATCGTGGATTTTTGTTGTTTTGAAAAACGAGTAGTTATTGAACTTGATGGGTTTCATCACAGGCTCAACAAAGAGAACGACTACACCCGAGATAAATATTTACATAACCAAAATTTTACAATTATCAGAATTTGGAATAGCCAAATTAGGAATAATCTGGAAAAAATCCTAAATATAATCATTATTGCGCTGGAAACACCCTCATCCGGCCGATCCGCCCATAATAACAGGCTTGCAGGGGCGGTTCGGCCACCTTCTCCCGTGAAGGGAGAAGGGAATAATGAAGGAATCCTCCAGTCTTGACTAAACCCCCTGTTTTTGATAGAATATCGAAGCTTTACAAATTTAACTCATTATTCGTCCCGCCAACGGCGGGATGATAAGAAAAGGACTTTCTTATGCCAAAATATGAGCTGATGTATATTTTATCCTCAGCCGTATCGGACAACGATGTGCCTGCAGTCAGTTCTGAAGTCGACAAGTTCATTACTGACAGCGGCGGCAAGCTTTTAACCCAGGAAATGCTGGGCAAGAAAAAGCTCGCCTATCCCATCAAGAAAACCCGCAACGGTTTTTATGTTTTAGAAACCTTCAACCTCGAAGGCAAAAACCTCCAGGCGCTCGACAACAAATTGCGCTCCATGGAGCCAATCATCCGCTACCTCGTGGTGGCATTGGATGAACAGGAACAGCGCGCGGCCAAGGATGTGAAGGTCCAGGAAAGCATGCGCGCCAACCGCAAACCAATCGTGGCCGCAGCCGAAGGCAGCCCCACCCCGGTCAAGCTCACCGACACCGAGCTGGACCAGAAAATCGAGAAAGCCCTCGACTCCGACGACCTCACGAAGTAGCAGGTTAGCGGGATAGCTTATAGCGGGTTAGTGACTAACCCGCTAATACCTAACCTGCTAACACCTAATCAATTTATCATTAAGTTTACTCTAATGGACTTAAATAAAGTGATGCTCATCGGGCGCCTCACCCGTGACCCGGAAATCCGCACCACCCCGAACGGGGCCAATGTCGCCTCTTTCTCTGTAGCCACCAGCTTTAACTGGACGGATAAAAACGATGGCCAAAAAAAGGAACAGACCGAATTCCATAACGTGGTCGCCTGGCGCAAGCTGGCTGACATCATCGGCCAATATCTTAAAAAGGGTTCCCAGGTTTATCTCGAAGGGCGCCTGACCACCCGCTCCTGGGAAGGCCAGGACGGCAAGAAGAACTACCGCACTGAAATCGTGGTCGACAACATGATTATGCTGGGACGGCCCGGCGGCTCTAGCGGCGCAGCCAGTGCCCCCATGGGCACCCCGGCCGCAGCTACTGCTGTGCCCGAGCCAATCCGCCAGCCGGCGGACCAAATCCCGGACATCCAAATTGACGACGGCGACATCCCATTTTAAAAGCTTACAGCGGGTTAGGTATTAGCTGATAGGTAATAAACCTAAAAGCTAACCCGCTAACACCTAATTAACTCTTAATTCTTTCCCATGCCCATTCCAGCCCCTACTAATATTAAAAAAGCCTGCCTGTTCTGCTCCGAGAAGATTTCTTTCGTGGACTACAAGGACACGCAGTTCATCCGCCGCTTCATGTCCCCGCATGCCAAAATCCTGTCTTCCAAAAAGACCGGCACTTGCGGCAAGCACCAGCGCATGGTGGCCCAGGGCCTCAAGCGCGCCCGCCACATGGCGTTGTTACCGTTTGTAAGTGCTTAAAAAGCATAAAGGGATTAGTATAAAGTATAAAGGACTTTACCTAATCCCTTTATACTAAATACTTTATACTTAACATTTTTTCATGGCAGTACTCGACTTTTCCGACCTCAAGGGCACGGGACAAATCATCAAGTACAACAGCGAACCGTACCAGATTATCGAATCCAACTTCATGCGCACGGCGCAGAGGAAGCCGGTAATCCAGGCCAAGATGCGCAACCTCATGACTGGCAAGGTCATGGAGTATTCCTTTAAGTACGGCGAAAAAATCGAGGAAGCCAACGTGGCCAAGCGCAAATGCCAATACCTCTACAGCGACGACGAAGGTTCGCACTTCATGAACCCGGAAACTTTCGAAACCGTGGTGGTGCCGAAAGTCCTGGCTGAAGACCAGATTAAGTTCCTCAAGGAAGGCACGGATACGGTCATCATGTTCTTTGACGAACGGCCTATCGCTCTGGACCTGCCCGTAAAAATAGACCTGAAGGTCACTGAAACCGCCCCGGGCGTTAAAGGCGACACGGCCACCGGCGGCAACAAGCCAGCCACGCTCGAAACCGGGCACGTTGTGCTCGTTCCCCTGTTTATCAAGGAAGGCGACACGGTCCGGGTCGATACCCGCTCCGGCGCATACGTAGAGCGCGCCAGCCAATAACTCCTGATTATTGACAAGCTGGTTTTAGAAAATTAAAATATAAATTACCCGTAAATTAACTGGCGGCGGGGAAAGTGAATGTATGGCAGTTTTAACTAAAGAATATTTTGAAGAGGCGCTGGAAGCCGGCTTTGA
>Ga0209542_10021381_pt1 | contig 10146 bp, 14 predicted proteins | sample RifCSPhighO2_01_FD_184028 | JGI IMG/M metagenome (GOLD analysis project Ga0209542, IMG submission 184028) | Soil microbial communities from Rifle, Colorado - Rifle CSP2_plank highO2_0.1 (SPAdes) (version 2) | ecosystem: Environmental > Terrestrial > Deep subsurface > Rock core/Sediment ...
AAAATGATAAAGAGATATTCTAACGTCATTCAAGTATTCAATTATGCTATGAAATTTCTTGATTCTAAGCTCATCCAAGTAATTATTATTTTGGTGAATGAAACTTCCTAATGAAAATCTTGTGTCTTTGCTCTTTTCTTCAGCTTTAGTTTTATCTGTTTTATTCAAATGCCTTAGATATTCATATTTTAGAATATATTCACAGCAATTAATTGCAGATGCAATAGAAGAGATCCCAATAACTCTGGCAAGAAATGTAGGCATGGATCCAATAGATACACTGACTCAATTGAGAGCAAAATATGCAAATTGCCCCAAAGGTATACTCAAATGGTATGGCATAGATTCTGAAAAAAGAAAAGTTTCAGAAATATTTCCAAATGAAGTTATTGAGACACTAGTGGTAAAACAACAGATCATTAAAACAGGAATTGAAGTAACAAATATGATATTGAAAGTAGATGACATATTTATGAAAGATGAAATTGACAATACTCATTGTCATATTGATGGAGTTGTTCATGCACATCATGATGGCGGAAAAGCACATGACCATTTTGAACAAGAAGGACTAGAACAGCGACAGATGCATCATTATTACTAGGAAATTAAAAAATGGTGATAACAAACATTTAAAATTCGAAATAATCTAAAAATGAATTGTGGATACTGAGAATAATAATTTGATAAACTATGATGATATGTTTAATTTTGTAAATGAACACAAACCGGATTGGGAGAAATTAACAGATGGTGATAAAGTCAAAATTAAAACTAATGAACATATAGTAAAATTTGAATTTCTAGAACAACTAAAGAAAAAATATAATTTTAGAATCACTGAAGTATCATTTTCTGATTATTATGGCATCGTATTTTCAATAGAAAAACAGTAAAGAAATTAACTTTTTACTTGAAGAAAATGAAATGTACTAGTTAGAATCTACGAATACATTTAGCTATTTTATTCTAGCAAGAAGTGCAGAATAAATAAATGGCAAGATAGTGGTTATTTCTGCGTGTATTGTAGTTTGTTTTGCATTTTGAGTAACCTTACCCCATGAAATTGCTTCTTTGACTAAAGCTCCACTTAGGCTTCCGTCAAATTCTTGGGCCGTAGTAATGTATACAGCATAATCAAGACCATCTCTATATTGATTCCACCAAAGAGTATGATGTTTCGATATTCCACCACCTAGCATAAGTGATCCAGATTTTTTTGCTTTAAAAACAAGTGAAGATAAAAGTTCACTGTCAGCTACTACGTTGAGTTTAAAGTCACTGTGCTTTTGCGTAAATAACCAAATCTGACTACCTACTGCACCATCCACTATTCCAGGTACTATAACAGGTATATTGTTCTTGTAGGCATAATACAAGAATGAGCCTTCTCCAAGGTTTTCGCCTATCATTCTTGTAATATCTGCAGTAGACATTTCTTTTTTACCAGATTTGTAAGCAGTCTCCAAAAACATTTGCATCTTTTCTTCAATTATTGGTCCATAGCTTTCCATAGGGACAAGCACGTTGCCCAATCTATGAATATTCTTTTTCAAAAGTTCAGCATCATCTAGAGTAAATGATCCCTCCAAATAATTTGAAAAATATCTTGCTATATCATGATCTAATGCACCACATGTAGTAATGACTACATCAAACATCTTTTTCTTTAACATGTCAGCAATTATTCCTCGAAGACCAGTAGATGTAATTGCTGCAACAAATGAGAGAAACTTTAGACAATCTTTATCGTTTATCATTGTTGAGAGAATTTCAAGACCGTCGGCAAGATTTCTTGATTCAAAACCACCGGATGTTGATAACTGCTCAAAAATACTTTGAAGATCATCTCCATTTTTTATTGAAATATCTTTTACTGCTCTACGGTGTTCTTCCATTCTATTCTAATTTGGCTTGTGATATAAATTTCTTGAAATTTCATTTTTGACCATAAAAGATTATATATGTCATATCTAGTCGGCACAATTTTTTTAAGAAAAATAGAGTAGGTGTACTTATGGTTGCTTTAATTTATTTTTGTTAAAATAGGTTTCAGATAGATCGTCATAATATTGTCCTAATTTCTTGTACAATCGTTTTGGTTTTCGTGGGCTTTCCATGCTAAGTGCATACAAGCATAAAACTGGAAACGCAATTGTAGCATCGGCATAAACTACAATGACATCTTCGTGAGAATCCTTTACTTTGCCCCAGCTCTTACCTTCTTGAAGTGTAGCTCCAGACAAACCTCCGGTATCAGGTCTAGCATCAGTAATCTGGATAATGTAATTTTGTCCTCCATGACCAAGACCCAAGATCTGATCTAATAATGGACCCGTCTGTTGTGCAGTATTTTTTGGGACACCGCCGCCTATCTCTACAATTCCAGCCTTTTTTGAATTGTATAAAATTGCTGCCTGCTCAATTATCTCTCTTACAAAATCCAACGCAAATGGTTTGTTAGCAAGCCTAAGGGGAGCTAGATCAAGTGCAAGTGAAGAATCTTTCAGTGTTGAAATGTAAAGTGGTACATCATAATCATATGCAGAAACAACAAAACTCCTTTCTGGATGTTTTGAATACTCTTTTGAATATTTGCCCATCCAGTTTGCAAATTCTGCAGTAGTAAACGGCTTTTCAAACAAATTATTTTCAAACATTTTTTGTACGATCATATCTTGTTTTTTCAACGTTTCCTCACCTTTGATATAGACATCTCGTATCCTGACAATGTCTTTCTGATACAAAATCATGTCATCTACCTCAAAATGTCCTTGTTTTACAGGCAGATTCCATGCAAAATGATCTTCATGGTACAAATTAGATCCTGTAGATATTATCCAATCAACAAACCCTTTTTCAATAAGAGATTTGAATAGACCTCCAAATCCAACTGGTGTCATAGCGCCAGCAATAGTAAGACAAATTGTTGCGTCATCTTCAATCATCTTGCGGAATAGTTTTGCAGCTTCCCCAAGTTGTCTTGCGTTGTAGCCTGAGCTTGCATAAATTTCTACAAGATCATCAATTTTCATGTCTGGATTTACTTCTATATGAGGAATATTTTTTCCATGAAAATGATGATAATCCATATTTCATAATCAAATTCTACTAGATAATATATCTAATGTCACTATCATTTTGATGAAACTTGTTAGAATCATGCGTACAAATTATGGAAATATAGATCTATACAATATAAAGATTAGATCTACTAATATGAAATTCTAATCGAATTTTATTTCTTCTTGTTGTGTTGATGAATTACAGTGTGCACATCTTTCTGATGAAGTTTTAAAATATACCATGTGACATAGTTTACATGCCCTTAGTTCATTTAGTTTAACCATAACAATCTAACTATAACAGCCATACAAAAATCTTGTTTTGGTCAATATGCATTCCTATTATTTAGTTGAGATAACAGTAACTAAACAATTTAACATTATGTTTAGAAAAGGCTTTTGTCTCTAGATTATTTACTTTTATCCAGTTTTCCTTCAATTTCTTCCAGTGATTCCATATTTGCTTCCAAAAATGTAGATATAAAATACATAATACTGTATTTTTCTCCAACTTTTGTGACCATATTGTTTTTTTCAAGAACTTTAATGTGATGCTGAATAGCTTTGTAATCAAGACCCATTTCCTTGGCTAGTTGATTTGTGTTAAGCGGTGTTTTTTTCAGTATTGATATGATTCGTAGACGGTTTAGTCCTCCTCGCGAGCCTGCAAAAACAAACCAGAGAAGTCTTTTTGAATCTGGATCATTTGCCATAAGTCATAAAATTCTTGTATGCCTCAATTAAAAGACATTATGGGATTCTCAGGATTAGAAAGTATAAAAAACATAATCAAGCAATTCATGTGAACTAGATGTTAAACTATGATGGTCCATTGTATAGACCTCCTTCAGAGGCAAGATCATTAATTTTTCAAGTAACGTTGGGTTGTTCTTTTAACGAGTGTTCTTTTTGTGACATGTATAGATCAAAACAGTATTCAGAAAAGCCATGGGATGAAGTAAAATTTGAAATCGATTTAATGGCAAAACAATTACCTGATACAAAAAAAATCTTTTTGGCAGACGGTGATGCATTAAATCTTGATTCAGAGTATATTGTAAAAATTGTAAAATATCTCTATGAAAAATTTCCAAGCCTGGAGAGAATCTCTTGTTATGCAATGCCTATGAATATTTTAAAGAAAACCTCAGAGGAGCTAAAGAAAATGCATGATGCCGGATTGGACATGCTTTACTTGGGAATTGAAAGCGGTTCAGATATTGTTTTAAAAAAAGTAACAAAAGGAGCAATTGCAAAAACAATTACCAAATCAGTCAACAAGGCAAAAGATGCAGGCTATATCATGTCTTGCATGATAATTTTGGGATTAGGTGGAAGAACTTATTCTAAAGAACACATCAAAGGAACTGCAGAAGTAATTAGTGCTTGTTCTCCTAATTATGTAGGAGCACTGACTCTTTATTTAGAGAATGGAATAAAACAAGAATTTATGGAAAAGTTTGGAGAGGCATTTATTAAAATCAACGATGATGAATCTCTAGAAGAGTTGTATGATTTAATCAGTCAGATAGAAACCAAAGAAGAGATAGTCTTCAGGGCAAATCATGGCTCTAATGCATATACAATCAAGGGTACATTTCCACAAGACAAACAAGAAATGTTAGATAAAATAGAATGGATGAAACAGCACCCAGAAATTATGCGTCCCGAAGGATTACGAGGATTTTAAAATCTAAATAGATTTTCTATAATTCCAATTTGACCAAAGATTTCTTCTAATAATTTATCTCAACAGGATTTCTTGGCATCAGGTTAAAAAGAATTTCCAAATCTAGAGTTGTTCAACTATTGGCTTTAGATTATCTGGTAAATCAGGTATCTCGGTATGGCTTTCATTGTTTTCTAGTATTTCTGGTCCTATTCTTCGTACTCGCTGAGTTCCAATTAATGTATCAATATTTCTTTGAATGTCTTTTTCTGATAAAATTGTCTTTAATTTTTCAATTACAGTTTCTTCATTTTCATATTTTTTAATTGCATACTGCACAAGAATAATTTTTTCATTTGGAGAATAATCAGTCATTTGAAAATATCATCATATTCAGAGTAAAAAACATTCGTGAAACTAGGAGAATTTCTTTTTTAGATCTTCTTTTTTAGGAATGCCTGTAAATTCTAATTTTCCATCAATTACCAAACCAGGTGCTGTAAATATTGGATATTTTTCTAAATATTCTGGTTTTTCAGTTACATCAATCAAATCATATTTTATGCCTAGTTGGTCTAATATCTTCTCAAGAACAATACAGTTTGAGCATCCAGGAGTGGTAAGAACTTGTACTTTCATGACTCTATAAACTGATCAGGATTTTGCTCAAAAGCCCATCTGCAACTAGCACAGCAAAAATAGTATTTGTTACCTTTGTGTTCTAGAGAATCATGTTTTTCATTAATCTCCATGCCACATACTGGATCTTTCATAGTATCATCTTCTTCTTTTGATTAATAAAATACCACATTATTGGAAATATGATCAATCCAGAAAATATTATTGGAACAAGATCATGTGGTATGATAAAATTATATGGATTCTGATGAATGTGTTGTCCTATGTGAAATTCAACAGGCAATCCTACCATTGATACTAGGTTATTCCAACCAATATGCACTATAGTACTTTCATACCAAATATGTCCTCCTGGAAGACCGTTAATTATTAGAAACGCACCAATCATAACAAGCATCCATCCTGTGATTTTTTCTACTTTGATTCTATTTGTGGTTAATCCTTTTGTAGCATTTATTCCAAGTACGGCAAGAAGTGAAAACAGAATCAGCGGTATTGCTCTTCCAACACCATGCACAAGACCTAGTGATGAGCCAATCTCCAAACTTCCAGTTCCTGCGATGTAAATTAAAAGCCAATAAAACATCGGATTTGGACATCCAACACCTGCATTGCCAAGTAGAACGCCCATCAGATACGACTTTACATATTCACCTCTGTTTTGGATAAATCTAGGGGTCCTGGAATATGTTGGCATTTTGAATGTAATTAACTTTAGTTGTGATAAACCAAAAACAAATCCTGCAATACCAGCTATCAAAAACATTATTGTGGAGAATTGATCAAGTGATGCTGTTTTTCCAATAGTTGCAACACCCAAGCCGTACAAAGTTATGGTTGTGGTGAGTCCTGCGCCAAATAACAGGGCCATACTCAAACCCTTTTTGTATCCTTTTCCCATGCTTAATGGAATTATAATGAATACCAGTGGAAGTGTGCAGGGTAAAATAATCATTGAAAGGCCAGCAACATATGCAATAACTAGCCAAGATGGATACGAAAACTCACTTCCAGATTTTACAGTAAGATCACTAGTTAATGAAAAAATTATTCCAAGAAAAATAAATGAAAACAAGACAAATGCTAGAATAATACCAGACTTTTTGGCAAATACAGAGTTTGACATAACTTGATAATGTTATGTCACATACTTGAATACTAGACTTTACAATTGTAAAATCATAAATATTCTCAAAAATAACTCATTTGGTGCCATTTCAGCCAGATGATATAGATATTGCAATAATTGAATCACTGATTAAAGATGGAAGAAAATCATTTCGACAGATATCACGCGAAATCAAAATAAGCACGCCTACTGTGCAAGCTAGGTATGAAAGACTAGTCAATGTAGGGTTGATAAAATCAGTCTCTCCAGTAATTGATCTTGGAATGCTTGAAAACAAGACTGAAAAACGTCTTGAGAGCATAAAGACAAAATCAACAAAGAAACATAATGTGAAAATAACCAAAAATATGATTCTAAAAATGACATGTGATCTATGTAAAGGTCCAATATCTGACAAACCACATGTTCTTAAAATAGCGAATTTTGAGAGATTTTTTTGCTGTACTTCTTGCAGGGCACTGTATAAAGAAAAGTACAAGGGAAGAATTGAATCACTATCAGATTAAAATCGCAATCATTTGAATTGTAAAGTTACTAGTTCCATTTTGAGCTACTATATACTCTGAAAATATTTGGCCTATAGAAGCCACAAATACGTGGTTTTGGGAATATTTTGGGCATAATTATGTATAAATTAAATTTTAAGATTATCAAACATGGTTTCAAAAATCACTTCTTACAATAAATCTTATTAGCAACAAAGACACATTATATTTAGAGAAATCAAATGGGCGAAAATTATGTACGTATAGGTGGAAGAGGAACATCAAGAAGAATTACTAAAAAAGAAGAGGATAATTGGACTGGTGCTGCATTTAAAAATTCACAAGAAAAACGAAAAGAAGAATCAAAAAACAGTTACATTTCTGTAGGAAGAGGTACTAGTAAAATCAAGTTTGGAGATATCAATACAACATCTCAACGACCCTCAGGGAAAGGAATGTGGGTAAGTTCTGGAAGAGGAACTGGTAAACGCTTCATAAAGTGATCTGTACATACAATACATAAAATCTCAAGATTTGTTATACTATTGAAATAAAGACAAAATCATTTTTTAAATAAAATAAGAAAAATTCAGGATTTATTTATTTGAAAGAACGTACTTTGCGAATTACTTTGTTGTGATCAAATGTAGCAGTTGTAGTCACATACAAGATATGATTCTTACCAGCTGGCATGACTATTCTCTTAACTGTATCATATTCAGCTACAACATATTTGCATGATCCAAGTGTTCGAAGTAGTTTTTTTCGTTGTTTCCAGTCATGAGCAGCAGCCTTTAGTGATGCTAAGCTTTGATTTCTGGATACAAGAATTTTTACTTTCTTTGAACGTGCTGAAAAAACCAGTTTTCCTTTAAGGTCACAAACACTAACCACTCTTACAGAAGGACTTAATTTCAAAAGTTTTTCTGTAGCAGATTGTATTTCCACATTATTGGTTTGTGTTGTAGTTGATAAAATTTTCTATTTCTCTTACAAAAAGGAAAAATGGGCCCACGGGGACTCAGCTACCTTTTTGGGAATAGAAATGGATGCAAATAGGCATAAATTAATTCTAAGATGACTCTTGAATTAAAGGTCTTAATTGAAAACTATGGATTAATTTTCGCTGTTCTTTATTGGACAAGTATCAAGTAAAGCGTTTGCTTCATCAAGTAATGGTTGGGCACTTTCTTGTGATAGCTTTCCTTTCTTTACTAGATGATCAATGTCTTTGACAAATTTGCTGACATCTTTGCAAGCTTGATGTTTCCTTTTTCAAGGTCTTTTAGACTGCTTTCCAGCTCCTTTATGATCTTTTTAGAATCTTTTTCATCAAGGTTGTCCCCCTCTACGAGTGACTGTATATCATCTAAAAGCGATGAAATGATTTCGCTTGGAGCGGAGCCAATCTGAGATAACAGATCATTGATTTGATCAGTAAGATCGATGATTTGTTGAGTGAGATAGTTTACTTGATTTTGTAGGTCAGTGTTTTGCTTTTGGATTTCAATAGGGATTAAGATTTAGTTACTCTAATCATTTGTTTCAAAGAGAGTTACTATCCAATTCTGATCATTCATAATTGAAGATTCACTAGAACCAGTATTAGCTACTTCAAAAGATATTGTTTCGCTGTCGATAATTTCATATCCACGAATGTCAAGGTTGATTGGAAGGGCACCAGATGGTGGCATTAACAAAACACTTGCAGTTCCTTGCCAGTCTGCAGGTAATGCGGAGTGTTGTACATGGCAAGTGAAATCTCTTATACTATGTGGATCAACATCAAGAAAACCAGAGAGATCATCACATTCAGTAGTTACAAAGTCAGTAGTTTCAATGTCAGATGTATCTATACTTCTTGAAATTTCATGCCAGTATGTACCGTCGCTGTATAGTACCAGAGTGTCCCCACGACTATAGGGCAGATTTTTTGATAAAAGTAGATTGACATCCTCAGCACATGAAAAGTCGTTACAATTAGTTACACCATCATTAAATGCATCGTCTTGGAATTCCAGTATCACTATCACCCCAGCCTCCTTTGGCTCAATACCGTCAATGCCATTCGTTCCAAATATTTTGAAAATATTTCCATCATCAGGAAGTATCAAATTGCTGTTGGCAAAAGCATCAGTACCAATTGGAGTAACTAGTGGTTTTTTATCAACTTTGTTTTGTAGTTCAGTTACATCATCAGCAAGTAAATCAAAATCTAGTTTGAGTGCAAATAGATTAGGAGATATATCATTTTCAATTATAGTACCATCAAGAATATGAAATGAGGTTACAGAGCCTTCGGCTAGTTGATCACTTCCAATAGCTGCATTATCAATCTGATCACGGCCTACTGCTTTGTCTTCAAGCTGTTCTCTTCCTACAGCTTTATCATTAATCTTATCTTTACCAATTGCCTTATCATCAATTTGATCATGACCAATAGCTTTGTCACTCATGTGTTCTCTACCAATTGCCTTGTGATCAACTTGATCACGGCCTACTGCTTTGTCTTCAAGTTTTTCTCTTCCTATAGCTTTGTCATTTATGTGATCTTTACCTATTTCCTTATTTCCAATATGAGTTCCTTTGATTTGATTGCTGCCTATGTGATTGGATTGTATTGTATTATCAGGAATGTTCTCTGCACCCACTCGCAATCCCGCAGAAGTACCAGTATTAGGATCAATAACTACTGAATGAGCACCAAGTTTTACAGTACCATCAGGAAATACGGTAAAGATATTTTCATTGTTTGCATTTGTGATTACAAATGGTGGATTAGAAGGGTTCTCTACCATCTTTAATTGTAAAATTGTATCCTGATTGTTTGTTTGAGTAATCACTAGTTTTTGCTGTATTTGAGTTAAAATTTTCCAAAGTTCATCAAATGGCAATCCTTTTGATGTCTGTGCATAAGCAAACGAGGTCATGAATGTAGATGTTAAAAGTAGAATTGAAATTGCAAATACAAGATTTATTTTATTCACTTAAAATACGAAAGTATGATAGTAGTTAAAGATTATCTTGTAGTACGATCAGCGTTATAGATTATTTTTGATATTTTACTGAAATCTCACTATTAATTCACTTCCAATGGTTCAAGATCTCAGATTCATCTACTAAGTTGAACTAAAAATTAAAAGTTCAAACTAAATTGGG
>Ga0209542_10021383_pt1 | contig 10145 bp, 8 predicted proteins | sample RifCSPhighO2_01_FD_184028 | JGI IMG/M metagenome (GOLD analysis project Ga0209542, IMG submission 184028) | Soil microbial communities from Rifle, Colorado - Rifle CSP2_plank highO2_0.1 (SPAdes) (version 2) | ecosystem: Environmental > Terrestrial > Deep subsurface > Rock core/Sediment ...
CGGAGGTTAAGTGGCCGAAGAAGACGGATAAATGGGTAAATCTGGGCTGGTCATTGCTGCTTTTGGGCGGTCTGGCGCATATGCTGCCGGAGCAGATGGCTCCGCTTCTGAAATGGTCGCTGTGGGGAGTGTCGTTACAGATGGCCGTGGGAGTGCTATCGGTGGTTATCGCTCTGTATTATTTGCTGGGGGAAGAGGAGTGAGATTGTTTGCGTTCGGCGTTTGAGACTGCGCCTCTCGGATGCCTGGCGGATGCCGGCGTCCGCCTGCGATGCTCGCTTTCAAACGCCTGCACGCGGTGATACGAGATCTTTCTATCTGCTCGCCTGATAAAGTTCCTTAAAATGCAAACAGGATGGGGTTTTAGCGAAGGTAAATTAAATCTTGAAGGTTGATATAATGCCGCGGTATGGTGCAGGTGGAGGGGTTGCGTAGAACGGTAGCAAAGAATAATTGGCGGGGAATTGGTGTGGATATAGATCACTCAATTTGTGATTCGGGTCCGGTTTGGGATGCTCCCATGCAGCAATTTTGCGAAAGAGTAGCTTGGGAATGCGGAGTATCGTCAGCAGAAGTTTGGGGATTGTGGAGAAATATGAATGATGATATCTATCTGACTTCCGGTGGGGTGCATCCCAGCAAGTATCACCGGATGGGAATGCGGATAGCCAGCAAATACGGTTTGGACTTCGAACGGGCGAGACAATGGGTTGGAGAAATGAGGAGGCAGATATATTCTGCGGTTCCGGAATTATATCCTAAAACCCGGGAAACGTTGGCTATTCTGAGAGAGGTGGGATTGTTGCGGATATTTGTAACTCATGCTCCGGTTGGTTTAACCAGTATGAGGCTGAGAACTTGGGGGTTTGAGGAAATTCCTGCCTTTTCAGAATCTACTTTGAGGCAAAAAGATGGAGCAACTTGGGTTAACGCTGTTGCCAAATTGGGCTTGAAACCGCAGGAAATGATAGCTGTAGGAGATAGTTGGCCGGGGGATATTGAAGCAGCCGGTAAAGCCGGAATTACTGCGAGAGTGTGGATTAGACCTAAATGGAAAATTCTTGAAGGAAAGTGTAAGAAAGAGGAGGTACCAACAATTGAGGATATTGGGCAATTGGTGCAGGCAATTATTGATAACTTCGGGTGATATACTGGAGATATGTTTGGGGTGGAGAGAATTCTGCGGGACGGGAAATGTCTGCTGCTGGCTTATGACCAGGGGTTTGAGCACGGACCGACGGATTTTAGTGATGATAACGTAGATCCGGAGTTTGTACTAAACATTGCCAGAGAGGCGGAAGTATTTACTGGAGTGGTACTGCAAGCGGGGGTAGCGGAGAAATACTATGCAAGTGCTCAGGGTTTGCCGGCGTTGGTGGTGAAACTGAACGGGAAGACTGCTTTTCATAAGGGAGAAGAACCGGTGAGTTTGCAAGTATGCAGTGTAGAGCGGGCGGATGAACTGGGGGCGGCGGCGGTGGGATATACGATTTATGTGGGGAGTCAACACGAGGAGGAAATGATGGCTGAATTCGGACGGATTGTGGAAGAGGCGCACGAGAGGAATTTGCCGGTTATCGGCTGGATGTATCCGCGGGGCAAGCATGTGGAGGGTCGTGAGACGGATAAAGAGGTGGTGGCCTATGCGGCCAGACTGGGGCTCGAACTGGGGGCGGACATGGTGAAACTGCCGTATACGGGAGATAAAGACAGTTTTGACTGGGTGGTAAAGAGTGCGGGGAAGACACTGGTAGTGGTACAAGGGGGAACTAAGAAAGCGGAGGAAGAGCTGGCGGTTGAGGTGAAGGAGATCATGGCGGCGGGGGCGGCGGGGATGGCGGTGGGGAGAAATATCTGGCAGGATGAGAAGCCGGTGGAGATGGCCAAGAAAATTGCTAAAGTAATTTGGGGATGACTGCGCGATTTGTTTTCTGATGTTATAAATGATGTATGAAATATGATGTGCTGAGTCTGGGTCCGGCGCGGATGGATGTGTTTGTGAGATTGCCGGAGGACGAGGTGGAAGAAATATGCAGTATTGACAGGAAAAGGTGCGTTATCGAGTTAGGTTTCGGGGCAAAGATTGCGGTTAAGGGGATCAGTTTTGCAGTAGGGGGAAATACGGGGAATATTGCGGTGGGGCTGACGCGGCTGGGCTTGAAGGCTGCAATGGCAGGCACTATGGGTGACGGGTGGACCGATAAGCAGGCAATGGAAATTTTGAAGTCGGAGGGAGTGGAAACTAAATATATTTGTTTGGCTCCCGGTTTGACGGGGTTGGGGGTGGTAATTAATTATGCCGAAGAGAGGACAATATTGTCTTATTACCCAAAAGCGGTATGCAGTTTTCCGGTTGATCCGGAGTTATCCGCGGATTGGGTATATTTGACTACGGCGGGGGAAGTTTATGAAGATTTTTACCGGCAGGCGGTGGAAGCGGCCGGTGAATGGGGAGGGAAAGTGGCCTTTAACCCCGGGTCGCGGCAAATCAGGGACGGGCTGGCAAAATTGGAGCCGACTATGGAAAAAACCGAGGTGCTGTTTGTAAATCGGGAGGAGGCGGCACATTTGCTGGGCAGGACAGTGGATGCGAAAATAAAAGAATTGCTGGTGGGACTGGCTCAGACGGGGCCGAAAGTGGTAGTGATAACCGACGGACCGGGGGGAACGTATGCTTATAACGGGCAGAAATTTTGGCATATGCCGATTGTTCCGGCCCCGGTTGTGGAGCGAACGGGAGCCGGAGATGCATTCGGGTCGGGATTTTTGGCGGCTTACATGCAGGGGAAACCGATTGAGGAGGCGCTCAGGTGGGGGACGGTAAACTCGGCGTCGGTTTTGGGTTTTATCGGTCCACAAGCCGGGCTTTTGTCACCGGAAAAAATGCAGGAATGGCTGGTACGGGCGGCCGATGTTAAAGTAAAGGAATTATGAGGATTTTTGTCGCTAGGAAAATCCCGTTTTGGGAAGAAGTGAGCAAGCCGCTTGTAGATGCTGGGCATGAGGTGGTGGTGTACCCGAACCATAAACAAATAGAGAGAAAAGAGATAGAGATAGAGATAGAGAAGGGGTATGACGGGTTGCTGACACTTTTAACAGAAAAGGTTGATGAAGAGTTGCTGGTGCATGATAAGAAGGGGCAGTTGAAAGTGATAGCAAACTATGCGGTAGGGTTTGACAATATTGACCTGGAGGCATGCAAGAAGCGAAGTATTGCGGTAACGAATACACCGTGTAATGAGGTAAATGAAAGTGTGGCGGGGCTGGCGTGGACACTGATGCTGGCACTTTCTCGAAGGTTGCCGGAGGCCAGCGAGTTTATGAGGAATGCGGCATACAGGGGGTGGGATCCGGATATTTTTGTGGGGCGGGATATGAAAGGCAAAACTTTGGGGATTGTGGGAATGGGAAGAATCGGGGGAATGGTGGCCAGACGGGCGGCGGGATTTGAGATGAAAGTGGTCTATTTCAACAGGACTGCGGTTGCTGGTGCAACCGAAGGGTACATTCCCAAGATGGAGGAGCTGCTGGCACAGAGCGATTTCGTGAGTTTGCATGTGCCCCTGACTTCCGAGACCCGGCACATGATCAACGGAAAGAACTTATCATTGTTTAAAAGGACGGCGATATTGGTGAATACGGCACGGGGATCGATTGTGGATGAAGCGGAAGTGGGGGAGGCGCTGAGGGCGGGGGTGATTGCGGGGTACGGAGCGGATGTGTTTGAAAATGAGCCGGACCCGCATCCGGAACTGTTGATGATGGAAAATGTGTTACTGACACCGCACATAGCTTCGGCGACTGAGGGGGCAAGGAAACGGATGGGAGAGTTAGCAGTCCTGAATCTGGTGGAAGGATTAGCGGGCAGAACACCTCCTAACTTAGTAAATAGTGAGTAGTGAATAGTAGAATAGGGGATGATGCTGGAGAAGAAGGAAGCACGTTCACTTGACTTGAGAAAATCGGTGGTAAATCGGAAACTGATCGTATGGGTGTTCGGGATAGTGGCGGTGGTAAGCTTGGTGATGTGGAAAATAGGAAACAGCGGCCGGGGAGGGAAGGTGGCCGGATGGGGGTCGGTGAGGGTGAGGTATGAATTGCAAGGGACGCCTTCGATTACGCTCAGGGCTTCGGCGGGGCAGGAAGATAAAGAAATAGCGGATAAACTGAGGAAAAGAGTGGAGGGGTTGAGCGGGGAATACGCGGTGGGAGTGTACCGGTTGAAAACGGGGGAGAACTACGGGTTTAATCAGCGGGTAGAAATGCCAGCGGCGTCGATCATGAAAGTGCCGATTATGACGGCGGTGTTGCGGGAGGCAGAGGCCGGAAGCTTGAAGCTGGAAGATACTTATATCTTGAAGGAGACGGATAAAAGATACGGGTCGGGGCCGCTGGAACTGTTGAAAGCGGGGACAGAAGTGACAGTGGAGCGGATGCTTTCGGTAATGGGAAAAAACTCTGATAATACCGCGCCGGTGGTATTGGCGCGGATGATCGGGTGGGATAAAGTTACCGAAACGTTGGAAAAGTTGGGGATGACGAACAGCGATTTTGAAATGAATACCACGACGGCCGAGGATGTAGTAGAAATGTGGGCGAAGCTGTATGAGGGGGGAATAGTTGCACAGGACCATAGGGAAATGATGTGGGAGTGGCTGACGGAGAGTATTTATGAGGAAAGAATTCCCGCGGGGGTGCCTGAATGGGTACACGTGGTGCATAAGGTGGGGACAGATGCAGGGGTGTGGGCGGATGCGGGGATAGTGGAGTGCAAAGTGCAAAGTACTGGCGAAGCCAGCGCTTCGCGAGTAAAGTGCAAAGTAGAGCCGATGGTGGTGGTAATTTTAAATCAGGGCGTAAAAAGAGAAGAGGCGATGAAGGCGGTACCGGAAATAGTGAGGATGATTTGGGATTACGAGATTTCTGAATAAATATGCGAATTGCTTATTTTACCGATGCGTATCTGCCGAATGTGAACGGAGTGACGTATGCAATTGAAGGATGGCTATCGGAATTAGGCAAAAGGCACGAGATTGAAGTGTATGCGCCGGCATACGGGATGAACAGCTGGACGGAAAGACAGAGGAAGGTAACGGTCAGGAGATACCGGTCGATTCCGCTAGTAACTTATAAAGATGCCCATGTAGCTATACCGGAAGTGGGAAATATCATCCGGAGTATGGAGGTTTTTAATCCCCAGATAGTCCATTATCATTCGCCTGGGCCGTTGGGGCTCCTGGGCATACTGGTGGCCAAAAAAATGAGAAAACCTTTAATCGGGACGTACCATACTTTGTATTCAGAAGTACTGGATTATGTTTCGATCCGGAGAAAGTTGGAAAAGTATTTAAAAGTGATTGACAGATTGGTGGCGGGGGTGAATGTGGATTGGACGGTGTTGGGTGAAAATAAAAACGGTAATGGGGAGACAATACCACAGCGGCTAACGTGGAAGGTGGTGAATAAAATATACGGTTATGCGGATGTGGTTTCATGCCCATCCAATGCGATAAAGAGGGAGCTGGTGAAGCGGGGAATGAAGCGGGTGGAAGTAACATGGCTGGGATTGGATTTATCCAAGTTTGCACCTAAGAGCAAATATCAGACAGCCGGAAAAATTTTGCATGTGGGACGGATGGGTTTTGAGAAGAATGTGGATGTAGTGCTTAGAGCTTTTGCCGGGCTGGTTGACGAGCTAGCAGGGGTAACACTGACGATAGTCGGGGACGGACCGGCCATGGAGAGCCTGCGTAAGTTGACAGACGAGTTAGGTGTGGCTGGAAGCATTAATTTTTTGGGGATGGTACCCAGGAATAAACTGGCTGAAATATACAGAAAGCATGATGTGTTTGTTACCGCGTCTGACATGGAGACGCTGGGCCTGGTGGTACTCGAAGCAATGGCGTGCGGATTGCCGGTGGTAGGAGTGAGGAAATATGCGTTACCAGATATGATAAATTCCGGGAATAACGGATATTTAGTGGATCCGGGAGACTGGGAAGGGATGACTAGATTTTTGAAAATAATTCTGACAGACCCGCGCTTGAATGAGAGATTGGGACGACAGGCACGCAGGGAAGCGGAAAAGCACGATTTGACAAAAGCCGTTTCAAGACTGGAGCGAGTATATATGAGGTTGACAAAGCTGGAAAAGCCGAGTTTTTGGGAAAGGATAAAGGGGGCTGCATGACAGAGCAAGTGGATACCGGCGGGGAACAGAGAAGGGGTGAGTACTCAGTGAAGGATATTCCATGGTTGGTATCGGATATGTTTCATTCCCTTGGCCTCAGAACAAGTTTACCCAATGAGTGGAGTACTCTGGGTACAGGTTACGAGAGGGCAAGGGCCTATTGGAGATTGAGGGTGGGCCGAAAAATTGGGGAAAAGTTGGGTTTGAAAGTGAGGTTGACACTACAGGAAAAAGAAAGATTGCAGAGTTTAAGAGAATTTGACCGGCAGTTTTTGCACCCGGAACGGTTGGAAGTGAGTGTGGGGGAGCTGGGAGTGCAGTCGGCGGAATTTGTCCGGGTGAGGATTGAGAAAATCGCAGGCAAACCGGAGAATTCGGATAAACCGCCGGTCTATCTGGTGCCGGCTTTTTCAGGAGACAGATATGGAGTTTTGTCGTTGGTTCGGGAATTATCTCTGGCCGGATACACTGTCTATTGCCTGGATTACCCGGAGAGTCATAGTGGCAGGACGACTGACGAGTTTGCGGATGGCGTGCAAAGATCGCTTCAGGATTTGAGAAGTGAGAGGCAAATGGAACCGCATACTTCCTGGTTTAAAGCCGGTTTGGCGGAAGCGGCGGGAAGGGAGGGAAGCCGGAAGTTTATGGTGATGGGGTATTCGGCCGGGGGGCCGATTGTGCGGGAATTGGCGGTTGACCCGGATCTGGTGGGGAAAGTGGAAGCGTGGGTGGCATTGTCCCCGGCGTCGTGCGTGGAGCAGACAGTGGGGGAGTTGACAAGGGGATTTTGGGGAGAGATCAGACCGTGGTTGATGACCGGGAAATTTTATGCGGATCAGGGGGTAGTATTGGGACCGAGAGGAGAAGCGGCGGAGCAAGAGAAACGGCGGAGGGGTGATATGAAAGATGCTAAAAAAGGGATCAAGTCAATTTCGGGGGCGTTGGCGCTAAAGGTGTGTGCGGTTTCCGGAGCGTGGGAAAAAGCATTGGCAGACCCGCAAGCCCGGTTTATTGTCCAATCCGGATCCGGGGATGGGTTTACCAAGACGGGGGAAGCCTTAGGGTTGCTGGGGAGTAGTCCCGGGACTACGGTTTTGGACTGGCGGGGATGGACACATTTGAGTCCGTTACTGGAAGCCCGGAAACTTGTGGAGATGATAGAAAAGATCCGGATAGAGGATAAAAAAAAGAGATATTTCAGAATTTAACGAGGAAGTTTGGGTGGGTGAAGAATATATTGACACTGCCGGATATGATCGGAAAGACTGGTGAATAATATAATTTCCCGACACATGCGGACTTCTTCAGCCAGCCCTTTTAATAAGCCGTGTTTTTTCAACTTGGAAGGAGTGATGGGGATAAGGGGCTGGGGCGGGTAAAAAACTTGAGTTTTCCACTGGTGGAGGATGGCTTGCTGGTTGAGGATAGTCTCCAGAGCAAACCTGGCCCGGTGATATTTTTTCAACTTCAGGAAGTGGTGACGGCGTAATATTCTTTGGCCTGATTGGATTTCATTCCAATGAACTTTTCTAGTGAGAAAATCCAGCAGGCCGGATTTAAACGGAATGATCAGCATGTCGATGGGATGACGGTTAAAGGCATCAATGGATTGCGACAGCAGTTGAGGGGTAAGATTGATCAGGTCAGCGTCGAGCAAGAATACCAGATCTGCTTTGGAGTTTTTGATTGCCGTAAGGACGGCGGCGAACTTACCCAGGTTTTGGTTATGTTTGATCAACTGAATTTGACTGGAGTAGGTTTGGAGTACAGAGGGTGATTGATCAGTAGATGCATCATCGACAGTAATTATTTTATTAAAACATTGACTATTAATACAGGCAGTGATCACGGAGGCAACGGTCGAGCTTTCGTTGAAGCAAGGGATGACGGCGTCGATAGTGGGTGGTGACCTCATGAAAGCATTCAGAACAGGGGGCGGCGGAAGTATTTGACCAGAAGCAGGATGGTGACGGCAAACGAGAGGAGAAAGATGAGCAGAAGAGTGTTTCGGAAACTTGATTTCATATGAGTATTTTAACGGAGTTTGGTTTTTTTGGGAAATTTTCTCTGGAGAACGGCTGGGGATGATGTGGGGGCGGGGGGATTTACGGTACTGGCACCGGTCAGAATTTGGTCGTGAGGGGATGACGGACTGGGAGCACAGGCGGTATTTGGCTGGGTGCCGTTCGGGAAGTATTCGGGTTTATTGCCGCAGACTGCGATTTTGGTCAAATCCGGCGGAGGGGTGAACCCGACCGAGGGGTGATTTGAAAGGAGGTGGTCAGTGATGCTGCGCCAAATGGGGGCAGCACCGGTGACTCCGGAGGCGATGTAACTCATGGGAGAGTTGTCGTTATTGCCGACCCAGACGACAACAACCCGATCGGGGGTGTAGCCGATTGTCCAATTGTCGCGTAAATTATTGGTGGTACCGGTTTTCACCGCAACCTGGGAGCCGGGAATGAAGAGCAGGGAGTTAGGACCGAAGGTGGGGGTACGGGCGGCATTGTCGGAGAGAATATCAGAGATGAGGAAAGCAATGCGGGGGTCGAGGACGGGGCGGGGAGATGGCGTAGGGGTTTTTTCCAGGATCCGGCCCGTGGAGTCGCGGATTTCCAGAATAAGGCGAAGGTCGGCTTTGGTACCGGAGGCGGCAAAAGTACCGTAGACTTGGGCCATGTCCAACATAGTCACTTCGCCGCCGCCTAAAGTTAAAGACAGGCCATAACGGGAAAGATCGGTCCAGGAGGAGATACCCATTTGTTGACCGAGTCCGATCATATGTTCGACGCCGCCCGCGGCGAGCAATTTGACGGCGGGCACGTTATAAGAGGAGGCCAGGGCGGTACGCAAAGTTACCCGGCCATGGAATCGGCGGTCATAATTTACGGGAGAATAAGGTTCCTGACCCGGAATGCGGAAGGTAACAGGAGAATCGTCGATGTAGCTACCTGCGGTGAAATTACGAGAGAATGCGAGAGCGTAGTTGATGGGTTTGATGGCGCTCCCCGGCTGACGCAAGGCCCGAGTAATGTTGAATTGACCGTCGTGCTCGACGTCAAAGAAATCGCGGGAACCTACAAGCGACAAGATGTCACCGGTTTGGGGATGAGTGACGACGGCCGCACCGTTGGTAATTTGCAGGTAGTCAACTTTGGCAATTTCTTCGGCGACAATTCTTTGGACTGTTTCCTGGAGGGGCAGATCAAGGGAAGTAGTGACGTCCAGGCCACCCTGTTCAACAATTTCTGAACCGAATTTTTGGGCGAGCAACTCCTTGATATACATGACAAAATGGGGGGCTTTGATGTTGTTTTGGGGAGGATTTAGGGTGAGCTGGACGGAGGAAGAGCTTTCGGCCTGGTCCCAGGTTAAAAAGCCCGCAGCCACCATGTGACGGAGGACTTCCCTTTGGCGGGAAAGAGCCAACTCGGGGTGGGCCCCGAAGGGGGAGTAGGTGGTGGGGGAGGCGGGTAAACCAGCCAAGAGGGCAGCTTCAGCTATATTGAGGGCGGTGGCGGATTTCCCGAAGTAAGTTTGAGCCGCCGCTTCGATGCCATAAGCCGCTCCACCGAAACCGACGCGGTTTAGGTACATTTCCAGGATTTGATCTTTGGAAAAGGCTTGTTCAACAGCGATGGCTAAAATCAGTTCACGCAATTTCCGACTGAGCGTGCGTTCGGGGGAGAGGAGAGCAGTCTTAACCAGTTGCTGGGTGATAGTGGATCCGCCCTCGGTGAAAAGCGAGCAGTGCTCAGTGCTCAGGGTGCATTTGAGGCGGGAGGGAGATTTTAAGGTGTTGAAAAGAGCTCGGAGAATACCTCTGACGGAGAATCCGCGGTGGGAGTAAAAGTCCTTGTCTTCGATGGCGATAATTGCCTGTTTGACGTGAGGGGGAAGATCGGCGAGTTTGATTAAGGTCCGGTTTTGGGAGGAATAAACCTGGTAGAGCTCA
>Ga0209542_10021386_pt1 | contig 10145 bp, 14 predicted proteins | sample RifCSPhighO2_01_FD_184028 | JGI IMG/M metagenome (GOLD analysis project Ga0209542, IMG submission 184028) | Soil microbial communities from Rifle, Colorado - Rifle CSP2_plank highO2_0.1 (SPAdes) (version 2) | ecosystem: Environmental > Terrestrial > Deep subsurface > Rock core/Sediment ...
GGAGTATGCTCTGAATACACGGCCACGGAAGCGTCTCGGCTACCGAACGCCGTTAGAAGTATTTAATCAAAGTGTTGCACTTCAAGGTTGAATGTACACAACCCGACCTTGACATAACGACTGGTACATGCTAACCTAATATATAGGGTGCTGTACCTTAAGCACCGTCACCTCATGGAGGCAGTGATGAAAGAGCAGAGTTTCGTTCGTGGATATTGGCCGTTGTGGATAGTCGCAGGAATCATCGTCGTGGTGGGCGTGTTCCTCGGCCTCGCGATCATATTCTCGCCCGGCGCACGCGCCGCCGAGACGGAAGAAGCGAAACCGTGGTGGATCGAGGTTCAAGCGGTATCCCGCAAGCAACCCGCTCGTGCCATCATCTGGTACGAGCGCGAGCTCACCAGCACGTTTGGCTTCTTCGCCTTCATGTGGAAGGAGTCGGATCGGTACCGCGAGCTTCTCATCGGGCCGACGTGGAAGCCGCTCGAGGACGTGCAGCTCGGCTGCGGTGTCGGTCGGGAATATCTCCCGGACGAGGGCGGACGAGGACCGCGCTCGACGTGTTTCGTCGAAGCGTCCCGCAGGAAATTCAGCCTGGCAGCTTTGTTTGAAAACGGGCGCGCGAGCGGGTCGTGGAATAAAACCACGGTCACGTATACGCTCTCGGAACGTTTCGGCATGGGCCTCATGCACGAGACCGATCTGGGGAACGGCCCGCGGCTCGAGTGGAACGTCCGCAAGGATGTCCAAATCTGGGCCGCTCTACTTCGAGGGAACATTCTCAACACAGACGACATTGTTGTTGAGAAAAAATTGACCGCGCTACTTGCCGTCAATTTCAGTTTCTGACACACACTCGAATGGCCAAAGCCCGGCATTGGCCACTTTCTTCAAAGTCCTGCTCACGCAGGACTTCTTTATTTACTGATACTGGATGTAGATGGGCGCGGGGGTGAACTCTAATACTTCATCGGGCGTGAACATGCCGGAGGGAGACCGTGCGTCATTTTTATAAAAAAGCTTGATGCCCGTGAATTGCGCCGGCTCCGGATAGATGACTCGACTCCAGGTACCGCGCTTCAGATCTTTGGAGCCGAAGCCGTCCATGTCCATCACTATCTGCACCTCCGGCAGGGGCTGTATCTTCTTGTAATTCGTCACCATATTATCGGTGAAGCGGTGCACGACGAGGATTTTGGGCGGCAGGTGGTTGTCGCGCACAAGGCCCGCGAGATACTCGGCGGCGTAATTAATATCAGCGGCGTCGAAGGTGCCGATGACCGTGCCGGGCCGATTGCCAAATTTCATCGAGAACTCCGGGTCGATGGCGAGATGCACCTGCGGCATCGCGAGGTATTTCTCAAGCTGGGGGAGCTCGTACTGAAGGGTGCTCTTCCCTACTTGCACATCGAGGAACACGAGACCCTGCACTCGGCGTGCGAACTCGAGCGCGCGCTCGATCTGGTCGTCCGGCATCCGGAGGATGTATTTCCCTTCTTTCCCCGCGCTCGCCTGCGCGACTACGGCAATGTAGTGGATCGCCGATACCGCCGGCGTTCCCGGGTCGGCGGCCGCCCACATCGCGGTAGTGCTCGCGAGCTGTGCGAGCATATGGTCTTCCGGATATTCGCCGAGCACGCCCATCTGCGTGGAATAAAAATTGCCGTAGTAGGCGACGACGCGCTTGAAGGGCAGGATGGCGCCTGCATTCGGATATACAGCGGCGATCGGCCAGAGAGACGGCGTGGTGGAGGAAGTGACGCTGACCGAGCTCGTCGCGGTTGACGCCGTTTCGGTGGTGGTAGCCACATGCGCAAGCGCGAGGAGCCGCGCGTTGTAGTCCTGTTTGTCCAATTCCGGCAAGGGAATAAATTGCTCGGGCGTTCCGAAAGTTAATGAGCGATACTCGGAGGCGACAAAGCCGGAATAGCCGAAGATGTAGACGAGCGCGAGCGCGACGACGCCTGCCCCCGCAAAACTCGTTCCGAATTTCAAGTTTTTCATATTATCCAAAATGATTCTCAAAAATCTCAACAAGTTGCGGGAACGGGCCGAAGCCGTCATCGGCGGTGAAATGTCCGGCATCAGGAACGGTAATGATTTCGGAACCAAGCCGCGTTTCGAAGCTCCTCTTCGCTTCTTCGTACGGAACATAGGGGTCATTAGCCGAAAGTACGGCGACTGAGTGGGTGAGATTTGTTTTCACTTTCGCAGTATCAATCGGAGTTTCAATCCACGGCTTTGCTATCGCCTTCTCTTCTTCACTTTGATGCGTCAGACCGAACCATCCTGCGACGAATATCGCGCCGCCGGCTTTCGCATCAATCGTTTCCAAGAAGCGCATGACCGTCTGACAGCCAATACTATGCCCGATAAAATAAATATTCTCGTCCACCGTCCCCGCGACAGACCTTAAATGCCTGACCCATTTCTCAATAACCGGACGGTCCGTGTCGGGCATCTCCGGCGTTATCACTTCATATCCCTTCCTCCGAAACGCGTCCGTCGCCCACCCAATCCAATCGGCTGTGGGCGACCCTTCCCATCCGTGTACGATAATCACGCGCTTTTTCATAGCGGAAGTATATCTGTCTTTGGGGCACGGGGAAACACTGGCTGTTCGGAACAGTATTGGAACCTAACGGGGAGGCATCAGCAAGACGAGTGCGACGAAGGTGAACGTGAAGCAGGAAAATATCGCAACGGTCTTCCCGAAGAAGAGCACTGCTTCTCGCTTACGAGCGTCAAAGTACAGATGGAACGGCTTGTATACGAACAAAAATCCCATAATCGCGGCTGACAATACGAACAAGCTCAATGCGGTTATCGGCGCGAGGATCGTATCCTTGGGCGGAGCGAAGGAGGTGAGGGTGTTCATGACAAGGGCGATGAGGACGATGTAGACCGCCGCGGCGAATGCGTTCCGAAAGGGACTCATACTCATATATTTACCGCAACGCAACTATCATCAGAAGAGTTACTCTCCAGTTATCTTCTCCACCCGCACATCAATCTTCTGAAACTCCCCGCATGTCGCCATAGCTGGCCACTGTCGACGACGTTCGCACCTTCGAAGGGATTGGAAAGATCTTGGAGAACATCCAAAAGCTTCGAGCGCAATTCGAAGGGATCACAGAAGCGACGACGCCTCATTAGTCGCATTTATCGTCTGTTGGCGAATCAGGCGGCAGCGGTCGAGAGATGACTTGATACAATTGGACCATCTGATGGAGCTGTATGCTCGCCTCGCTGGTCGTCAGTTCTTCCCCAAACTCTTTCTTGTATGCCTTCTGAAATTCCCGGACGCGCTGTGTTTCTTTGTCGTCCATCGCGAAAGCATAGGTATGACGAGAAAGGCGTCAAAGGCGTGAGAAAGTGTCCGCAGGGCACGCATGCGGGGCTCCTCTAGTATCCCCAGGCTTCATTGATTGTTTATTCCCCGCTTGCTATATTGGACCTACAGAATCCGATTCTGTCCTGCCCGTGGATTCGGGTTGTCTATCCGCAAAAGCCCGGCCCTCGTGACCGGGCTTTTGCTTTATCTGGGCAATATGGGACTTGACCTGGCTGGCATCGATCTTTAAATCGAGCAGCTTACCGAGGGAGCCGTCGATCCTCCCGCCCTTAATCAGTACGATCTTCTTTCCTTCCTTTGCTTTCAAGTGTTGCACCAGCGCCGCAAAATCTGCATCTCCTGACAGGAGACAGAGGGTGTCATAGGCATTCGTGAGACGCATGGCGTCCACCGATATTTCTACGTCAAAATTGCACTTCGGAATCCACACGAAGTCGCCTTTGTCGTCCGAGTGCACCAGACGCGTATTGGTTATCGAATCGCCCGCCGTGAGTATCGTGGCGGATCTGCTGGATGCGTTTCGTGAAGACGCGATGACTGCCGAACACGTGTTTCGCGGCGCGCGTAAAGGCCATCGAGCCGGCATTGGCCGGATCGTGCCCGTAATAAAATCGGACGTCGGTGGAGAAGCAGTCGAGGAAACGTTTCAAGTTCACGATATTAATCTCTACCGAGTGGCCCTCTTGGAGCGACGCGCCCGCCAGGTCGTAGGCCTCATCGTCGAACCAGTGATTGACGTTGGCGAAATCGACGAAGGTCAGAATGCGCGGGAATATCGCCTCAGTAATGCCGAGGGTGTCTCGAAGATTCTGCCGCTTCAGTTCTGATAAATCCATACTGCGTGCCGTTCATCTTCGCACACCGCCCTCCTTTTTGAAAATCAGTTCTCCTCCTTCGCGCTGGGTATGCGTTGCAGCGGCGGCATACCTCCGGAGCGCTTCCCGCAGAAGTTCCGAGCGCGTACGATGCTCTTTCTTCCGAATTGCTTCCAGCTCCGCCGCCATTTCTGGAGGGACAGAGATCGAGAAGGTAACAGTGACCCTGGCCATGAGGGATATTCTCTCGGATGAGGCGAGTCCGGAGAAGACGGGAGAACGTGCCAGCGGGGCAACAACGTAAACATGTAGGCCGTTTTGTCCGAGTCGTACTGCGTACGACTAAGTAATACTCGAGCTGCCGGGCAGGGATTCGGACCCCAATATTCTCCTTCAAAGGGAGATGTCCTACCATTAGACGACCCGGCAATACACCAAAACAGTAGCATTGAAAAGCTTATTCCGGAAAGAGTTCCAAGACGGCCAACTCTAGCGGGAGCGCGGGGATGGGCGCGTAGCGGATGCGGTCGGCGGCGGTGAGGAAGGCGAGCATTGCGGCGTGCGTAATTCCTTTTTCATGTGCGAATTTTTCAAGCGCCGCAAATTCGTCCGTGCCGAGCTCGTCCGCGAGCGAGGCGCGGAGGTCGGGCGCATAGCGAATAAGCAGTGTCGTCCGCAATGCTTCAAGCACGAGCTCTAAGAAGAGCTTCATATCCACGCCCGCCTTCCCCGCCCTCTCTATCGCTTCGAGCGCCTTCCCTTTCTCGCCCGCCGCGAGCGCAGCTATGAGCGTGTGCACCTGCTTGCGCTTGGGTGCCCCTGTCGCTTGTTCTACTTCTTCGCGCGTGAGTTTCTTGCCACTGGCGGTGGCAAACGCCTTCTGCAAGACCGAGAGCGCGTCGCGATACGAGCCGTCGCCCAAGATCGCGATAAGCTCGGCGGCGTCCGACGCAAGCGCGTATCTCTCCTTCTTCGCCACTGCCGTAACCATGCTGGCGAGCACCGCGCGCGTCGGCTTCTTGAATTCGAATACCTGACAGCGCGACTGCACCGTTTCCGGCACTTTCTCAAGCTCGGTTGTCGCGAGGATGAAGACTGCGTGCGCGGGCGGCTCTTCAAGCGTCTTCAGGAATGCGTTCCATGCGCTCTTCGAAAGCATGTGCGCCTCGTCGAGGATATACACCTTGTAGGACGACTCAAATGGAAGCGTGTACACGCCCTCGGTCAAAGCGCGAATATCTTCTACGCTGTTATTGCTCGCGGCGTCAATTTCGTAGAGGTCGTTCTCTTTACATCCTATCGCGCTCGCGAAGATGCGCGCGACCGAAGTCTTCCCGAGTCCGCGCGTACCGGCGAAGAGATACGCGTGCCCTATTTTTTTATTCTTCGCTGCTTCCTCAAGCGGTTTCGTCACTTGCTCTTGCCCCACTACCTCTACAAACGTTGCAGGGCGGTATATCCGATAGAGAGACTGATGCGCCATGAGTGGAGTATACAGGGAAGAGGTTGCCGGAGGTAGTTGATAGAAAGCGGCCGGCTGGTTGCCCAGTCGGCCGTTTGAATTTGGACTGCATCGGCGTCACCGAAATTCCGTCGTAACGGTAAAGTCCTTGACGAGGCCACTATCGGTTTCGACTGGCGTAGCCGTAACGGCTTCACGGACCTTTTCAAGATGGAAAGCCATCTTCGCCGCCAAGCCCTGATACGCGCCGTTGTTGAACCTCTTCAAGCGATTCATCAGCCTATCTAGTTCACTCAGATGACGGATGATTTCCTGCGTGTTCATCGTGATCTCCCTCTGTTGTGCCAGCCCCTACTATACGTACGCCTAGACCGTGTGTCAATGAATGCATTATCCCCTCGAGGTCGGAAGCGGATTCGGCTTGCATAAGCCGGGCGCGCAGGTCGGCGGCGCCGGCAAAGCCGGAGACGAATGCCTTAATGTGTTTTTTCAACAACGCAAAACTTTTCGGCGGAGAGATTTTTTCAAAGTTGTGTGCGAGCTCGACAAGCGCTGCGAGTTTTTCATCCAGCCCATGTTCGGGACTGACAAGGTTAAACCTTGAGGATTCGGATTTAAGGTTTAACCTTGTCAGTCCTTCGAACAACCAAGGGTTGCCGAACATGCCGCGGCCGATCATGATGCCGTCGCAGCCCGTCTCTGCGGCGAGTCGCTTCCCTTCTTCAAGGCTCTTGACGTCGCCGTTGCCGATAAGCAGTACCTCCGGCGCAACCTTGTCGCGGATCGCCACCGCCTTCTTCATCAGTTCCCATTTCGCAGAGACCGCTGACATCTCCTTTCGCGTGCGCAAATGCAGAGTTATTGCTCGAGGCTTAGCCTCGAGAAGCGTTGGCAACCACTCATCGAGCGACTCTTTGTTGTACCCCACGCGCGTCTTCACAGACACCGGCAAATCGCTTGCCTCTTGAGCGACTTTAATGAGTGCAACAGCCAGCTTCGGATCTTTCGTAAGCATCGCGCCCGCACCCTGCTTCTCGACGCTCCTGTCCGGACAGCCCATGTTGATGTCCACGCCGTCGAAGCCGAGTTCGGCGACAAGCTTCGCCGCGTACGCGATCATCTCGGGCTTGCTTGAGAAAATCTGCGCGATGATGGGGCGCTGTTCTTCGGTAAACTGCAAATCCCGCAAAAGCGGGTTGCTGGCGCTTTCATTTTCTCCTGCGGCGGTGAGCGCATGAAGACCATCCGCCGAGACGAACTCGGTCCACATCACGTTCGGCTTGCCGCATCGCGCGAGTAATCGTCTGAAAGCAGGGTCGGTGACATCTGCCATAGGGGCGGATGCAAAAAATGGTTTAGGTAATTTATCCCAAAACGTCTTCATTTCACCACCCTATCAGAATTCCCTGCCCTCTGCCCACTGCTTTCTGCTCACTTCTTCTTCACATACACCTTCCCGTAGAAGCGCAGGTCGACGTAGTCGAGAGAGCCGTCGGCGAGATCGAGGTTCGCGCTCGCGGAGACGAGCGCAGTGAAGGCGTCTTGCTCGCGACCGAGCACGTACGTGATGCGCGTCCCCTGTGTAAGAATATCGTCTACTTCATCGTCGCGGAGAATAATTTTTGTGACGGGCGCACCGAGCGTAGCGAGCTGCCGTGCGAAGTCGAACGCAGAGGGGAGCTGTGAGCTCCGCACGACAGTCGCGCGGAGCGGTTCTAACGTATCCCCCACAAGCGGCGCATACAAGGTGAAATTATTCACTGGTGTTGTCGATGCGACGTTAGCAGCTGCGAAGAGATAGCCATTTGCATCGAACAGGTAGCAGTACTCGTCTACTCCGGCCGTGGGTGTAAAACCGCACCAGCGCGCGATAGGCACGCGTTCGTGTATTTGTATCGAAAGTCCCGTCAATCCTTCTCGGAAGAGTGAGACGGCGACGATATTCGGATGCGCGGCGAGGATACCGGCGCGGATGCGCAACTCAGGGAAAAAGAAGAAGGAGTCGCGCGGGATGGTGCCGAGATAGCTCCCCTGCATCGCACTTGTCGCGATTTCAGCAAGCGACTGGTTGGCGCTTGCTCCGCCGAAGCTTCCGAGCGAAGGGGGGCCGAATATCTGCACGCGCGAGATGCGCACGGAGCTCTGTCTGAACCCCCAGACAAGGACACCGGACAATATCACGAGGAGAATACAGAACGCGACGAAGGCGCGGCGCCGCCGGATCCAGCGCCGCGCCGCGAGCCCCGCCCTCTGCCCCTCAAAGGGCGGGACCGATGGCGGCCTTCTCCACATACGGCACCAGGGCGTCGGGCATCTTAACGGTGCCGTCCGCCTGCTGGTAGTTCTCGACGATAGAAACAAGGATGCGCGGCGTCGGAATCGCGGTAGAGTTCAGAGAGTGCGGGAAGCGCAGGTTCCCCTCCTCATCGCGGTACCGGATATTGAGCCGGCGCGTCTGAAAGTCGTGGAAGTAGGACGCGGAGCTTATCTCGCGGTACTTCTGTTCTCCGGGCACCCAGAGCTCGATGTCATACTTCTTGACCTGCCCGAGCCCGAGGTCGCCGCCGCAGTTCACGACCGTGTGATACGGAATATTCAGAAGCTCGATGAACTCTTCGGTATTGCGATTGATCCATTCGTGCATGCGCACAGACTCGCCGTGCTCGGCCCGGCAGAGGATGACCTGCTCCCACTTGAAGAATTCGTGTACGCGGATAAGGCCGCGCACATCCTTGCCGTGCGCGCCCGCCTCGCGGCGGAAGCAGGGCGAGAAGGCGAGGAACTTCATCGGCAATTTCCCCATCTCGAGCGTCTCATCCATGTAGTAGCCCATCGTTGCGACCTCGCTCGTCCCCGCGAGGTACTCGCCGTCCTGCGTCTTGTAGAGATCCTCCTCGCCTTGCGGCAGGTAGCCGGTGCCCATGAAGGGCTCGCGACGCACCAAGCTCGGCACGCTCATAAGCGTCATCCCCTTCGCGCCGAAGTGCTTGAGCGCGAGCTGCCACACCGCGTTCGCCAAGAGGACGCCGTCGCCCTTGAGGAAGTAGCCGCGGAAGCCGGCGACCTTCGCGCCGCGTTCAAAATCTGCCATGCCCAAATGAGTCATCAGTTCAATATGATCTTTTGTGGGGAAAGAAAAGGTGGCTGGCTCGCCCCATTTTTTCACTTCGAGATTATCCGCATCGCTCTCGCCGTCGGGCACCGACATATCGGGGATGTTCGGCACCGTGAGCATCAACTTCTGCCATTCGACCATCACGCCCTTCAAACGCTCCTCGGCTTCGGTCATGCCCTGCTTCAAGTGTTGCATCTGCTCGATAACCTTCTCTCGCTCGCGGTCCTTCAGGATCTGTATCTCATTGCTCCGGCGATTCTGCTCCGCGCGCTTCGCGTCGAGCTCCTGGCGGATAAGTTTGCGTTCGTCGTCGACCGCGATAAGCCGGTCGAGATCGACCTCGATGTGCTTCTTCGCGGCGCCCGCCTTGATGAGCTCCGCATTCTCCCGAATAAAATGTATGTCAAGCATGTGCTGGATAGTATACTGCACCTATGGAAATTCGGGAATTGGAAAGAAGCGAATGGCCGGAACAGCTGCTCGAGATACCTCAGCCGCCGGAGCGGTTGTGGATGAGGGGGAACATGCCGGCAGAGGGGACGAAATTGCTCGCGGTCGTGGGCAGCCGCGCGATGACGCGCTATGGTCAGGAGGCGTGCGAGAAATTGATAACTGGTTTGGCTGGTTATCCGGTTTCCATAGTTTCTGGTTTGGCACTCGGGGTCGACACCTGCGCGCATAAGGCGGCCTTGGCCGCCGGCCTCCACACTATCGCCATCCCCGGCTCCGGGCTCGACGATTCTATCCTCTACCCGCGGAGCAACCGGCCATTTGCAAAAGAGCTTCTCCATAAAGGCGGCTGTATGCTCTCTGAATACGACCCGATGACTCCCTCGCATGTGCGCTACTTCCCCGAGCGCAATCGGCTCATGGTCGGCATGAGCAACGCGGTGCTTATCGTAGAGGCCGGTGAGAAATCAGGCACACTTATCACTGCGCGCCTCGCGAGCGAGTATAATCGCGACCTACTCTGCATTCCCCATCGCATCGGAGATCCGCACGCCTTCGGTCCGCACCTCTTCATTCGCCTCGGCGCGGCACTTGTCTCCGAGCCGCTCCACATATTAGAAGCTCTACACATTGCGCCGCGTAAAGCCGGAGACGGCCACACGGTTCCACCGAGTGACCTCGAAGACGTCGAGCTCGTTATCTGGAATATGCTCGCGGAGCCGCATACGCGCGACGAGATACTTCGTGCCGGCAGCGAAGATGTCGGCGGACTCCTCACTGCGCTCGTCGCTCTTGAACTGCGCGGCCTGGTGAAAGAAGAGTTCGGCGCGTGGCGCCGCGCATAGTTCGACTACGCTCACTATAAATAAAAATGAAAATTTATTCGTGGAACATGCTCTTCCGCAATCGCGAGCTCGATCGCGCGTTCGCCTTTATCGCGCAGAGCGA
>Ga0209542_10021387_pt1 | contig 10145 bp, 11 predicted proteins | sample RifCSPhighO2_01_FD_184028 | JGI IMG/M metagenome (GOLD analysis project Ga0209542, IMG submission 184028) | Soil microbial communities from Rifle, Colorado - Rifle CSP2_plank highO2_0.1 (SPAdes) (version 2) | ecosystem: Environmental > Terrestrial > Deep subsurface > Rock core/Sediment ...
GTCTTTTATCCTTGCCTTCTTCCAGATCCTTGTTTATCTCATCCACTTGCTTTTGCAACTCTGGATGCTCTTCCAATCTTCTTACAGCTTCAACGTAAATACCGGCGACCCATGCTTCGTCTCTCTTAGGCTTCTCCCTTTTGTGGAAATTCTTATAGCACCATATCCACTTTGCAACATGCATGCCCTTGTCTCCCTGGTAATTCACTCTTGTAACATTATCACCACAGAATTCGAAGATTCTTGCCAGGCTTTCGCCCAAAGAAGTGCCTCGTATGTGGCCCACATGGAATGCTTTGTGTGTATTGGCCTGGGAAAATTCTATCATCACTTTCTCATTCGACCTTATTGACTTCCCATAATCATTGCTTGCTGTATTATGTTTCTAAGCACCTTTTCTGCCAATACCATTTTCCTCGCGAAAAAATTCACATAACCTCCTATTGCAACAACATTCAATATTAACGCTGATCCTGATATCTGCGGTTTTAGTTTCGCGCATATTTCAGACGCGATTATTGTTGGATTTGCTTTCTTGATTTTGGCCAGTTCAAAGCATGGAAATGAAACATCTCCCATTTCTTCTTTTGGCGGCACTTCCAGCATTTCTATATTGGCATCTATTCCGGACTGCTTTAAAAGTCTGACAGCTTCCTGTTTTATCATAAACTAATTTTTGTAAAATCAAGCTTAAAACATTAATAAACGAAATAATTATTATGGCAGTATGCGATACAGTAAGCTGGTTTTTGCTGTCTCCGCTTTGGAAGTCGGCATTGCCCGGATATTCACCTATCTTCTATTCCATAATAGGATATATTTCTATACTGGCAGTTTTGTTTGCACTTTCTAAGATGAACAAAGTTCCTTTGTTCGGAGTCTTTTCCTCGTTTGCAGGAGACATTCTGCTCAAGGTGTGGTTCTCCATAGGAATAATCATACTCGCGGTATCAATCTTCTGTGTGCTTTAGATATCTAAAAACTGTTTTTAACTTTTAACATATAATTTGGAAAGTTGTTCAATAAAGCTACTTCTATGTCTCTGGCAAGCGGTTTAAGTGCTGGTTCGTATAGAATTATGGAATCTGTAACCAAATTTACGTTTATGCCAACTCTTCTAAGAGGTTCGCTCAGATATGCTCCCCATAATTTTGACAATCTGGATTTCCTTGGCAATCCAACAACCCATCCCTCAAGCTCGCCGCCCGCGTATGATGGTGGTGCTGCTGAAGATCTTTTTTCTGCTACAAGATAAGGCATGTTATTTTCTTTGTTGTATTTTTTAACTACAATATTAATAACTTGACCAAACCCTTCCTGCATGAAATTCCTTTATATTTAAAACTATTTATGGTTTGAACTGACTATAACAACTTTTATGAAGCCTGTAAAAGATTTTGACATAAAGAGCACGGACTCGGAAGAGCTTATCAAGCAGATGAAGGAAAGCGGCGGGTTTACTGCCAAGAAGCTTGGTGTCGCCACTGATATAATAAAAGAAATGGTTACAGACAAAAATGCTGTGAATTTCCTTTCATTTCCTGCAGACATAATTGCGACTGGCACTAGAGGAGTCATCAAAGAAATGATTAAGAGAAAATGGTTTAGCATTGTTATTACCACATGCGGTACACTGGATCACGACATTGCAAGAAGCTACAAGGATTATTATCATGGTGAATTTGAAATGGACGACGCTGAATTGCACAAAAAAGACATACATAGACTTGGTAATGTGCTTGTTCCTATAGATTCTTATGGAATGATTCTAGAAGAAAAGGTCGGGCAGTTTTTGAAAGAAATTTATGAAGAAGGTAAAAGAGAATTGGCAACTTATGAACTTTGCTGGGAATTTGGCAAGAGAATCAGTAATGAGAATTCAATACTTCACTGGTGCTGGAAGAACAAGATACCTATGATCATACCTGGAATAACTGACGGTTCTATAGGCTATCAGATATGGATGTTCCGCCAAAAGCACAAGGACTTTAAAATAGATGTTTTCAAGGATGAACAGCTCTTAAGCGATACGGTTTGGAACACCAAGAAGTCAAATGCATTAATTATGGGTGGGGGAATTTCAAAACATCATGTCATCTGGCACAGTCAGTTCTCCGGAGGGTTGGATAGGGCAGTTTATTTGACGACTGCACAAGAATATGACGGAAGTCTTTCTGGTGCTCAGACAAGGGAAGCTATCTCATGGGGAAAACTAAAAGAAAATGCCAGCCACACAAATGTTTATGGTGATGTCACGATACTGTTGCCAATCATTTTCAGCGCTCTTTCGAAACAGATCAAGTAATTTTACAGATAAATACATTATCCTCCAAATTAATCCTTGGCAGAATACATGAAAACCGGGACGAGTTCCTTTTGGATTGACAAAAAATACAAGCCTGTCAACAAGCTTCAAGAAAATTTAGAGACAGACGTCATAATCATTGGCGGCGGCATGACTGGCATTTCTACAGCATATCAATTGCAAAAAAAGAAAGTAGAATTTTTACTGGTAGAAGGCGGTGTGATAGGATATGGATCTACGGGAAAGAGTTCGGGCGCGCTTGTGCCCGGGATAGAGCTGGATTTTTACGGTACTGTGCGCAGGTTTGGCGAAGAAAAGACTCGCTTCCTATGGGATGCAACATTGAAAAACATAAATGATATGAAAAATGTCATAAAAGAACAGGAGATAAAATGCTCTCTTTCAGATGTCAGGGCTTTTTGCATAGCTGAGAAGAGGAAACATTTGAAAGGACTGGAACATGAGAAAACACTCACAGGAAAATATAGTATAAGGGGCACCCTTTTAGATTACGAAAACTTAAAGCAGGAATTGAATATTGGAGAAAGCATTTATGGCGGTCTGATTTATGATAATTATGCTGCAGTTATGGATCCTTTTTCACTTGTCACTAACCTTGCTTCAAAGATAGAGAATAAAGCATTGTTTGAAAACAGCCGCGTTAACAACATAGACAAAAGCAATGGAAAGTTTGTTGTAAAGACTGATAATGGAAGCGTTTCAGGCAAAAGGCTCATCCTAGCGACAGAATATATGACAGAAGAGCTTGGCCATTTGAACAACATAGTGCATCCCATAAAAGCATATACTATGGTGACTGAAAGATTGAATGAAGATTTGCTAAATAACATAAACTTCAACTATCAAAAGGTCGTCTGGGACTATGGGGAAATCTATCATTTTATCCGTATGACTCCAGATAATAGGATACTTATATGCGGAGGTGATTCCATAGAACATCAGAAAGATGATAGCGTTAATTACAAATCCTTCAACGCTCTAAGAAAACATTTGCACAAGGTGTTTCCTCAATTGAAAGATGTAAAAATAAATTATAGATGGGCGGGGATTTTAAGCAGGACAATCGGGGGTCTTCCTGTGATAGGATATAGTAAAAATGATAAGAACTTGCTTTATTCTGCGGGATATGGTGGACATGGTTTACCTATGGGATTCCTAGGCGGTAGGATGATGAGCGAGATTTGCTCTAATAGTGTCAGTGAAGATACAAAAATGTTGTTGGAAGCATTCAAAGTCCCTAGAAAATCCTCTATAAGAGCTGGGGTTGAGTCGAAATTTGTAAGTCCATACATTTCTTGGCTTAAACTACGCGGTTAGATTTGTATATTGTTCTATAGAAAACCTTAAATATCAGTCAGAAGAAGATATTCTTACGGAAATATGTTAAATATCGTATTTGGATTGGTTCAACTAAGCGCAGCAGCTATTTTGTTCCTTGGTGGATTTTGGCTACCCAAACCTGTCCTGTTTACTTTAGGCTCTGTCTTGTCGGCATATGCAATATACAAGATACTTGAAGATGTCTTGGACGACTAAATAGAATATCTATACACTACTTAATACATGATTCAAGCTTAAGAACGTGTTCTAGGTTAATTTATTGAGATATGAAGATTCTAGATTCTGTTAAAAAAACTGTAGGGTCGTCCAACCACATCAAAGCAATAGATGCGCATGTGCACGTTGATTTGGCCAAGGAAGACATAGAGACAAACGTCAAAAACTTCGGAGTAGACCCGTCATTCGAGTCTCTATTGTCTGAAATGAAGAAGAACAACATTGAAAGAATAGTCCTGATATCAGAGGAAGAGGAAGAAAACATCGAACTTATGAATATGAAGATTGACCATGAGAAGATATTCCCAATAATGTATGTAGATCCATTCCAATCTTCTTCAAAAGAATACATGGAAGTGCTTGAAAAGAGGTTGAAAGATGGTATTTTCAAGGGAATGAAACTTTTCCCCGGATATGAATATTTCAATCCTTCCGAAGAGAAATGTGTACCTATTTTCAAGCTGGCAGAAAAGATGAAAGTGCCTGTGATGATACATACAGGAGATACACAAGGAGACCCAGACCTGAAGCCTAAGGTAAAATATGCAAGGCCTCACTATATAGACGAAGTTGCTGTCGAGTTTCCAAATGTAAAAATAATAATAGCACATGCAGGCAATCCGTGGGTGCATGATGCTGCTGAGATTGCTTATAAAAATCATAATGTATTTTTGGATGTTTCAGGTTGGTTTGTAGGCAAACTTGAGAAAAAAAGTCTAGGTGCAATGACACATAATTTGAATTTTGTCCTGTCATTTGTAGCTGTAGACAAAGTCATGTATGGAAGCGATTGGCCGCTGGTTCAGATGGCAGATTACATGAATTTTATTAAAAGGACAGCGAAAATAGATAAAACTGAACTGCAGAAATTGATGTATAAGAATGCTTTGAAAGTTTTCTGGAACAAATAAGATTTAAATGAATCCCCATCTGTGCAATTTAGGATAGTCTTTTATCCAACGGTCGGATATATCTATTCTGTATATCGCATTCGGCACGATTATTTTGCCGATGTTCTTGTAGGCAAGTGTCTTGGCATCGAACATAGTATCGCCTCTACCAGTCATTATGAAAGCGTATCCTATAGAGCCTGCTGTGACCCAATCGCCTTTTTCTATCTTCAAATCCCCGATATGGAAGAAATCATTTACACTGTCATCCATTATAATGACCGGCAGTTCCTTTCCATATCTTTCGTATCCATCTTCATAAGGATATGTGGGGACGCAAACCACTACTCCTATCTGATAGCCATCATCTGCTTCTATGAAATCCATTGTCTTATCCACAAGTCCGACCATCAAATCTGTGAATCTTGTATGTCCTCTTATGGCTTCCAGTATAAGATGAATTAGTGGATAGCCAAAACGTGATGTGAATTCCAAAGGCCAAATACCATCTTCATTCACAATGCAATTGACATCTATGCATCCTACATAACCATCATTTTTAAGATCGTCTTCTATTTTTTTCAATGTGTTCTTAAAAAGTTTCAATTTATCGAATGTAAAGAAACCATGTGTACCCTGTTCGCCAGTCATAACACCAAGATCGCCAGTCAAAAATCGCTTATTCTCGAAATTCATGTATACTGGCATAAGGAACTTCTCCCCGTTGAACAATGCTGTGACTGCAACCTCGACTCCTTCAATCACTTCCTGCAAGACAAACTCAGGTTCACCCCACGAAGTGTTCCAGCTCTTTTCATAATGTTCCATTATCTTGATTAGGTCACTGCAGTCTGGTAATTGAGCTATGTAGACCATGCTCTTTTCATCACCTGCTTTGCCTTCGAACTTTATTATGAACCTTTTGTTGTCATGTTCTTTCAAGAATCTTTTGGCCGCAGTAAAACTGTCGAAGTCGAAAGTCTTTGGTATATTGACATTCATCTTTTTGAAATAATCCAATGCAAACTTTCTGTTGAGTTCCAGCCTATCCCCAAGATCGCTGCCACCTATTACCTTGAATCCTTGCTGTCTCAATTCATTCTGTCTGAAACCGAAATAGATGTCATCAAAGATTATTATGTCTGCCCAGCTTTTTTCCCTCTCCCAATCATCAATCTTTTCAACAATACTGCCTTCCAATAGGTCGCTTTCACTGGCATCCTGGATGAACATCTTTACTTCATTGCCCTCCTTCTTCAAACGATAAGCGATGTTTGTGCCGCATCCGACAGATGAAACAATCAAGAACTTGTATTTCTTTTTCTCTTCTGAATTTGCCATTGCTAATCTTTCTCTTAAATTATTTTGCATTTCCTAGCTTATCAATTTTACTGTTTTGAAGAAAATATTTCCTTCTCGTCGAACCACATTTTTATTTCTTTCTCAGCTTCTTCTACAGAACCGGATGCATGCACCAGGTTTTCAGTTGCTCTCTTCTCTTCGTTGGCTTTCATTATAGAATCTGTTCCCAAATCTCCCCGTATGGTTCCCTTATCAGCTCTTGTAGGATCTGTAAATCCCACAATCTTCCTTACCTTTGCGACTGCATCATGCCCTTCGAGGATAAATGCAACGACTGGCGTGGAAGTTATAAAATCTATCATCCATTCTCTCAGTTTTATTCCTATCTTTTTTGCGTCGGCTGTTCCAAATAATTCATTGCTTCTGGTCTCGCCGGTAGCGCTCAACGTCTTGTTGCCCATTCCAATGACTTGAGTGTCAGAATCTGTATAATGCTTCTCTGCAAGCTTTTTAGTAACATTTACCATCTTCATAGCGACTACTTTCAATCCTTCTTGCTCAAATCTAGAAATAATCTTGCCTACCAAGTTCCTTTTCATTCCATCTGGCTTTACCACTACAAGAGTCCTTTCCATATCAATTCAATTGGAGGTTTTATCTAAAATACTTTTAACTCTGGAAAAAACCTTTTTCGGATTACCGTTTCCATCCACATCGATTAGCTTCCCTATCTTCTTATAATATAGGACAACTGGTCTGGCTTTTTTCTCATATTCTTCGTTTCTTTTTCTTATTCCTTCTTCGCTGTCTTCTGATCTTGAAACCAGACGTGAACCGCATCTGTCACATATGTTATCCTTTTTTGGTTTGTTAAGAAGTGTATTGTAAGATGCCCCACATCCATGATTTTCGCATACGACTCTATACAATTGTCTTTTTACCAGAGTGTCTTCATCAGATACAAGATTTATGACAACATATTCACCATATCCTAACTTTTTAAGCAATCCGTTCAAAAACTCTGCTTGTTGCAATGTCCTTGGATAACCGTCCAGAATGAAACCTTTTTTACAATCCTTTTCAAATAATCTGGCTTCAACTACTTGATTTGTTATTTCATCCGAAACGTAAACTCCTTTTTCAAGGAAAGACTTCACTGTCTTCACAAGTTTTGACGGAAGATACTTAACTTTGTCCGGATGTCTTACCATGTCCCTGAAAATCTGTCCTGTAGATATGTGAGGTATGCCATAATGTCTAGAAATTGTGTATGCTTGTGTGCCTTTTCCGACTCCATGAGGACCTGTTATGAGAAGTACATTGGCCATAATTATAATTGATTCAAAATAGTTAATAATTTTGCCTGCTTCGAAAAGGATATAATGTTTAGTTTTGGTTAGTTTATTATGACAGATTTCGACGTACTTGTAATAGGAGCAGGAGCTCTTGGAAGTCCTTACTTTAATTTCATAGCTAAATATACTGATCTTGAAGTTGTACTGTTGGAAAATAATTATGGTCCTGGACTGGGGAATTCTTTCCGTAATTCAAACAGTCAAACTGTGCATATTGGCAACGAAACAACAAATTACAGTGTAGAAAAGACTAAGGAAGCTAAAATTGCATCTGGAATGATTTTATCTAAAGTTTCGCAGTTGCCGGAAGATTTGGCAGGTGAAATTTTACACAGGTCAAAAGTCATGGTATTGGGTGTAGGTAAAAATGAAATTTTGGAATTGGATAGACGATATGAATGGACGTATCCTATGTATCCTGGATTTAAAAAAATGACTGGTAAAGAACTGAAAACTGTTAGGCCGTATTTGATGGAAGGCAGAGATCCTGATGAAAAGGTTTTAGCACTTTACGATGAAAATGGTCATGCTGCCGATTTTGGACTCTTTTCAGAAGTTTTAGTAAGAGAAGGTGAAGAATATGGAGGTGAATTCAAACCACACCACACAGTTAAACACATATATAGAGAAAATGGTAACTTTCGCGTTATAACAGATAGAGGAGAATTTACTGCTAGATATGTTGATGTCTGTGCTGGTACAAGAAGCTTACAATTATGTCATCAGATGGGATATGGAAAGGATAAGTTTATGGCTCTTCTCGGCGGTCATTTTTACAATATTGTAGATTTTTTCGACGTTAAAAAGGATGATGATGCATTAGATAAGACATATGGAGTTCAGAAAAAGGGTATTCCTTTTGCAAAACCTCATGTGGATAAAAGGTTTGATGGTAGCTGGGTAATAGGACCGACTGTAAATCCTATGCTTTCTCCAGAAAAGAACAACAGAGGCAGTAGTCTTGAATATATCAGAGGGTTGGATATAGATTTAGATACAATCAAAGCGATAATTGGGACATTCACAGACAAAAAAATGGTAAAAAATGATGATGGGAGATATGTTGATGAAGGAATGGGTGGTGAGATGAGAAAAATAATAGCCAGCAATTTGGTTTATAGTTTACCTATAATTGGCAAGTATAGCTTTTTGAAAGTAGCGAGAAATATAGTACCATCTTTGAAATATGATAACTTAAAATATTCTAAGAATTGGGGAATCAGACCACAGATAATAAGCAAACCTGAGAGAAAGCCTGTGCTTGGCGAAGTCAAAGTAGTGATAGAAGACGGGATAACTTTCAACATGGCTCCATCGCCAGGTGCGACCAATGGCCCATATAATGCAAGACAGGATTTGATAAATACAGCTCGTTACCTGAAAGCTGGAATAGATTTCAAAAGATTTAACAAGGATTTTCCTTCTGCTCCAATAAATCCTGTATTGTTAATAAGTTAAATGATTCCTATAGATTTTTCTGGGATTTTAAAAGAAAGAAAAAAGTAAGCCGTTAGGCTTACCTTTTAAAGTTGTTTTTTTTAAGCTATTGTTGCTGTCGCTAATGATGTTCCGCTAACTGTAACGGAGCTCTTGCCTACAAGCTTGTCTGAAACGGAAGCTTGGTCGTAGTTCTGCAATACTGATGCTGCCAATCTTGTGTCTGCTGCATTCCATCCTGCTATCCAAAGGACTTGCTTGCCTGTGGCAAACTTGTCATCCACAACCTTTATCATGGCCGTGTCTTTGGTAACTGTGGAAGCTGCTCCACATGTTGGATACGTAAGACCCAATACATCGGCTGCTACAGAGTTGACACATGGACCGCCTATTACTACTAAGTCCTTAGCTGCCTTGCTAGCTGTTGTTAGATCTTTGTCTAACATGGCTACAGGGCTTACTATTGGACCTGCGTAAGTATAGATTGTTCCACCCGTTGCTACGGCAGAAGCACCTACCTTACCGAAGACTACGTTAGCCTTCAATACATCAGCAGGTACTTTGATTATAACCTGTTCGGCTGCAGCATTTGAATTTGGATTCACTAGTATTACAGCTGTATCTGTCAACACATCTTGTGTCTTGTCACCTATACCCAAATCGGCAGTACCGTAACCAAGGAGTACATCACCTGCTTCAGCAGTTGATTTAGTGGCACCCAATTTGAATGTAACTGGATCACCGCTACTGCCTCCTAAGGCAGACGTATCATTTTTGAATTGCCATGATATTGTCTTGGTATTATCGGAATGTGTCAGGTTGACACCGTTCACTAGGATGTTTGCATTGTTGACTAGGTTGAAGTTAAGATTCTTGCTTACACCACCACTTCCACCATACGATAGCTGGAATTCTAATAATTTGGCAGTAGTATTACCGCCTGTAATGTTCAAGTAGTCCCATGAGTCCACTAGGATTCTGCTATTAACATTGTCCCAGTAACCTTGGGCAATACCTGCACCTACACCATCACTTGTATAGTTGAATAGGATGTAACCGGCATCGTAACTATCTGGCGAAGATATGTTCATTGGCTTTACAGAACCTTTTACATCTGCTGCAATCTTGAAACCAGCTAAATTGCTGTAAGATACAGCTGTGTCAGATGATTTATAGGCTGCTTGGCCTGTTATCTTCGTTATTGTGTAAGTTACCCAGCTAGCTATGTTGTAACCTTGGTATGACAACTCAAAGGCATCATTTGGCCCTTTCAATATG
>Ga0209542_10021388_pt1 | contig 10145 bp, 15 predicted proteins | sample RifCSPhighO2_01_FD_184028 | JGI IMG/M metagenome (GOLD analysis project Ga0209542, IMG submission 184028) | Soil microbial communities from Rifle, Colorado - Rifle CSP2_plank highO2_0.1 (SPAdes) (version 2) | ecosystem: Environmental > Terrestrial > Deep subsurface > Rock core/Sediment ...
ATGATATACACATTCTTTTTTTATAATATCAAAATCTACTTGGGAACTATAAAATTTATCTCCAACAAATAATGCTCTCCCATCACCTTCTTTGCATGCGCAATCCTTTAAATCTCCTGGACCCAAATCTCCCCCACTTTTCCATTTTTTATATGATTCATTACAAGTATCACTGATTTTGTCCATTACATATACGCATTCCTTATTATCTCTGGAAGAACATCTACGACATTTAAGAACAAAAATATTGTTATAACAAATGCTATTATCAATTTTAAGATAAGAATTATTTTTGATTTTTCTTTTTTAGACTTTCTTAATGAATTTATAAAACCTAGGACTATACCAAATAGAAAAATTGGTAAAGTGATTGTAATAAATATGGTATATATCCATTTGGAAAGATTATCTTTAACTGCATAATTTTCGTTATCATTAAGCATAAGAATAGAAAGAATTCCACCTATAACCACACCAATTAGTAGCCCTAAAATTGCTCCTTTTAAAAATCTTTTAAAGTTCACAATTTTAATATAAATTAGAAATACTTAAACCTAACATTAGAACTAAATCATCCTTTGATATTCTCATTATTAAAACAAAAACCATCACATTTATAAAACATTAAAATAGCCCAATAAAGAGGTGGTATTAAATGAGTTTTGATCTCATAAGAGCAATAAAAAGACCCTTCACTGATTTGAATAAATTAGGAATAGGTGTCTTATTATTAATGATTCCCTATCTAAATATAATAACAAGCTTTTTTGTAAAAGGTTACAGATTAGAAGTTGCAAGAACTGCATCAGGCAAAAAATTAGATATGCCTAGATGGGAAAATTTTTGGTTTTTATTTCTTAAAGGTCTGTTAAGCTGGATTATTGGGATAATATACATCCTTCCAGGAATAATATTAATATTAATAAGTGCAGGAAACGTCATTTATCAAATAATACAATCTGGCTTGAATCAAGGCGCAATTTTTGGTAATCCATTGGCAACCCAATTGCTTCAGAATTCTTTATTGCAAAATACGCCAATGATTTCTATATTTATGATTGGAGTTCTAGTTACTTTATTAGGAGTTTATTTAACACCATTAGCAATAATGAGATATGTAGAAAAATACAAGTTCAAGAGTTCTTTTGATTGGGGTTTAGTATTCAAGAAAGCATTTACAGGAAAGTATTTTCTAGCAATACTTACATCAGGAGTTTACACAATTGTAGTTGGTCTCGTTGTAGCTACAATAAGTCTTGGATATTCTACTTTAAACATACAATATCTAACAATAGCCCTTAATATGATATTAGGTGGATTATCAAGTTTCATGGTAATTGTGACATCTTATACAATATTTGGAGAAGTCTACGCCAAGCTGAAGTAATTTTTTAAATTTTTCTTTTTTAGTTTTGATTTATGGATATAGATTATAAAAGTTCAGGAGTGGATGTTAATCTTGGAAATGATGTTTCAAAAATTCTTTACAATGCTACAAAAAATATTGGAAGAGTTGTTAAAGAAAAAGGAATAAGAAATAAGGGTGCATTTAGTCCAGAACGTACTAAAGAATTAAAGTTCGGACCGCACTTTGATAAAAAAGGCGATGAAGAATTACTTTTCTAAATAATTTTTTTCAAAAGTTCTTCTTTCTTAAGCATTTCTTCTTTTCCTGTTTTCATGTTTCTTAATTTGAATTTCTTCTTCTTTACCTCTTCCTCACCGATAAACAAAGTGTAAGGAATATTAATTTTATTTGCATAATCAAGACCTTTGCTTATCTTGTCAATTATCATTGCTCTTATTCCATTCTTTCTTAGAAACTCAGTTATCTCAATGCTTTCCTTGTCTTTTTGTATGTTGATAACAAGGCATTGTATGCTGTCTGATTTTACATTGCTTATCTTCTGCAATCTGTCAAGCCCAAAGCTTAATCCGGTGCATTGAACGTTATCAATAAGGTAAGAGCCACCACCAACAATAGTTTCCTTCATGTCTTTTGATTTTATTTCAAATACATTTCCATTGTAATAAGACAATCCTCTTACTAAAGTGGATATGAAATTAACTTTCACATCATAGTACTTGGAGTATTTCATAAGTTCTTCTATATCTTTGTAGTTCTCATATTTCTTGAAGTCACTTTTTTTAAGAATATCAATTATTTTCTCTGCTTTGTATTTTTTCAAATTGTCCTTGACTTCTTTCTCAGTTAATTTATCAAGCTTGTCAATTTCTCTTAAGACCTCTTCTTTTTCCTTAACTCCATTCTTGTCAAGAATTTCATTCAATAACCTTCTTGAATTGAAATAGATATCATATTTTATTCCCAGCTCATCAAGGATTTTTGAGGTTATCTTCAAGATTTCAGCATCATCCTTGTAGCTAGAGCCAACAACATCTATGTCACACTGTGTGAACTCTCTGAATCTGTTTGAAGTCACAGGCTCATCACGAAATACAGATCCTATCTGGAATCTTCTATAAGGCAGCCTTTTGTTTTTTGAAATTCTTTTTAACTGAAATGTAAATTCATATCTTAATGCCAGATTTCTATTTCCTTTGTCTTTTAACCTGAATATATCAGAAATAACTTCATCGTTTTCATTTCCTTTTTTTACAAATTCCTCATATTCAACGGTTGGAGTTTCTGCATACTCAAAACCATATAACTTAAAGTTGCTTGACAATATACTCTTTATTTTTTCTCTCTTGAGAGCCTCTTCTCCAAGAACATCATTGAATCCTTTTACTGTTTCCATTTTGATAAAAAAGCGGTGACGGGGATTCGAACCCCGGACACAGGCTCCACAAGCCCATATTATAACCGGCTTAACTATCACCGCCATTAATATTTAAATTATTTTTTAAACATGCCTCCAACCTATATTGTTTTCTTTTTATAGTAAAACCTATCTTTTGATTAAATAACTCAAGTTGATTTCTACTACAAATCCTTAAAATATAAACATATCCATTCTTCGACTTATTATTTAACACAATTTTTATTTTATCTTTATCAAAACCTAATTTTATCATCATATTTCTAATTTGATTTAACACAAATGTATTCTGATTTGATATTTTTATTGTTCCATATTTACCATTTAAAATTACAATTGATCCCTCAGAATCAGAAAAACCCTTAATAAACATAGAAAATATTTTTTTATTATTAGAAGCTAATATTTGTTTTGGAATTTTATCTCTATTTTCAACAACTTTTTTTATAAAGATATTTGCATCTTTAAATGACAATAGAGATTTATAGTAAGGTTTTGTATTCTGTGAACATATTATTTTAGAAGGTTTTTTATTACACCATTTTTTTAAGATATAAGAAAAATATTCCATAAAATCTCTATCTTTAGTTCCCAATCCTATCTGATTATTCCCATTAAAGTATCCATCACCATACATAACCCCTAAAATGTAAGATAAATCAGATGTTAAAATCTTAGAATCATTTTGAAGTTTTCTATCTGAAGCCTTAATGGTGGAATAGGTATAATCATCAAGTTCTTTTTTTAAAAATAATCGAATTTCATCATAATTAACTTTTAATTTTTTAGAAATATATGGAATAGAACAACCATCTTTTAACAATTCAAGAGTTTCCTTTTTTAGTTTATCATCTAATTTTTTATTTGTTTTAAAGAGATTAGAATAACCAAATTTCCAATTTCTTATAGTTGTTTCTGGAACATTAGTAGCACTAGTAATATCTTTTATTTTCAAACCCTCTTTCAACGAATTGAACACAGAAAAAACAATCTTATTACTATACTTACGACCACAATTTAGTTCAGAATCATCTAAGGGAAAGAGTTCTCTCTCAATGAATAAAATCAACTCTGTTGTTCATTTTAACCTACAAACTTAACACAAATAAGAGTTTATAAAATTTGTGATTATAATAATTTTATGGATTATGAGAAATTTAAAATTAAAGTATTCAATAACTGGGATATATACCTGAATCAAAACCAGTTTCCATACATTGGTAGATGTTATGCATGGGCAAGAAGAGAAGAAGCTGATAGAATTTCAGACATGAATCTTGATGAAAGGCAAGAATTATTTGGTATTGTAATTCCACATTGGGAAAATGCAATAAAGATTTTATATGGAGATTTCAGAACAAATATCTCTATTCTTGGAAATGAAAGTCCTCATCTGCACGCTCATTTAGTTCCAAGACAGATAAATAAAACAATTTATGGCGTTGAATTCAAAGATCCTAATCCAAAAGGAAATTATGCGCCTTATGAAAAGAAAGAAATTCCCTTAAAAGTTCTTATTAAGATAAGAGATGACATAAAAAAACTTATTTCTTAACAATAACATCTTTCATATCAACAACTATATCTTTTGGTTTTAATTTTTTTATAAAATGCTCGTAAGTTTTCTTCCCATGACCCTTGGCCTTGCAAGAATACAATCCAAAATAAATTGAGTTATGCTCGGGATAAGTATGAATCACAACATGAGATTCAGAAAGTAGAACAGTCAAAGTATAACCTTGAGGGGAAAATTTATGATCAACATTTTTAAGAATTGTAAAATTATCTTTTTTTAAGCTATCCATAATTACTGATTTCAGGAAATTAGCATCGTTAATCAATTTCTTGTCAACACCATGAAGAACAGCACTTATCTCGTGGCCTATTGAACTTGATACAAATTTCATAAAAAAATTAGTATTTTTCTATTTTTAAAGTTTTTTAAAATCTGTTAAAATAATCAGAAATCAAAACATTTTATCGTCAATGTAAAAAATCAATAGAGAAGAATAATTAAAAAAAATTTCAAAACCTTTTTAAACTTAAATTTTTACAAGAAACTCTATGGAAGCAGTAATAGTTAATTTTAGAGGTGGAAGGCATACTAAATATAACACTCAGATGATTATAGATTCAAATCTGCCAAAAGAAAAGGCAAAAAATTTAATAGGAAAAAAAATTGTATGGACATCTCCCGCAAAGAGGGAAATCAAAGGAGAAATAAAAACAACTCATGGTAATAAAGGGTGTTTAAGAGTTCATTTCGAAAAAGGAATGCCTGGTCAGGCAATTGGTACAAAAGTAAAAATAGAACATGGCAACGCTTAGAAAAGGAAAATGTTACAGAAACCCAGTAAGAGCTTATACTAGAAAGTCAAAAGTCAAGTCTAAATCTTATATTAAGGCAGTTCCAGTAAGCAAGGTAATAAGATACGACATGGGTAACCTAAAGAGTGAGTTCAATCATAAGATAAACTTAATATCCTGCCAGGAAATTCAAATAAGGCATAATGCACTTGAATCAGCAAGATTGGTAGTTTTCAGAAGGTTACAAGAATTAGGAAATAACAATTTTCATCTTAGGCTACAAGCTTATCCTCATCAGGTTCTAAGAGAGAATAAAATGTTGAGCGGTGCAAGAGCAGATAGATTACAAACAGGAATGAGTCACTCATTTGGCAGGGCAGTCGGATTGGCTGCTAAACTAAAAGAAAAATCCATTCTTTTTTCCGTTGAGGTTAACAAAGAACACCTAGTTAAAGCAACAGAAGCATTAAAATTAGCAATGCCAAGAATTCCAGGAAGATATTCAATAGAGATTAAAAAGATTTAAACTCCGTTATGTCTTGCCGTTCTGACAATTTTTTCCAATTTCCCCAACTCTAAACTTTTTATTTCTATCTCTTTCTTTATTCTTTCTACATATTTTTTTGCTTGTTCCATCAATTCGTCTTGAGAGCTTTTATATTTATAAACTGCTCCGCAGGATACACAATTAAAATCAGAATAATCATATTCAATGCTACAATTAATAACACTCCTGTCTATAGGGCATATTAAATCTGTAGGATTAACAGGATTGTATATGGGTTTCAATAATTCTCCATTATTATACTCACTCATAAAATAAAAAGAACAAAAAGATTTAAATTACTTTCTAAGAATTATTTAATCATTGGCACAAAAAGGAAATCTCCCAAGTCAATTTTTATAATATTGTCTTTTTTCTTTATTATCTTAACAAGCTTCTGAGAATATTCCCCAACAGGAACTACCATTATTCCGTCAATCTTCAACTGTTTTATCAGTTCAATGGGAATCTCTCTTGGAGCTGCAGTAACTATTATTTTGTCAAACGGTGATTCTTCCTTAAACCCAAAATAACCATTTCTGTGATAAATGTTATAGTTTTTTATTCTTGCTTTTCTTAAATTTTTTTCAGCAAATTCAATAAGCTCTTTATGAATTTCTAGAGAATAAACAATTCCTTTTACCATTTTGCATATCAAAGCAAGATTATACCCGGAGCCAGTTCCAACTTCAAGAATTTTATCATCTTCTTTTAATTCAAGAGCCTGCAACATTATCATAATTGTACTAGGCTGTGATATTGTTTGTTGATTTAATATTGGCAAAGCCCTATCTTCATAAGCCTCATTTTCGTCAAGAACAAAATATTCTCTTTTGACTTTCTTGAATGCATCAATCAATCTTTCATCATTTATCAGTTCAGAATTTTTCCAAAAATTTATCAAATCTTTTTTTTGCATCTAGTGATGTTTTTTGTGTATTAACTTTCTTTTTTTGTGATAATTATAAATGTCAATCTTTTTTAGATTATCTTGTTTTTCAAGATTAAATAGTACAAATCCCCCAATTAATGACATCAGTCCAACAAGTAAAAAAGTATACTTAAATCCAATAAACTGTGCAATTGCAGCCCCAAGAACAGCAGTGGCAGCAGTTCCTAATCCTGTCATTGTAGAATAAAGGCTCCATTCAAATCCTTCATGTTTTTTATCAAGATTAGTACTCCACAAGCTTAGCCATGCAGGATAAGCAAGACCTGCACCTGCACCATAAATTATTTGTGCAAGATAAACAAATTTGATATCATTCAAGAATATATAAATAAATGGAACAAGTGAAACCATAAAAGTTCCTACTATCAGCCATTTAAGCTTATCTTTATGGCTGTCTATATATTTTGAGAAAGGTAATTGTACAACGCTCTTTGTTATCAAAAACAAAGTGCTTGCAAAACCTACAGTGAATATTGTTCCACCAATTAAATTTTCTTTTATAAAAATAGCAAGTATTGGGTCAACAAGTCCAAAGCCAGTTATTACAAATATGTCAGAAATCATTAACAACTTTATAACTTTATTCATCAATAATCTCAAGATTTTTGTGTTTAAAATGTTTTCTCATTATTTTTTAGAGATAAAGGTAATACTTATATTAGAATAAAAAATGATAATAATATGGAAAAATTAAGTTTTCTTAATTTCTTAACAGCTGCATCCTGAAACAGCTTAAAAGATTTTCTTTTTTCTTTTCGATAAACATAAGGAATTCCCAACAGTTCTTTGCATTTACTGCATTTTAGATAAGAAATATTTTCTAATTTTTTATTTTGTAGACTAACAAGATTATTTGGAGAAAATATTCTGTCAAAATACAAGCGACAAAGATTTCCAGGTCCATCTTTTTGATAAGTTAAAATCAAGTTATTACATTTTCTGCAATAAACATTAATGCAACGAGAATATTTACCTCTTGAGTTAGAATAATCATCTTTTCTAAAAGATAATTTATTTATCATAACATTAAAACAAATAAGTTATTTATATTTCTTGCGATTACAACAATAAAACCAAGTTTAGATTATTGAAGAAATAAAAGCCCATACATAATCAAGACTCCAAAAATAAACATGAACAAATGCTGAAACAATTCTTTTAGATTATGCTCTTTATGAAACAACTCTGGAATTAACTGAGAGCCGGCAATGTAAACAAAAGCACCACCTGCAAATGGGATTATAGACGAAACAAATATTTCTGATCTTGTTCCAATTACAATGCCAACAGTAGCTCCTACAATTGCAAAAGCTGCAGAGAAAAAGTTAAACATTAAAGCTTTGAACTTTGAGAAACCTGCATACAACAAAACTCCAAAATCAGCAAGCTCTTGTGGTGTTTCATGAACTATAACAGCTATTGTTGTTGCTATCCCTATAGGAATGCTCACAAAATAGCTTCCTGCAATTATTAGGCCATCAATGAAATTATGAAGACCATCACCAATAAGATTCAAATATCCTATTCTTGATTTATTATCAACTTCAACAGAGTGCGTTAATTCTGACTTCTTGTGTGAATGTTTCCAGTGAATTATCTTATCAATTAAAAAGAAAATGATAATCCCAAAAAGAATTAAAAATGATATATTTGCGCTAAAAGAACCTTCTTGCTCAACAGCTTCAGGAATAAGATGTAAAAAAGCTCCTCCAAACAAAGTTCCTGCAGAAAGGCTTACAAGAATTAAAAGAATGTTATTCAATCTCTTTTCTCCAAGAAATAAAGTTAAAACTCCTATTAAAGATACTAATGAAACTATTATAACGCTTAAAATTATATAAAATGTTATTATCATGAAGAAAAAATGATTTATAATATTTATATACCTTACTGATTATAAATAAGTCAAACAATCCTTTAGCATCTGTAGCATTCATCACACATTTTGGTGTATCCTGTAGCACGTTTCATATCATCTTGTGTTGCATAAAGTAATGTGTCACTATTTCTCAAACCAAGTTCTATTTTTATTTCATCAACAGTTTTATTATGAGCAACAAGTTCTTCATTGGTCTTGAAATTTATAGCATGATGGCAAGGGCTCGTTATCGGCGGAAATGTTATCAGTAAGTGTATGCTTTTTACACCAACATCATGCATATATCCTACAAAATGTTTTAATGTTGTGCCCCTTACAATTGAATCATCTACAATTATCAAATTTTTTCCTTTTACATCTTCATCAAAGACAGACAAATTAGAATTTGTTTTATATTCTCTATCATTCTGAGTCTGCTGCATGAATATTCTTGAAGAAGAGAATTTTTCTATTGAATTGTCATAAGGTAAATGGGAATATCTTGATAAATATATTGCTGCAGATTCTCCAGTCTTAGGCATAGCAGAGATCACTGTGTTGTCAAGATCATCAAATATTTGCTTACATCCTGAAGTATCTTTAAACCTATCCCACATTGATTCTATAATTTTTCTACGCATATCTTTCACTCTAGAATTATTCAAAAAAGATGACGCTCTAGAAAAATAAAATACTTCAAAAGGGCATGGTTTCAAATCAAAATCAATAATTTGGCTTTTAAAAAAGTTCAAATTTGTATCAATAAAAATCATTTGTCCGGGAAGAACTTCTTCATAAGCTTTTCTTTCATTTGCATATGATTCTTCAGAAGTTCCTTTGAAGTTCATCTTCTCCAATGCTATTGTTTCTGATGCAAATGCATATTCTGTAACATTTTCTTCAGCATCAGTTCTAACTCCAAAAAAGAAAGGTCTTCTTCCTTCAAAATCACGAAATGCAACAAGACCGACTGTGTTTATTGCAGCCAGAACATTATATGTTCCTCTAACCCTTTCAAATACACCTCTTACTGTATGCTCTAATCTCTCATTATCCTTAACATTCCCAGAGAATTTGATAAATTCTTCTGAAAAAACATTTAATATAGATTCTAAGTCATTATGAGTTGCTTGTCTTATATGCATCTCTTTAAAGTGATTCATTATATCAAAAAAATTATGTACATCACCATTATGAACCATGGCAATTTTTTCCTTTCCGCTTGTATACAAAGGTTGTATGCTATCAAACCTCATTTGTGATGATATTTCTTCCGAAACTTGTTCTTCAGTCTTAGTATATCCTGCTGTAGGATATCTAACTTGACCAATCCCCATGAATCCGATTAATTTTTTTAATTTATCCTGATCATGGAATACTTCTGTAACAGGGCCATGCCCTTTTTCAATTCTCATAGGATCAAAATCCCTGATTGCATGACCTATTGCAATTTCTAAAGCTGCATTATATTCCCTTTTAGCAAAAGGATACTTAATCATTGTAGCAATGCCTGCAGAAAAATCACCCCTATTCTGTTCATGATATAATCCTTCACAAACTATTTCACCTATATCGTATTTATTATCTCCCGATATAACACCTATTATCCCGCACATAAGATTAAAAAAGAGAATTTGTTTATAACATTTGTTATCATAAAACAAATTATATTACAATAGATATTTTGTTATGATAAGTAAT
>Ga0209542_10021389_pt1 | contig 10144 bp, 10 predicted proteins | sample RifCSPhighO2_01_FD_184028 | JGI IMG/M metagenome (GOLD analysis project Ga0209542, IMG submission 184028) | Soil microbial communities from Rifle, Colorado - Rifle CSP2_plank highO2_0.1 (SPAdes) (version 2) | ecosystem: Environmental > Terrestrial > Deep subsurface > Rock core/Sediment ...
TTGTCTTTGGTGGCTGTGTCGCCATTTTCAGTACGGGCACAATCTATTCCTGACCACATATTAGGTGTTGAGCTTACTACTCTAAAGGGCTGGCACGCCAATATCTATCCTTGGACCTATGATCCTTGGTGGTCTACTGTCCATCCGGTGCCAGCATTATGGGATCCGCCTAAGTGGGATGAACGAGAGCAAAGATATGTTGGTCAGTATCAAAGTTGGTTGCAAATTGTTCGGCAATCACGCCAGCTTGAAAAGTACGGCTCTGTGGCCGATGTTCTTGAATTCAATGTCGCGCCGGGTAATCCCGACTATAATCACTGGTTAAGGACTTATCTCGGTGACAACAGCGACCGACCGTTCTACGTGCTCTACGAGCATATCCACGGCAACAGCAACTATGTCGAGTTCAACGGCGAGCATAATATGGACCTTTATCAGAACAAGAAAGCCTTCGTTGATGATATTGAATTTTTTCTTAACAATATCGTGCTTCCGAACAAACATCGTTATGTGACCGTGAACGGTCGGGCCATCATCTATTTGTGGGCGCCGAGCGGCATGACGGGCGACTTTGCTACTTTGCTACGGGCAGTAAAACTCAAATACCCCGTCTTCTTTATAGGATCTGTGGGTCTGGCGGGTGGATTACCAGAAGATCCTCAAGTTCTGAGAACTCTAGATGCCTTAGATGGCTATATGGATTATGGCACTCCAGTATTTGATAAGGATGAAAACGGTATTGTTAAGCCAGACAACTATAAGACAATGACAGAGAGATATGCGGCTAATTCAAAAGAGTGGCGCAAAAAGATCGGCAACAAATTGTTTATCCCCATCTTTCAGGCGGCGTATGATGATACAAAGATTCCTGACCGTAACGGTGGTTCCTTCATGTATCCGCGTACTCGCGAAGAGATGGAGCGCAATGCCGAAGTTATTAAGCGAGGCATGACTGAGATTGATAAAGATCTTGGCCGAACCGTTTATGACAGTAACGCTCTATTCGGAGTTTACAGTGAGATACCGGAGGGCGGGGCATTGATTGAAGCCCAATGCCTACCGGAAACAATAGACAGACCCGGTCGGTTTGTCGGCTGCGGTACCCAGCGCCTTGAAATTATAAGTCAAGTGTTTCGGAAACCGGGAGGGGGTCGTTCACAATGACAATTCTGAAAACCTTCTGCCTAATGATGCTTTTTCTGTTGTTGGCGGCGTATGATGTTTTTGGACAGATGCCGTCAACCCGCTCTATAACCCTGGATATCCCAACGATGCCGATGAGGAAAACCATCCATATCTTAAGGATAAGAGATGGGAATCTTGATCTCGGCCCGGTAATTGATCCTTGGAGCAAGAATGTGATGCAGCGCATTAATTTAGCGCCGGAATTCCAAATTACTGATTCCGACAGCCGCCTGTTTATTGCCGGCGGCTTTGCAAAGGCTCATGACGAGGGACGTTGGAGAGACAATAGTTTTTTGGATGCCGCAATTGATCGCCGTGTCTGGAATTTATCCGTGGGGGCAACTGGTTTTGTTGAAGGCGAAAGGATTGATAAGGTTTATGAGATAGTTGATATAACAACTGATTTCTCCCGGCTCTCTTATGGGGTCAAGTTCTGGAGCGGCTTCAAAATAGGTTCTTTCTCCGATGATTTCTTTGTGGTCAATGCCGGAGGGGGATACATCCGGGCCAAGGGTTATGTTAAAAATCACCATCCGATACTGAAAGATATAGAGCCATCAACCCTCTATAAAAAGGATTTCTATATCTATAACTTCAAAGCCGAAGGACAGAAGGTTTATCCGCGCGTTTCTGGCCACATGAAAATTGAGAGTGTTGGATATGCCACTCAGGCCTCTTTCTACGATTTGAATTTCCAGGGCACTTTTGAAATATTGCCACTAAAGCGATTTAGTTCCGCCAGACTGCTGGTCAGAGGCAACTCGCATTTCAAAAAGTATGACAGCTTACTTTTCCGGACCAGTGAGCCCGAACTCCAAGTTTATTTGCGAATTAAGTTCAGATGACATAAAGAATGTTTTGTAAAATAACCCCGCATTTCTAGGAGAGCGGGGTTTTGATTTTTGCTGGTTTTTCTAGTATTCTTTAGGCAATGAAATTACTATTTAAGAAAAACTATTTGACCATGATAGAGAATGCTGCCAAGGGCGAAGTTTGGATGTTTCGGAATTTTTATGCGATCAAGGACGATAAAGAGATCGATATTTTCCAAAATGGCGGTTTGAGTTGTGCGGCATTTACATCTTCAATATTGTATTTTTTTAACTCCACCCTCGAGTTTATGAATAAGCCAAAATGGATAGCCAACATGCACGCAAACACCAGAAGCGTAGAGAAAGATATCTTGCAACACGGATGGATAGAAACCAAGGAACTAAAGGTCGGGGCAATATTAGTCTGGGAAGAACTCAATGGGTATCCGCACATAGGATTTTATGTCGGAAATGAAAAGGCTGTTAGCAATGACTCTAGGGGTAAAGGATTTCCTCATAAACATCACTATACATACAACGACACTCGGAAAATAGAAAAGATATATTGGCATCCGGAACTAGACAATGACTAAAGAGAAAGACACCATAATCGATGTCCCGTTAGTGAACCAGCTTCAAGATACGGAAGATAAAAAATGGGCAGAAAAGTCTTGTGGAGTTTGTGCGATAAAAATGATTTTAGCATTTAAAAATCCAGAATTTTTAAAAATACCGGTCATGGATTTGGTGAAAAGGGGAATCGAGAAAGATGGTTATATAAAAAATGTCGGTTGGAAGCACAAAGCTTTGGTTGATATTGCTGGTAGCCACGGAGTCAAGAAGGACTACCAAAAACTTTTTTATAATGACGAAACTAAATCTGAAGGGCTCAAATTTATCAATAAAAATATAAAGTCCGGATTGCCTGTAATTGCATCTGTCCATTTCGGCTTCGACATTAAGAGGGGAGGACACCTAATTGTTGTTAATGGATTTAAAAAAAGTGGATCCAAAATTATCGGCTATTTTGTCCAGAGCCCTTACCCAGAAAAGAGGGGACACAAATATTTTGTCGACAAAGATGAGTTTCTGAAAGGCTGGCGCGGCGGCCTCTTGTGGCTGGCTTAGTATCATAAGTTGTGTTAAAATATTATAGTTAAAAATTTGGGGGCGTAGCTCAATTGGTTAGAGCGCTTCCCTGTCACGGAAGAGGTTGCGGGTTCGAGTCCCGTCGCTCCCGCCAAATGAAACAAAACCCCTTGAAAAAGGGGTTTTGTTTTGGTATTCTTTCCAGGGTTTATTCAAGAAAACTTATGGTTGATTGTGAAAAGCTCAATCCGAATGCACAGAAGATATTTGAAAATTTAAAACCCTATTTTCCACCGAATCCATGGAAAAAACCATGCTGGGAACCAGAAGGCCGTGTTTGTCCAAGCGGTAACACTATTTGGTACGATTTGCGTAAGAGCGCGGATCGAAATAAGCTAATAGACCAAGAAAGAGAGACCATTGGCCATCAAACCCAAATCGCAGCCAGTATTCACCAGCAGAATAACAAATGTGTCCCAAATGGTGAGCTTGGGTGGCTGAAAGATTTTACATTTCAGCATTTTCCGCGATCCATGCAGCATGGTGTAGAACTATTATTACTGTTGCTGGATTTGGATTTTCAGATAGAAACAGGCGATATTGTAGAAAGGTAATGTTGACAGCCGGCAATTGATTGCCGGCTTTTTTATTGCAAATTTTAATGATAATATTAGAATAATGAAACTGCCAAATCCGGCCATTTTTGTATTAACTGCTGCTTCGCTAGCCAGCCTGCTTATCATTGTATTCAAATACGACCCCTTCGTCGTTGGCTGGTTTGTGAAAGCGTTATTTTTTCTGTCCCTCGCCTTATTTTTATCGGGAATTGGGGCAGCAGTCTATAGAAAACTTTTACCCAAATCATGATCATCACAATACTTTCAGATGAGGAAAAACAATTAAAACAAGAACTTGAGAAGAGGCCAGATTTTGAATCCAGGAGAATGAGCAGGTATTTAAGCATGCCCGATCTGTCTAGGACTCCGGGCAGTCCATTGAAAGAAATAATTGACCGGGCATCTGCTGTAGATAGTTTGAAGGGTTTTGATGTTATCAAAGTTCCGGAGATCGTGCCGGTCAATGTTTTGTTTGATCTTTTCAATATGCCCCCGGATCATCCAGCCAGAAGCAAGTCCGATACATATTATGTAAATGATGATTACGTACTCAGAACTCACGATACGGTTTTTTGGTACTACTATCTTAATCATCCTGAAATCAAAAAAAGAATTGCTAACAAAGAAACCCTGGGGGCAATATGTTATGGCAAAGTCTACAGGAAAGATGAAATAGACCGTTCCCACATGAATGTCTTTCACCAGTTCGGCGCTTGGCTAATAGCTCCTGACGAGAAACGGATGATTACTGCCGATGATTTAAAAAATGCATTGTCCGATATTGCTACAAATGTATTTAAGGCTAACTTCAGATTCTACGAGCACCAATTCCCTTATACCGACCCAAGTTTTGAAATGGAAGCGGAGATTGGCGGCAAATGGATAGAAATGCTTGGTTCCGGTTTAGTTCGCAAAACAGTCTTAGCCAACATGGGCTTGACCGGCTATAACGGTTGGGCATTTGGATTCGGTCTTGACCGCTTGGCTATGGCCTCCATGGAATTGCCTGATATTAGATTGTTGTGGTCTGAAGACGAAAGAGTCAAAAAACAACTCAAGCTAGGGAATAAATTTAAAGAAGTTTCAAAATTCCCGCCGATTACAAGAGACATATCTTTCGTGGTTGATAAAAGCTTTGCGCCCAACAACTACTTCGATTTGATAAGGGATATAGGAGGAGATCTGGTGGAGCAGGTTGAGTTGTTAGATAAATATGAAAATGCAGAAAAATTCGGGCCGGACAAAATGAGCTACACTTACCGGATAGTTTATCGTTCAAACGAACGGACGCTTACAACCGAAGAAATAGACCCTATCCAGGACAAAATATACAAACAAACCGCCACTCAATTTGGCGCGGAATTGAGATAGTTTTAAATTTGCTACATTGTTCAGCTTGACTTTTCTTGTCGATTGTAGTAAAGTATTAGGGCTTTAAGAGAGCAGATAATGAAAAAGCAGCTCTTTGCCATTCTTATTTTCCCAATTGTTATGTGTGCTTCCCAGGCCTATGCACAGTCAGTACCAATCGACACAAACGATCTGACCGATAAGCAAAAAGCCGAGCTTATCCTCAAGATCGAGGAGATGAAAAACCAAAACAACACTACCGTCGTTGAAAATGTTGCTGACAGTCTGGCCGACCCGCAAAAACTCAACGAGTGGGTTGAATTGGGTAAAAACGTAGGTTTGGCCATGACCGCCGTGGCGAGAGAACTGGGAGTTGCGGCTGATCAGATCCTTAACTCCACAACCGGCAAGATAGCAATGGTTATGATTGTTTGGAAAGTGATGGGCCAAGATATTCTTGATATTGTTGGGGGTGTGGCAACTTGGTTTGTTATAACACCCGTACTCATATGGTCTTTCAATTTCTTTCACATGACAAAACCCGTGAAGAATGCTGAAGGGAAAGTCGAGTATATCAAGCGTTATAATTTCGCAAGTAATGAAGCAAGGAATTTTTCAGCAGGAGCCCATCTTGCTTTGTTTGTAGCGCTAACGATAGTCTGCATGGTAATTGTTTTTGGACGCTAAGTTTCCAGCCGCTAGTTTCTAGCGGTTTTAATTTTTAGCAATTTTGTGATATAATGTGGATTAATGGTTGATGCGATTGTAGAAAAATTAAGGTCTCTCGGACTCTCAGATAACGAGTCTAAGGTCTATTTGGCTATGTTGGAGCTGGGGCCGTCGCCGGTTATGGAGATAGCTAGGAAGGCCGAGATAAACCGGCCGACAGCTTATGCCCAAATAGAAACTCTCAAGAAAAAGGGATTGGTAAGCACTCAAACCAAAGGCAAGAAACAGCTGTATATAGCCGAATCGCCGGAACATTTGGAATTCGTCATTGATCGACAGCTGAGCGAAATAAAGAATAAAAAAGATGAATTTCAAAACATACTTCCGGAACTTCTGAACCTTTATGCAACGTCCGGTTCTCGTCCCCAAGTTAGGTTTTTTGAAGGCAAAGAGGGGATATTGAGAATGCAGGAAATAGTTTTGAAATCAAACACCGATGAGATACTGGCAGTTGCTTCCTTGGACCAAATTTTTAATTTATTCCCCTCCCACGTAAATAACTATTCAAACAAAAGAGTCGATAAAGGGATAAGATCGAGATTGATATACACGTATTCAAAAGGGCCAACTCTTAAAGATAACGATGAACAAATGTTGAGAACTTCAAAGTTCGTTTCTGAAGAAATGATGCCTCTAAGCGGCGACCTATCCATATATGGGGATAGTGTGGCTATCAGTGCTTTGACCGGCAAAATATCGGGAATAATAATAGACCACCCTGAAATTGCCAAGTCGTTCAAAAGCTTCTTCGAACTAATCTGGAACTCTATAAAATAATTTTTGCAAAATAAAATGAGCCGCACTGGCTGTTCTGCCGATGCGGCTCGAAAAAAATCAGAGAGTCTTTTCCTCACGTCCTCGTGACGAGTGTGGCGAGCGAATTCAAATCCCTGTTCCCATGGGATCGGTCCTTTCTGAGCGTCTTTCGCGATTTCGGCGAAAGGGGCTCGCTATTGATTCTCTCAAGAACCAATAGCGAGCCCCTCCACCTTTACCTTGATCAGACACCCATACCGTCACCTCCCCCCATGGTTTATGAGAGCTTGGTTTGCCGAGTATGATCGAAGCTAAGTGAACTACCCCTTTTATTGGTCCTTGGAAAATTGTCCTGATGATGAAATGTGTGAAATGTGCTTTTGCGGTGTTTTCAAGAGTCCCTTGGGCGGGTCTGCTCATAATTTACACCTGCTAGAGTATATATTAAGACTAAAATTTTGTCAAGGAAGGGTGACGTTTTTATAACCAACAAATAACTATTTGTAATTTCTATCTGACACTTTTAAATACTCAAATAAACCTCTTATAACCTAGGATTTTTGGCGTTTTTACTGGCTATTTGTCAAAATCTATTGACAAATTTTTGGTTCGGGTGTATAATGACGCCTGTCACGATGAGGAAGGCAAAACCGATCAACTTGTGAGGCAACTGCTAAGATAATAATCGCAGACCCACAAATCGGCGCCAGTCTCAAAGGGACGGGACAAATCTTTATGGAAGGGTGCCGATCACATCCTTCCGCCATAGAGCATGTATTAAGAGTCATGAATTATGGCGGAAGGTGTGTGGTAGGATGGGATGGAAAACACCGTACATGGGAACCCTGACCTCTGAGAAGGCTTGGCAAGCCAATCAAGTCAGCGTTGTACGGGACCGGAGGCTGCAATGGCCACGGTGAACCAAAACGGAACAAGCAAGCCCTGAATCTTGTGCCACCTACCGGGAGATCCGGCGGTGGAGCCAACACAAGATAAGGTCCGGTCCGAACCACACCCCCGCGCGTTCTTTCCGCCGTCCTTCGAGTTTACTCAGGACGGCCCTCTATCAAAGTCATTGGGTGTTCCGATGACTTTGATGGAGGGGGGCATGAGAAGGGATATGTCGAAAGTTGTGACCGAAGCGCCGCGTTACGGTCACAGGAACCGGTCCAAGAAGACCGCGCTCAAGGTTCGTCACTGGGATCGTGATCGTTACTACGATGGCGAGGATGGACTGGATGGTCCCAAGCGTCTGCCGTCGTCGCCCCAGCGCCAGCATGGCTGGGACGCCAAAGAATTCTCGGATGTTCTCGGGCCGCTGAAGAAGTTCCTCCGCCGGCAAGTCGGCCGTCACTGGGACAAGGTGCACAGCGAGTTGTGCCAGCACCTGGACAAGCGGTCGCTGACCGGCCAGCACATCTGGACTCATGTCTGGATGGAAGTGGAAAAGGACGTCCAGTTCGGCCCAGACGGCAAGGTGTACCGCAAGGCCTCTTTCCTGGGCCGACAGATTGAGGTGAAGGGTCTGTACATTCACCCCAAGACTGGCGTTCTTTGTTCGACTCTAAAATAAAGAGGGCCCTAACGGGCCCTCGCTTTTTATTTATACAGTTGCTAATTCACTACTGCCAACTCTTTTCTTTATTTCTTCCGCCATTCTTTTTTCCCACGTATCATTGTGAACTATCTTTTTGGCTCCTAAAGCATCTCTTATGCTTTGCCTGGTAATTCTGGATCTTTTTTTAATGGGATCGTATTGGGCTGCTTTTTCACGAAGTGGCAACCAGTATTTTATTAAAATTTCTTCTCTTTCTTTCTCAACTGCAGCTTGTTCAAATACTATACGCTGTTCAGGTGGGAGATCAATAATAAACGCTGCATTTTTAATATATTCTTTATCAAGAATAAAGAAGTCATTTTCTGTTCCTCGGAAAACAATGAATTTATAGCCGTCAAAACCACTACTTTTACTGACTGAGCCGAACAAAACCCCAGGCAGGTTTTCATAAAACTCCAGTCTTTCGGGTCTTTCCAAATCTTGCCGTCCTTCTCTTCTTGAAATTGAGCCTGTAGGCGCTTCTCGTTTTTGGCCCTCATCCTCATCTAGACCAATCGGCACATTAGTTTGATGCCAAAAATCAAGGTTCACCTTTTCAATAATAGAGAGAAGTTCCAGTTCTATTTCCTTTCGTTTATCTTGTAGCGGCAAGTCCGACGGCATCTGGCCGGAAATTATGCCGTTCTCGAATATGCTCCAGGTTACTTGGCCCTCTTTGTTGCCAGGCTTATCGTAAAACATTGTCGCATATATAATCCTCTGGCCGGTGGCCTCGTTGTGAAATGGAAGGAGGGTAACCGAAGCAATAGGCGGCAAAGCTTTGGACTCAAAATTACCCTTAGCTACTTTATCGAATTTACCTGCCAGAACTTTTTGAAACAGTTCTTGAGTCGGACTAAGTTCCGGCGTGGGCTCGATGCCCATTTTTTTGCCCAAATCCCCAAAGCTTCTGAAGCTGGCGTTTTCCTTGTTTTTTGCCATCAATTATTATTTAAATTACTGCTTTTTTGAGTATATAAAAATCATTGAAAATAAGCAATATTTACCCACAAAAATTTATTTGATTTCAAGTTCAAAAAATGATAGAATTAAGGGACTATTATGGCTAAAGACGACACTACAAAACACGGCTCTTATACAGCCAAAGATATACAGGTTTTAGAGGGCCTTGAACCGGTCCGAAAGAGACCAGGGATGTATATCGGTTCTACTGGGGTAGACGGACTTCACCATTTGATATGGGAGGTTTTTGATAACTCGCTAGACGAAGCCATGGCCGGTTATGCAAGGAATATAGAAGTTGCACTTTTGGCAGATGACAAAGTAAGGGTGACTGACGACGGCCGAGGTATTCCGACTGATCCGCATCCCAAACTAAAAAAATCAGCTCTTGAACTTGCAGCTACGACACTGCATGCCGGAGGCAAGTTTGGCGGCGAATCATACAAGGTATCTGGTGGTTTGCACGGCGTCGGTTTGTCCGTGGTTAATGCTTTGTCTACTTGGATGAGAGCCGAAGTCCACCGCAAGCCGGATATTTTTGCCCAGGAGTATAAGATCGGCAAGCCCCAGGGCCCGGTCAAAAAAATAGGCAAGACGAGCAAGACCGGGACGATCATTACCTTTCAACCCGACAGGGATATATTTAAAGAAGGTCAATTTGACTGGCATACGATACTCAACCATTTAAGACAACAAGCCTATCTGACTAAAGGGGTTAAGATCGATGTTAAAGATGAGAGGAATTCTATACCCACTCAGCACACATTTTATTTCGAAGGAGGCATTATCTCTTATGTCGGTTTTTTGAATAGGAACCTTGAAGCAAAGCACAAAAATATTTTCTATGTCTCTAAAGATGTGAACGGAATTGTAGTAGAAGTCGCTCTTCAATATGTCGAGGACTTGCAAAGCAAAGAACTTAGCTTCGCGAACAACATCCATACCATCGAGGGCGGGATGCACTTAACGGGTTTTCGTTCCGCTATTACCAGAACACTTAATGACTACGCAAGGAAAAATGGTTTTTTGAAGGAGAAGGAAGATAA
>Ga0209542_10021392_pt1 | contig 10143 bp, 10 predicted proteins | sample RifCSPhighO2_01_FD_184028 | JGI IMG/M metagenome (GOLD analysis project Ga0209542, IMG submission 184028) | Soil microbial communities from Rifle, Colorado - Rifle CSP2_plank highO2_0.1 (SPAdes) (version 2) | ecosystem: Environmental > Terrestrial > Deep subsurface > Rock core/Sediment ...
AAAATACGGACTTCTGTAATATTCGCTGAAAACAGCCCTTTCACGGTATCTGACAACAGGCGGAAGCTGATAGAGGTCTCCGATGAATATCATCTGGATTCCGCCGAAAGGGAGAGACTTCTTTTTGCCGTGGATTCTTAAGAATATATCTACACAGTCAAGGATGTCCGCCCTCACCATGGATATTTCATCCACTACAATGGCATCAAGGTTTTTATAAATAGATTTGCCCCTCGGCTTAATCTTCTTTACGGTATCAGGGGTTACATCTATCTTGAAGTTGAAGAATGAGTGGATGGTCTGCCCCTTCACATTCACCGCAGCCACGCCTGTCGGGGCAATAACCGCAAGAGCCTTTTTTGTGCTGTTCCTGAAATGCTGAAGAAGGGTTGACTTGCCTGTGCCTGCCCTTCCTGTAACAAAGACATTCCTGTCCGTATCCTCCATGATACCAAGGGCTTTAAGAAAGTGTTCATTTAAATCAAGTTTTAAAGGATGCTTCATATCAAATCTCAAATTTGAGATTATCTTTTGTAACTCGTGAGCGTATTCAAAAATTCTTCTTTCTCTTTCCTGTTTTTTGCGATTAGACGCCCTTTTTCATTCAGATATCTCTGCCCCTTAATCTTGCTGTTCTGAAGAGAATCTGCCCATGCCCGAATCTGACGGGAAATGCCCTCAACTTCTGATTTCAAATTTGAAATCTCAAATTTCAAACCCTGAAAAGCGTCCAGTTTTTCTATGAAATAAAGCATAGAACGGACTTCACCAGCTGAGCCTCTTGCAATATAAAGAAAGGTCAAAAGTTCCTGTGTGGTTCCTCTTTCAAAGCCCTCGGCAATGTTGTTGGAAATAGAAAGCGCTGCCCTCTCTATCTGGTCGCGCAGGCTGTATTTTCTTCTGAAAGGCGGTTTCTCGGTCAGGGCGTATATCTTCTCGGCAAGGCTTATCGCCGACTTCCAAACCGGCAAATCCTCAAACCGCTCATAGGTCATTGTCTTACCTCTTTTTATTTCAAATTTCAAATTTCAATTTTTGTCTCTATTCTCAAATCTGTAATCTCAAATTTCAAATCTCTTTGTCACTCTCCCCTCATCCTGTAATCTTTGCCTCAATGTCCGGGGCGTGAGTTCAGGATATATCCCCTGCCCGCACCCCTGTAATTATATTTTTAATCTGCATCTTCGCATCTTGGCGTAAGAGCCGAATGGTTTCAATACACTTTTCAAATATGAATGCTTGTACAATTTTAAATCTCAAATCTCCAATCTGAAATCTTAAATTAGCTCTATGCATTAGTATCCAGATTCTTCTTCCCGCACCCCCTGCCGCAAGAGCAGAATGGTTTTTAATGTCTGCCCCATAGGTTGACACAATTGCATTTAAAGAACCTTGTCCCTTTTTCTGTCTTTCAATATTGTAACAGCCTTCTTGTCGCAGTAAAATGTCACAGCATGTCACAGTAACTTGCCACAGTAAAACATAATGCCTTGTTGGGTCTGTCTGACTCTTAGCTACTGCTTTAATGACGCCCCTTTCCATCATATCTTCTAAATCTCTTTGAGCAGTGCGGCGTATACAGGAAGCCACAGCCTGATATTCACCCACAGAAATCGCGCCTGTTCTTAACAGATATTTAATCGCCTTTTCCTGACGGACATTCAGGCCCAGTCTCTTAATCTTTTGCAACGCATTATCTTGTTTTACTAAATGACAACCTAATTGACAACCTAATCGCCAACCGATTAGATAAGCTCATAATACGCCCCTCTGCCTGTTCCTTTGAGTCTAACAACCTTCAATCCGACCAGTTTGTTAATCTCCTTTAAAGCAGCCTGCCTTGAAATCTCAAATTCTTTCGCAACATCACCAATTGCAATTTTTTTATCCCGAATTATTCTTTCCACAATCTTCATCTGCCTTTCAGTCAAAGCAATCTGCCCTTTCTTAGCCTTTCTCAGTCTTTCGCTGCTGAGCCGGACAACACTCTCCTTGACAGCCGCTATGCTCACCTTCACGCCTTCAACAAAATACCTAAGCCATTTGGTTATATCAAGGGTCTTCTGATTCACGCTTTGCAGGGCTCGGTAATACGCCGGCCTGTCAGAATCATAATAATCATCAAGACAGAAGAATTGTTTTGCATCAAACCCCCTCAAATAAAGTATCAGCGTGGCAAGAACACGGGCGGTTCTTCCATTTCCATCTATAAAGGGATGGATTCTCACAAATTCATAATGAGCTATTCCAGCCTCAATAACAGGGTCAAAAGCTTGTGCCTCTGCAGAATTCAGCCATACAGTCAATGCCTTCATTAATTTTGGGACATCTTCATTTGAAGGCGGCCTGAAAAATACCTCTCCTGTCAACCTGTTCCCGACTATGACATAACGATTCCGATACACGCCGCAATCAGAAGGATTTTCAAGTGCATCCCTCGTTACCATTTTATGAATCTTGAGAATGCCTTTTTCGGTTATCTTCTTGCCGTCTGTCAATTTATCAATGGACTGAAGAACTTTGAGATAATTCAGAACCTCCTGCCTATCTTTTCGCGTTGCCATGATTTCACGGCCTTGTGCAAGATCGCTGACCTGTTCAAGAGACAGCCTGTTTCCTTCAATCGCCGTAGATGAATGAGCAGACCTGATAATAGCTTCCCGCCTGAGTGAGACCTCCCATTTCGGAATAAAAGGAGAATTCAGCACGAGTTCCCTTGCAGCGGCTATCTGAGTAAGCTCGCCGACAATTTTATCGGTATATTGAAAATTCGGTTTAAACATCACCCGCCTCATCCCGCCAGTTGGACTTGAATTCCACATTCTGTGATTCAACCGATTTTAAAGCCATAGTTCCTTTCCCTTTTTTCAAAAACCTATCTTTCTCCTTTTCGGTTCTGGTGGAGTCATCAATTGACGGATGGCATCAAAGACCACCTTAAACTGGGCATCATATTTCTTTTCAAGTTCATTAAACCGTTTAGAAAGTTCTTTGTTGGAGGCAAGTATCTGTCGGAGTTTGACAAATGCCCTTACAACATGGATGCTCGCCTGAACAGCAACAGGACTATTTAAAATAGTGGCAATCATAATTGCCCCATGTTCTGTAAATGCATTTGGCAGAACAGGAGAATATTTAAGCTTTTTAAGGTGGTCGCAATTTGCGACCACCTCATCTTTTTCTTCTTTCGTTAATTGAAACATAAAATCTTCCGGGAAACGATCTCGGTTCCTTTTTATTTGTTCATTAAGCCGCTTTGTAGTTACCCCATAAATATTTGCCAAATCGGCATCTATCATCACCTTATGCCCGCGAATCAGAAAAATGCGACTCTCAATGTTTTCCAAGGGAACAATGCTATCCACCATGTATTCCTCCTCAAAACCTGAATGCCGTTGATTAAGGCATCTGTGGTTGTTTGCAAATAGGGCGCCGGCTCTCTTTACTCTTAGATCCAACCGATTTTAAAGCCATATTTCCTTTTGCACCATATTTCAAATTCAAATTTCAAATCTCTTTTTCCCCTCTCCCTGCATTTCCGCAATAATCTTTTCAATTCTCTTTTGCGTCTCCTGCCGCAAGAGCAGAATGGTTTTTAATAGTATTTGCCCCCACACAAATTGACTCAGTTTAAATGTTAAAAATCCAAAACCTCCCAGCCTGTTAAGTTCTTATCATATTTATAAGGAGATTTATCGCAAATCCAAAAAGAGCCTGATTTTGGAACAATAATACCGCCAAACAACTTTTTGCCCTTTTTGTTTTCTTCTTTAATATATTCCTGCAATCCATCCGATTTTGGTCCAGCAATCTCTGCAGTTATGCCTGACTTTGTATCAAACAATCCTGTCCTGCCATCTTGAAGTTTAACAATGAAGTCAACATAAAACGACTTATCCACCTTGTCCGTATCTGTGTATGGCACAGCAAAAAAAGTTCCATGCCCATCTCCATTTTTAAACCACCATTCAACGCTTTTATAATTATCAAGAAAATCTATAAAATCCTTTTCTGTCTGATATTGTCTGGATTTGGAAGATATGCTGTAATACGGCTTTAGTATGGACTTGCTTACTTTTGGCTTCTGCTCCTCATAATTTGCATTGTATTCTATTTTCTTAGGGATATTCCAATTTTTATCAAACTCAATCTTATTTTCTTTTTTTGGATGCCTTTCTTGATATTCTTTAATAGATGTATTTATCACATCCCTGAAACACTGATTGTTTTCCCTGCTTAAAACAATCGTCATAATTTCCTTTTGCTTCTCCTCATAATTCATATTGAATTCATCTAAAAAGAATTGATAAATTGCAGTGCAAACCCTGCCTATGGAACGTTTCTCAGGAAATATTCCTCCTGAATGCAGGGCATCTGCAATGAAGTATTTAAAGGCATTTTCTAATTCTTTGAGTGTTTTGGCAAGCGCAAGGTCTTTATATACCTCAACAGGGTCTTCTACTGTTCCAACCCTTTCTAAATGCATTATTCCATCTAATGGAATATGGTCTGTAATCTTTACAACATCCTGTTTTAGTTTATCCTTTAATTTACTACTTTTGCTTATGTCTAAAAAGATATTTATAAATGTGGGATTTAAGCGGGTAGTTTCTCTTTGACGTTTTGTGTGGCATGAAACAAGGTCAATGTCTCTATATATTTTGTCCCTTTCTGCTGTGTAAAGCGTGAAGTAATCCTTTGCAATCTCTTCCTCTATGTGTATTTTATTATTTGCAATGTTTGTATAAACATATCCTTTGTTTAATTCCTCAATCTCTGTATAGTGCTGTGTTTCAGGCATTCTTAAAATTCTGCCAACTGTCTGGATTGAAAAATTTGCCGAATGCCATTCTCTGAACAAAACAAGTATATATGCCCTTGGGCAATCCCAGCCCAATGCTATTGCTTGTTTGAATATAAGTATTTCTGTTTCATTATCATTTTTAGAAATATTTTCAAGATTCCGTTTGTCTTCTGAAAGATAAACCGCTAATTTACCATTATCAGTGTTTACCTTAAATTTCTTATTCAATAAGACTTCTATTTCTTCCTTTTTGTCTTCAAAATCTATACTGCTTTTGTCAGGCAGTTGAATCAGAAGCAATGGATTTATATCCTCTTTTCCAATGGCTTCAAAATGTCTTTTTAATTCCTCTCTCTTTGCAATTGCCTGCTCCAAGATAAATTCATCGCTTCCCTTGCCTTCCAGTTTTTCCTCTTTCAATGCAGGATTGATAGCGACCTCTTTTTTAATCATCCCCTCATCCTTTACATCTTCAAACTCAACCACTACCCTGTAATCAGAGGTCATGTGAGGGGTCGCAGAAACCTCAATTGTGATTTTCGGTTTCATTATCTCAATTAGCCCTTTTGTGTTTTCTGCGCTTGCGGTATGGTGGCTTTCGTCAATGATGAGAATTATCTCGCAGCCTTCTTCCAATGTGTTCTCAACAATTGAAGTCAGATTAAAGTCATTTTCATTTTCACGGACAAAAACATTATCTTTTTTATTTATGCTTTCCCAGTTAAGGAAAAGGATTTCATTTTCTCCAATCTTCTTATCTGCAAGGTCTTCTATATTTGAGCATTGAAGTGTGCGGGTGTCCTTGTAATAATTTTCCAGTTTTTCTTTGCTTTGATTGTGCAGTTTGCGGGGCGCAGCCCATATAAAAGAAAAGGTCTTGCCGTCTTTCCTGTTTTCAATAAGGCGTGAAAGAAACTCGGCCATCATTATAGTTTTACCTGAACCCGTAGGCGCTTTGAATATGCAGGTTTTAGTGCCTGAACGTTCCAAAAGTTCATTTGCCTGTTTTACAAGTTTATCAACTGCTTCTTCTTGATATTTTAAGGTTTTATACATAATGTCTACTTATTTCATGCTGTAGTTTGCTGATTTATCAGCATCTTTAAACACGCCCAATGAATTGGGCAACTACAATATCAACTTATCTAAAAATTCTCCTGTAAACCTTTAAAATTGCCTCTGGTATGGAGCAAAGCGTAATCTTGTTTTTTAAATCCTCAAACTCCTCCCTAAAATCATCGCCTTCAAGAGAAAAGACATAAACTGAAACAGGCATCTTTAATTTGCCTATCTCCTTTTTGAATGCATCAATCTGCATCTCATCAAAGAGGATTGCCAGATATTTTTCCTTGTTTTTGAAGATGCGAAATGCCTTTCCTTGCTTAAAACCTGCGGAGACAGGTTTATTCAAAACCTCTTTAAATGTATTTTCTTTAATGCAAAGCATTTCCACTGATTTATCTGTAAGCATCTTCTTGTTTCTGTGGGTAGGCTCTGAACCGACAAAGGCAGTTTTGAAATATTTAAGATTGCTTGAAATGTTTGTTATGTCGGGATAATCTTCGTGGCCTTTTATAACTTTCTTTATTCTAGGATAACAAACCTCTTGAGCAATGCCATTTTCGTTATTGGTGCAAAGGATGAATTGCCTTTGTCCGCCATCTTCTTTATTCAAAATCATTACCGCGTGTCCGGTCGTTCCCGACCCCGCAAAATAATCCAGCACAATCGCATTTTTTCTTTCGTACAAAATAGGCGCAATACAGTCGTAGGTGTTAAATACCGACTTTGGAAAATCAAAATGTGTGTCCGGGACTAAATTATGCACAAGTTTTGTGCCATATTCGTTTGAGTCGTATCGGCTGTCCTGCCAAACAGTTCGCACTGTTCCGAAGTCCTTGCCTAATTCTATCTCAAATCCCGACCTTGTCTTTTTTGCCCGCAATAAATCTATAATTTCCTTGACGCTCTGTCTGGCATATCGCCATTTTCTCTCTATGCCGTTTTTATCTATGGGATAAACATAATACCGATTTCCCTTTTTTTCTGTTTGTTTTTCGGGGTGGATATCTTGCGGGACAACCTCGCCGAATCCCACTACTTTTTCGTTTTCAACGATAACTGGATAAAAGCAGTTCCTAGCGTCTGTTCTCAATGATTCACCACCATTATCTCGCAGGTTTCGCCAATCAATATCTTCTTCTCTAATGCGTCTCTGTCCAATAACTTTAATGCCCTTACGAAAAATAAAAAAGGCATATTCATGGGTATAAGAAAAGTTTTTGCCTTGCACTCCTCTTGGATTGTGAACAATGGTAATGCAGTGTATTTCGTAATTGCCAAAAAAATCTTCCAACAACAGCCCCAATCTGTCCCGTTCATTTTCATCAATAGCACAAATAAGCGCTCCGTCATCTTTCAATAATCGTTTTGCAAGTTTTAACCTGTTAGACATCATAGAAAGCCACTTGCTGTGCCTATAAGTGTCGTTTATGTCAACATAGTCATTGTTGTATTTCCAATCCTTTGCCCCTGTATTATACGGCGGGCTATGTAGATTACATCAATGCTTTTGGGATGTGTGTAATTGAGGGCGGAAAGTGCATGGTAGTTATCGCCTTCAATCAGGATGTTTACGGGTTTATCAGCATCTGTCGTTATCTCCCTTTTCCTATCCTCAACAAGCACAGGCAGTTTCCCTTCTGCATCCGCCTCAAACTTTTCCTTCGTCCGCTCCTCATCCCACACAAGGCCGTATTTCTTGCGCCTCTCAAGTGCCTCAATGTGCTTAATGAGTTCTTCTTTAGTCCAATCATTATATTTGTTTTTCTTTGCCATATTTTACTATTGATAAAGCAATGTATCCCCCCGCTTCCAGCCGAGTTGCTGGAGTCTTTCAATTACCTTCAAGTCAGTGTCTGTGGCTTCGTTTGTTTTTAGCATAACTATTTAACAACCTCGGTATTGACATTACCAATGTTCTCGACATGTTTGACAAAACAATCTATCTCATGATAGATTTTTTATAAGTTATAACCTTTCCTCACCACCATCTCACATCCACTGTCCCCTCATCCTTTGATATTCATGCTATCAGAAAGAAACACATGCCATAACATTAGGTTATGCTTCTTCTACAAATCTTTTTGGGGTCAATATCTCTAAGTCAAATGGAAGGAATATTATATCAAGAATATCCTTATCTCCGGTAATCAAGATGTCTGCTCCTGCTGCAAAACAACAATCAAGAAGCATATTATCTTTTGGGTCTCTGCAAACGAATATTCTTTTCTGCGGGTAAACAATTCTTGCGTTGGCCACGAAAGAGGCTATGCCTGAAAGCGTATCAAGCCCTCTTACTTCTCTCAGAAAAATAAAAGTCTCGATAGCCTCTCTCTGACAGAAATAATACCTAAAAGGCACGCTCTCGCCTTCACTGTTTTTTATTGAATGGTCTCTTTCAAACCAGTGATGAAGCAGTTCTCTTGTTGTATCTGATGCTCCGGTATAATCAGCATCTCGCCACTCAGAAACATGTCTTCGGAGATTTTGGGCAATGATTATTTCGCTCGGTCTTCTTCCTTTGATAATCTCGGCAGGCTCGCCCTCTCTTTTTGCCCGAATGCGGTGAAATTCAGGCATTTTATGAGGAAGGTATAAAGGCTCAAGGGCAGAGAGGTTTATAATCGGGCTTAGCATAAAATTAGATTAAACTATAGCAACCTCTAATGGGATAGCGTGGACATCCTCAGGCTTCCCTTTTTTTAGATAGTTTATCTTCTCAAAACCTATTATCTCGCCGTTCTCATCTTTTTTGACAATTATCCCGCTGCCTAATTCCTCGTTAATGCAAGGACGAGGCTTTTCGAACCAGACATCAAGCGTGTTGCCGACTTTATCATAAGTGATGGTTATCTTTTCCATACTATCTCTCCCTCCTTTATCTTATCAGTTATATATGCTGTTATTATTAGAAAATTAGGCACAACGACCATTATCCTGGTATCCTCATCACAAATTTAGACTCAAGGAACACTCCTGCTGATAAAGCCTGTCTGCGTGCTACGCACAGGCAGGCAAGGTATCCCCCCGCTTCCAGCCGAGTTGTTGGAGTCTTTCAATTACCTTCAAATCAGTATCTGTTGCTTCGTTTATTCTCGACATAGTTTCATCCCCAAAATATTCCTGTAGGGTCTCTGTCTATTTCAGCCAATACTGCATCTATATTTTTTGTAGGCTCTAAATCCCCGTATTCATGCCATTTGTCGTTTCTATCAGCACAGAAAAGCATCCATTCTCCAGTCTTTTCATCATACCTCATTTGAGCGACAGGCCTTGATGTCCATTCCGTTATTTCTTTACGCCATGGCGCTCTGTTTTCAAAAATGGTTACAGTGTTACCTCTTATTTTGTAGGATAGATTCAACTTGTCAAGAACATGCGGCGGCACTCTTTTTTTGCAAAATTCGCCGACTCTTTTTTCAACAAGAGCTTTTACTATTTCAGAAAGCGGCATATTGAATCCTCCTATCCATCGCCTCGTTTATTCTTGGCATGATTGAAAGCATTCTGACAAATTAATCTTATCACTAACCAATTTAGTGATAAGATTATCTTATCACCTTTTGATTCGTTCCCACTCAGCATCAGGCCCACGCCCAAGGCATCTAATCTTTTTCTCTTTCCTCAAATCGGCAAGAGCCCGCTGAAGGGTCGGATAGCTTACTCCGGGGCAAACATGCCTCAAGTCTCCTATGGTAAAATGCTGCGGCAGGCTCTCTACGGCTCGCATCACCATTTCCCTTTTAGCGCCTCGCGCGGAAGTAATTGTCCCTACCCTTGTTTCAAACTCTTTATAGGCTGCTGTCAACATGCCTACGAAGTAGTTCCACCACGGTCGCAGGTCGTGTTTAGCATCATGCCATCCCTGAGAGCTTTTATATAGAGCTTCGTAGTAAGTTTCCTTGCTCTCCTCTACTATTCGCTCCAGACCTATGTAGCGACCGACCTCATACCCGCTTTGATAAAGAAGCAGTAGCGTCAGCAGCCGTCCAATCCTGCCGTTGCCGTCCATAAAGGGGTGAATGCACTCAAAATCAAGGATGAATGTTGCTACAGAAAGAAGAGGGTCAACTTTCCCCTCTGCTGTTGAGTTATTGAATGACTTGATAAGACTATCCATGAACTTGGGTGTGGTAATAGCTGAAACAGGTTGAAAGCGGACAAACTGCTTGCCGTCAGGCCGGACTTCCAGAATTGCGTTATCCCTGGTCTTCCACTCCCCGCCTTTTTCTTTTGTATAGCGATACAAGGTTTTATGCCAATTCAGGATAAGATCG
>Ga0209542_10021394_pt1 | contig 10143 bp, 9 predicted proteins | sample RifCSPhighO2_01_FD_184028 | JGI IMG/M metagenome (GOLD analysis project Ga0209542, IMG submission 184028) | Soil microbial communities from Rifle, Colorado - Rifle CSP2_plank highO2_0.1 (SPAdes) (version 2) | ecosystem: Environmental > Terrestrial > Deep subsurface > Rock core/Sediment ...
ATATCTTAGCTCTCCGCGAAGATAAAATCAAGAGTTTTAGCCGGCAATTCGTTCAACGATAGATTTTATCTTTTCTTTAAACTTTTCAACGTCAAATTCCATAGCGTGAGCGCGGATTGTTTTAGGGTCGTATTTGGACTCATCGAAATTCCGTAGTATCTCAACCAGCGACTCGACAGTTTGCTCTTTAAAGAACTCGCCAGTAACCCCTTCTACAACCGACTCCAACGCTCCTCCCTTTCCGTAAGCAACTACTGGTCGCCCGGAAGCCATTGCTTCTAGCGGTGTAATGCCCGCGTCTTCTAAGGGGGGAAAAACGAAAGCTTTGCATCTAGAGTAAAGCGCGACTAACTCTTCGTCGCTCACTCGTCCGGTAAACTCCACGGTTGGTCCTGCGATTTTCTTAAGAGAGTCTAGCTTGGTGCCACCACCAACGATCTTAAGTTTTAATCCTAGCTCGTTCGCAGCTTTAATTACCAAATCTGTTCGCTTGTACGGCTCCTGGCGACCAACCACCAAAAAGTAGTCACCAATTTCTTCAGAGATCTTAAATCGTGAGCAATCAACTGGCGGAAACAAAACCTCGTCTGGAGTGCGTCTGTAATACTTACGAGTCCGTTCAGCAATGTATTTAGCGTTCGCAATTAAGTAATCCGGCCTTTTAGCCGCTTTTAAGTCCCACTTCTGCAGAAACTTAACTATTAACATTACAATTGGTTTGCCGATTAAGGGTAGAGGAATCGGGGCTGAGGCTATGTAGGATTCTCTATCGCTCCAGAGATAGCGTGTCGGAGTATGAAGGTAGCAAATGTGCTTGGTCTTACCGTGAGTAATTACGCCCTTTGCGTAGGCTGATGAGTCCGACAAAACAACGTCGTAGTCCGACAAGTCAAAAGATTCTATTGCTCGTGGCATAAATGGTAGCCAATATTTAAAAGATTTCGGCATTCCAGGAAAATTCTGTAAAAAACTCGGAATTATTTTTTTCCCAGGTAAAAACTCATCAACAATCTTCTGGTCGTAGTTAATGACATAGATCGGTGCTTCTGGATAAATCTCACTGAAGACTTTCAGTACGTACTCCCCCCCGCCCCAGGTATTGAGAAAATCGTGGACGAGAGCAACCTTCATCACTCCGGCTTAACCAGCTGTCGAAACAAGTAGATGAAGGTGGCTAAAATAATCCGGATGTCAAACCATATCGACCAATGCTCTATATAGTAGAGGTCGTATTTGACTCTATCCGCTATCGGGGTGTTGCCACGGGCACCGTTAATCTGCGCCCAACCTGTTAGACCAGATTTCACATGGTGTCTCTTAAGATAATCAGGCAGTTCTTGGGCGAATTGGGCAACGTACTTGGGCTGTTCTGGACGTGGTCCGACGATACTCATCTTGCCGACTAATACATCCCAAAGTTGGGCTAATTCGTCCAGATTAGTTTTGCGCAGAATCCGCCCTGCCGGGGTAACACGAGGGTCTTTTTCTTCATCGCTTGACCAACCCCTGAACTCGGGGAATTTTTCGTCACCATCGATGTACATGCTTCGGAACTTATGAAGAAAGAATTCTTTGCCATCTTGACCGATTCTTTTCTGGCGGATAACCCCAGAACCAGTAGAAATCTGGCTAATTGCAAATAGTAAGAGCAATAGCGGAGAGAGAATTACAATAGAAGGGATGACAATAATTAAATCTAACAATCTTTTATATACACGTCCCCAACCCTCTAGCGGCGTTCGTCGAAAAAATAATACTGGGCTACCAGCCAGGGTTCCTATCTCCACATTCGTTGAACGCACGGTGCTTAAACTTGGGACTAGTACGAACTGGGTGTTGGTTCTATCTGCCCAACTAATAACCGACAACATTGACGCCTCGTCAAGGACGTTATCTGGCACAACTAGCTCGTCAACTTGTCCGGGTTCAAGTTTCGTAAGTTCAGACAAATAATCACTTTTAATAATTTTGCTTAGGTGGCGCCCGTGTTTCTCCTCTATCCGAAAACTGTGTACTAAATTCTCGTGATTCCCCGAGACCAACAAAACAGAATGGATTACTCCTATTCCCTGGCGACGCAGTATCCCGACAGTGGCACTTAAGACTAGTTTGTCAAAAATACAAAATAGACTCGTTAAGCCAACGCCGTAAACAATTAATAAACGAGGAAAGTTTTGTGCTTCGGGCGATCTACTTAGATATAAGAAAATCATGAAAGCTCCCCAACCAGACAGCAAACCTATTAGCAGACGGCTAATAGCACTCCAGCCAGTTGGTAGCGAACGATGGTTGTATAGACCCTGGCTTGCAAGGAAAATCAGCCAGGCGGGAGCAGCCCACCATAAAATTTTTAAATAATTAGCAAAGGGTAAGAGGTAGATATCTCCGCCATCGGAGCGTAGCTTGTACGCCAAAATCATCGCCACGACAATTGCAACGACATCTAGGATGACCGCAAGAATCGCTAAACTTACACTGAATTTTCTCATTCAAAGATATTGTACACCAGAAAACCGCTCTTTCGAGCGGTTTCCCTTGCTTGTAACACGCGTGTTAAAGCAACTACTAACGAGCCTTACGCAACATTGGGAGACCTGTGCGAGCGTTCTCCATTACTTCGTAACCGGCTGGAATTGCGTCAAGGGCGCCCGGTCGGACGTCTTGAGCGAAGAAATAGATGGTCTGTTGGCGACCGCCACGCAGGGTAACATCTCGGGAGTGGAGGTAGTAAGTCTTACCAGACTTTGCTGATACTTTGCTAAATGCCATGCTTCTCACCTCCTTCCCTAAGTTTTTTATTTTTAACTTGTGATACGGCAAACCAGTACCGTACCTGATATATATTACTAACTACCCCTGATGAACCTGTCAAGAGGAAAAAGAGTTTTACTGGTTCAATTACCTATAAAAAAGCCCCGGGCGCATCAATACGTCCGGGTAGGTTCGGTTCGGTCAGACAGGCTTCTGACGCTCTGGGAGCGACTCGATCTTGCGTTGGACTCGTTCGACCCCCAAAACCATCATCGCAAGGATTTCGATGAATTGGACGAAGCGGTTGGACCGAGAGTTGGGATCTGGTCGATCGAAATCTATCACCCTATACTCAGTCGTACAGAAACCAGAGGCCGTCTTCTTTCTCCAGTAGCGCGCTAAGTATTTGGTTTTCTGCCGACGTGCTCGATCGCACATTATAACCAGATCTTTCAGGCCGTAATGCTTCTCACGATCGTACTCAAAAGCAAACTTGACGCTCGCAATCGTAGAGGCCGAATTACGATCGTAAACCATCGGCACGGTGAACCGTCGCTCTTTGAGACGTTGGTCCAGTTCGTCTCCGAAAGTATCTGCTTCCGTCTCGCCTGCGTCGTTGACCATTGCGCCGTGAACGATCACCTCTGCTACTTTGCCATAGTTATTGTTGAGCCAGTCAACGACCGAGCTAAGATATGTTTCTAGCCCAGCCATTTCCTCGTTAGGACGATTTTCTGGGTCCCAGACCCCGTAACAATGAACGCTTACTATCAAGAACTCACCCCCTTTAGGTGTTGTGGCATTACTTTAGCGGTTTTGGACGAGGGAAGCAATAGTCTAGGGTATAAAAAAGGCCCGAGGCGACCGCTCTTACCGCAAGGGTAAAAATGGACGCGCTCGGGGGTAGATTAGTCCCAGCAGTCGAGACTGAGGTTGTCAACGAACGATCCCCGGCAATGCTGAAGGCTTTCGAGCATTCCTTTGGCAACCGAACGGAACTTTTCTCGTTCGTCGAGTGCGCCCTGTTCTCGCGCGATGACGAACTCAACTCCACGCTCAATCCCTTCTCTCGTGTAAGGCGTCCCCACAAGATAGTTCGGATCTTCCTTCAGCTTGAGCTTAAGAGCTTTCAAGTCTGTCAGCAGATCAGTTGCGCTAACACTTATTGATCCGTTAAAGATCAGTTCTTTGATTGAATATCCAACAGCCTCTTCAGGCCTTTCTCCAGCGTAGGGCATGTTCTCCTCCTGCGTGTCAATGAAATGATACTGTAGTGATTCAGACACATCCCGTACACATCAGACCTAGAAAGTTTGGTTATGAAAAAGTACGGTGTGCCGATGAATATCTACGGTTATGTTTTACCGGGAGCTAGTCGGTTAAGTCGAATTCCTGCCTTGTCGAAAGAGGCAAAGCAGAGGCTGAAGTGGTTTGACTGGTATCATACTCATGGTTGTAATGCCCGTCTAACTTGCCGGCATTTCGGTCTTTCTCCTGACGTTTTCTACCGCTGGAAGGGAAGATATAATCCACGGGATCTAACCACGCTTGAAGATGACCACTCCAATCGAACGCCCCATCACTTTCGTCCCGTCGAAACTGCCCCTAGTTTAGTTAGTAGAATTAAATCCTGGCGGGAAAGTCATCCTCGTTGGGGTAAGAAGAAGATTTGGAAGAAGGTTGACGGTGAGGGTTATGTAACGAGTATCTCCACCGTTGGTCGAACACTCACTCGACTCCGAAATCTTGGTCGTCTGAAGGAACCGGCCATCGTCACTAGTCGGCTCTTAGGTCAGAGGAGACGGTCTCGAGCTCGACCCTACGCCGTTAGGAAGCCCTGGGGTTATCGGCCAGAGCTGCCAGGAGATCTGGTGGAGATTGACACTGTCCACATCTACCCTCTACCAGGAGTGCGACGTTACCAGTTTACGGCCTGTGACTGTGTCGCTAAACATACTGCTAGAATCGCCGCCTCCACTATCACTGCCAGATCCGCCGTTAGAGTCTTAGACGCCGTGGTCGAACGTTTTCCGTATCCCGTGAGAGCCATCCAGATTGACGGCGGTAGTGAGTTTAAGGGTGTCTTTGAAGCCGAGTGCCAGAAACGCGGTCTCATCCTTTACGTTCTGCCAATTAAATCTCCTAAACTCAACGGTGTCGTTGAACGGATGCAAAGAACGAGCAAGGAGGAGATCTACGACCTGAAGCCAATGCCCATGACTATCCTGGAGCATAACCAGCTCCTAGAAGAAGAGGACAGAATCTACAATCATGTTAGACCTCATGACGCCCTTGAGCTACTGACGCCCGATGAGTATTATCAGTTAAAAGTAGCTGTCTAATGTGTACGGTATGTAGTGAGCCAATACAGACCATTGACAAGAAGGATTCAGTCTAGTACTCTTAGTCCAAGAAAAGTCTCCGACGCGGGGTTTAAACACCACACTTGTTGGAGATTTTTTGTTACTTTAGCGGGAAGATTGACATCAAATACTTATGTCTGGATTTTTGATCTTCTTTGATCTGCACAGCAAACTCCTCACCCGTTGGCGTCTTACCAGTGAATCGATACAGAACCTCTTCTCGTTTGTTCGGATTTTTTGTCACCTCCGGCTTTAACCGAGACTTTTCAATGAGTTCTGTAGCGCAAGATAGAAATATCAGTCTTCTCCGACGTTCTGGCCGAGATTTCTGGTTGATGTGAAGCCAGAAGTAATCAAAAAAGATTTTCTCTTTATCAAAGTAGGCGCTACGAATGTATGGTCGGCGTTTTGTCCGCTTCTCAACCTGCCCGTATATAAGTCTGGCTCGCTTCATAACTTCAGCGTATTTTGTGGCACCGATCTTGGGAGTTTTGGCCTGAAACACCTTCATTGCTTATATTGTATCAGGAGACGAGATTGACTAGCCTCTGTTGCCCCGTATTTTCCTCCAGGGCTCTGGATTTTTGACTAATTTTCCGATACAATTTGGCGGCTGAATCATCAGCAGGAGGATTCGTTTGAAAGCTCTTTACATTTTGATCGCTTTGGCGGCACTAGTCGCTTCGTCATTTGCCCAAACTTGGTACACCAACCCAGCTAATGGGCACCAGTACACACTGGTAACTGGCATCGGATGGACAGACTGTCAGAACCAAGCCATTCAACTTGGTGGCACTCTAGCGGCAGTCAACGACGCCCAGGAGAATCAATGGATACTCGACACCGTCTACCAAAACTACGGAGAACATAGGTCGTGGATCGGCCTATATAAATATAACGGATGGAGGTGGGTGACGGGTGAGCCACTTGATTACACAAACTGGGCTCCGGGACAGCCGGACAGCGCAACTATTTACGAGCTGTTCGGCGAAATGTACATCGGGTACAACTCTGGAAGTTTTCCCCCAGGAACGTGGAACGACAATGCGGATACCATTGGCAATGTGCTCAAGGGTGTCGTCGAAGTCGTTCCTGAACCGGCGACAATCGGCACCATGGCCTTTGGTCTGGCACTGATCGCTCGGCGCTTCTCGACTCGTATTTCGCGGCTCGGAGTAAACCGGCGGCGCTGATCCGCTATCTGCCAATGGCCGGAGCCACAAATCACAACGGCGCGAAAGGTAAATCCTTTCGCGCCACTTTTATACCCAAAGTTAGTTTCCCAGCACAATTCAGAATTCGGTAATTTTGAGGTCTGGCTATTGACAAACATAGGTCAGTTTAGTACTCTTAACTCAAGAAAACTCCTGGCGCCGGTTCTTACTGGACCACTGCGAGGAGTTTTTGTTTACTCTAACGGGAAAACGGATGTAAAATATTTCCGACCGGTTTTCATTTCCTCACGGATTTGGACAATAAATTGTTGGCTATCAGCGGCAACTCCTTTGAAACGAAAGATTTGCTCTGACTTTGATTTGAAGGGAGCTTCGGGTCTAAGACGGTTTCTTTCAATCAATTCAATCGCGCAACCATAGAATTTTAAGCGTCTTTTCCTATCCTTTTGTCGTTTGGTATTCAAATGACCACAAAAACTATTTAAGAAAACTTTTTCCTTGTTGAAGTAAAACGATCGAATGAATGGATCGCGTCTCGTCTGACGAGAAAGATCATGATAAATTCGCCTGGCCTTCCTCACAATTTCGGCGTAATTTTCACCGCGAATTGTTTCGAGCTTGCATTTGTAAAATTCCTCGGTCATCTCTATTGAGTGTAACAAGAATCTGCATCAGGAGAACCGTCAGAAGGATAGCTCTTCATCCAACTTTCAGGTTCGGCTCTGTATTTCCGTCCAATTTTCCGATACAATTTGGCGGCTGATTCGCCAATAGGCGAATTCAGCGGGAGGACGGATTTGAAGCTCGTTTACATTTTACTCGCAACCGCGGCTTTCGTCGCATCGTCATTCGCCCAGACCTGGTACAACTATAACGGTCATCAATATACAATTGTAAGTTCAGCCTCATGGACGGCAGCTGAGTTGCTTGCTGTCGGACTTGGCGGCCATCTCGTCACAATCAATGATCAGGCCGAGAACGACTGGGTCCTGAATTTGTTGACGACCATCACCAATGAAGACCGATCCTGGATAGGCCTCTATCAGGTCTTCAGCTCACCGGAGCCCGACCAGGGCTGGGTCTGGGTTTCTGAAGATCCATCGCCGTTTCGCCACTGGAATTACGATACCGGCGAACCGAACAACAGCGGTGGTAGTGAAAACTGGGGCGAGTTCTGGATTCGCACCTATGTCAGTTACGAGCACCCGGGGAGCTGGAACGACACCATCGAAAGTAATTCGAGCCACATCGGGCTCGTCGAAGTCGTTCCTGAACCGGCGACAATCGGCACCATAGCATTTGGTCTGGCACTGATCGCTCGGCGTCGACGACGTTGAAAGGCCGCCAACTACAGAGGCGCGAAGGGGTTTCCCCTCCGCGCTTTTTTCATTTTAGCGACCGTATCTATTTTAATAGATAACTTTCCTAAATTATCTTATGTGTTTTAACACCTAGTTCGTCTCTAACTCACCGTATATGTTATAAGATATATTTCTTCTTAAGCGCCTTATAACATATATGTTATAAGGCGCCTCGAGATTCACTTTGGCTTGCGATCACAAAACATCTTCCAAATCTTCGTTGCCGGATATTACTGCAAAAACTTAATTAGCCGCTTGGGCTTCGAGCTGGAAAATCTCCGAGCCAATTTTACCGATCAAAAAACTTTTCGGTACTGGTCCCCAGGCTCGGGAGTCTGAGCTAGCAATACGGTTGTCTCCGAGAACAAAATACTCATCTTGTTGAAGAGTTCTGGTTAACTCACTTGAAGTTGTAAGCCCCTTGGCAATATAGCTTTCATTTAAGCGAGCTCCATTAATGAAAACCTTACCTTCACTAACTTGTATTGTCTCACCTGGTAACCCAACAATTCTTTTTATAAAACGTTTCTCTGTTTCACCTGGCCAGTACATTGCCACTACGTCACCCCTGGCTGGTGGCACATAACGATAAGTAATTTTATTAATCATCAGAACCTCACCATCAGTAAAATTAGGCAACATACTTTTCCCGCGAACAACTAATACAGTGAAGAAGAAATAATGAGTGAGTAAACCAAGGATTAACAAAACAGTGGCGATTTTAGAAAAATCGTATATCCATCCAGTAACCCAAAACAGTTTTTCAATTTTTTTAGGCGGCATGCTTTGCTACTTTTAGTGTAGCAAAGACTGAGCGAAGATCTTCGTCTTCGAGGGTTTCTTTTTCTAATAACTCATGCGCCATATGGTGAAGAGTTTTAATTTCTTTTTTTAGTAAGGCAACTGCAGTTTTCCAGCCCATGTCTATTAGACGACTGATTTCTTCGTCAATTTTAGCGGCTACTTTTTCGGAGTGAACTCGATGCATACCCATCTCGCGCCCTAAGAAAACCATCTCTTCACGCTCACCAAGCTTAACTGGTCCTAACTCACTCATGCCGTAAACCATAACCATATTACGGGCAATCTCGGTCGCTCTCTCTAAGTCGTTGGAAGCGCCTGTTGTAACTTCCTTAAAGATTAGCTCTTCGGCTGCCCGACCTCCGAGTAATCTGGCTAGTTCGTGCTCAAACTGGCTTTTTGGAATAAGTTTATTGTCTTCTTTCGGTAAACTTAGAGTGAAACCAAGCGCCATACCGCGAGAGATTATTGAAACTTTATGGACTTCATCGGCATCTGCTAAGAGATGGCCGATTATAGCGTGCCCAGCTTCGTGATAGGCAACAATCTTCTTTTCGTTTTCTTTCATTAGGTGGCTTGTACGTTCCGGACCTAGTAACACTTTTTCAATAGAGTTACGAAAGTCTTTTTGCTCTATTTTTTTACGATTGTCGCGGGCAGCCAAAATTGCAGCTTCATTAGCAACGTTACGAAGATCTGCTCCTGATAACCCCGGAGTAGATTTGGCAACCTCTTCTAAGTTAACTTCTTTAGCTAGAGGTTTGTTTTTAGAGTGAATGGCCAGAATCTCTGCTCGTTCCGGTCGATCAGGTAGATCTAAGGTAACCTTACGATCAAACCGTCCTGGACGAAGAAGGGCTGGATCTAAAACATCGGGTCGGTTAGTGTTGTGCAAAAGCAAGGGAGTAGCACCACCGAAGAATGCTTCATTATCGCAACCGCAAAAATCATAGACATAATCATTAAACGACAACTTGCGGATCTTGCGAATAATAGGTCTTACAACCGAAGCTCTGCCAGCAACCGTAACTAGGGGGTTTTGGCTCCTGCCAAAACCTAAACGCCAGGCTTTGGTGGCGGCCAAGGGCTTACCACCGTTAATGATGCGCCCTTCCGGTACAGTAAACGAATGGACATAGGATTTAAACCCGTGCATGCGAGCCAGCCAGTTCAACTCAATAATCATCCTTTGACTTACGGAAGTAATTTCTAAGCGACCTCGCTTATCTTGGTGGCCGTCGCCGTTGAAATAGCCCCTGAAAAATTCCACGAAATACTCCCTCGGCGCTTCAAACAGAAACTCCGGGATATGTTTATTGTGCGCTCCCTGCCCGCAATATTCACCAAAAAACTTAGCCAAAGGCTTGCTATAATAAATTATATTTACGGCTCGGCCTCTTACACTCTCCCTGTCGGGCTCTAAACCAAAGATAGTTTTCATTAACTTCTTTATGTCTTGGATATAATCAGTCTCTTCGACATTTAGACAGAAATCCACTTCTTTGCGACTGTAGCCTTCCGCCGCGTAATAACCCAAAAGCCTGACTAAATCGGGGGTCACTACAATCCTTTCGGGCAACTCGTAAGCAAAGTACTTACGACTTAATACCCGGGGCATGGCCCGACCAAGTTGCCAATGAGAAATTGCTGTTTGTGATACCCCTCCTCGCATCGCTAATTGCACTTGTGAAG
>Ga0209542_10021395_pt1 | contig 10143 bp, 10 predicted proteins | sample RifCSPhighO2_01_FD_184028 | JGI IMG/M metagenome (GOLD analysis project Ga0209542, IMG submission 184028) | Soil microbial communities from Rifle, Colorado - Rifle CSP2_plank highO2_0.1 (SPAdes) (version 2) | ecosystem: Environmental > Terrestrial > Deep subsurface > Rock core/Sediment ...
TGCTTTTATTTTCTGGAAATTTTAAAACCCGGCATTACCGAGTTTGTTTTATTTTTCCGTCTCAATCCAGAATTTTTCTCCATCAGAATAGATAATAATGGTCCCTGAGTGGTCAGTACGGAATACTTTCATGCCCGCCTTCTCTAGCCTGTCCAATACCGGTTTTGTCGGATGTCCGTACTGGTTTTTCTCTCCCGCCTGTATTACTGCAATATTTGCTCCAACCGTCTTAAGAAATTCCGGATGTGAAGCTTCATTTGATCCATGATGGCTAACATTTAGAACATCAGCGGTTACATCAGAGCCTTTAATGACTGCTTTCTCACAAGGAACCTCGCAGTCTCCGGTAAGAAGCACCCGAACTTTTCCATGAACCAAGCGCAGAAGAAGACTATTGTCTGCTTCGTTGCTGAAACGCTTTCTCCGAATGTCGTAGGCTACCAAAATTTCTATTTCGCTTTGGTGAATGTCTTCGTCCACAACTTTTTGTTCTACCGTCCCGGCCACATCAAGAAAGTTCTGCCAGGCTCTGGTTTTAGCGCCCGAGCCGTTATGGTATATCTTTTTGACCGGAAACGAGCGGACAATATGGGCACATGCACCCATGTGGTCTTCATGAGCATGAGAAATTACCATGGCATCAAGTTGGATTACTCCAAGCTTCCGTAGATACCCTCTGGTGACTTCTTCCGCAAAAGTATCCCCGCAATCGTAAATAATATTTTTACCGAATTTTTGTACTAATACCGCGCCTCCTTGTCCGACATCAATGAAATGTACTGTCATGGAAGGCGACCTGAATATTTTTTGCTCAGGTTGAGAAGAAGCGCTTTTGCGGTAGGAAGAAAAGAGAACAGCAGCGACAATTACTAAAGCAATCAGCAAGGCGATTATTAGGTATTTTTTCAAGGTTCAGATCCGAAAAACTGGTAGCAAACTTAGCATAAAATAATCCTTTGGTCAAGATCTCACTTGACCTTTTTGAATTTATTGTTATGCTCTCTATAGCTTTTTTGTCTCTACATGATCAGTCAGTACGACGTGATTGTAATCGGCGGGGGTATTACAGGATTATCAACTGCATATCATCTGACACGAGAAGGGAAACGGGTACTTCTTCTTGAACAATTTCCAATCGCGCATGAGCGAGGACAAAGTTACGGAGAATCTCGCATGCTTAGTCTTGCGTATAAGGATGAAAAATACGTCAGACTTACTCTTCAGGCAAAACAATTGTGGCATGAGTTTGAACAAGTAGTAGGACTGAAAGTGTTTTTTGAGACTGGCGGTATGGACCTGGGAGAAGACAGCAATGAGTGCACTTTGATCTTGAAAGTGCGTGACACAATGCATCAGTTCAGTATTGATTACGAAGAGTGGGACTCAAGGACCATAAAGAAAAAAGTCTCTGTATGGCATCCAAAGGAAGAAGCCTTTGCGCTTTATTCACCCGGTGACGGGATTATAAGTCCAAGGAGAACTGTTGCTGTTATGGTGAGCCATGTGACAAGCCTCGGCTGTGTGATAAGGGGCGAGGAGCCGGTTGTGGGAGTTTTTTCTGACGGATCGTCTGCTGAAGTTTTTACCAGCAAAAACCGCTACATTGCAAAAAGCCTCGTTATCGCCTGCGGTGTATGGACCAATAAGATGTTGTCTCATCTTAACTTTTCTCTGCCTATCGAACCTGTGCAAGAACAGACGGTTTATTTCCGGCCCCGGGCTAATACGGATGCCTTTATCGTCGGTCATCTTCCAATGTGGTTTCATCGGCGAGAGCCCATCGCATACGGATTCCCTATTTTTGGCGAGCCTGGTATAAAAATTGGCTTTCATTGGGACGGAATGAGAACTGATATCGACTCATATACCGGAGTTCCTAATTCTGCCGTGACAGAAAGATTAAGGGCGTATCTTGAAGAATATCTGCCGGATGCGGCAGGAGAATCTTTTGGCGCGCGCACCTGTTTGTACGATAATACGCCGGACCAGGATTTCATTGTTGACCAGCTTCCGGGGATGCCCAATGTCTGCGTCGGTGCAGGTTTTAGTGGAAACGGCTTTGCCCCTTCCACGGCAATCGGTCGCGCGCTGGCGGATCTTTCTTTGGGGAGAAGGACTGAAATAGAAATTTCAAAATTCAAGATTAGCAGATTCTTATAATTGCTCGGCAAAGCCCGAGCAATTTTTTGGTAAGAAAAAATATCTTTTGTCTGAAACCTCTAAAACAAAGCGATTGGTGAGTCATATAAAAATCCGCAGTTTTTCTGCGGACTAAAGGTATTTAAGGATCTTCTCGGCGGAAGTCTCAATGTTCTCCTGCCAGATAACCTGTGTCCGAAAAGATTTTTTAGAGACGGCGGCAAGCGAGCTGTGGATAGTGAAAAACTCGTCAGTCTTTAGAAGTTCTTCGCGAATGCAATCCGGGTCTAGTTTTCTTTTTTTGAGGCCAGCTTCTTGGTCTTTTTTCCTCCACGTGCAGATCATGTCGGGATGTGCGGTAAGTAAGACTAAAATAATCTGGTCAATGCGTGGTGCTTCTACAACCGAGCGCCAAAGATCCCAGCTAATTCGCGGCGCATATCCATACTTAGTACGTACCGCATAGTGCCAGCTTATTAAAGTAGTGCTATTGGATAGACTCACAATACTCTCAGCTACCGTTTCCTCCACTGCGCGAGTAGTTAAAATGTGCTCATCGGTGCCATAACGCCCGAAAAGGTCGCCAGGATCGTAAACAGCAAACCCTGGTTTGCGGGTCCGAACTGCTTCTACGACTGAAGTTTTACCAATGCCATCTATGCCCCCAACGAACACTGCGGTTCTCATTTTTCTCTCCTTATTTGAGAACGGCGATAGGAACGAAAATTAGGATATGCATTACCTGGTCTACAGCGATTACAAGCCAGAAAAGCGCCTCAATGGTTTTCATGTCGGTAAGCTTCACCTTGTTTATCCACCAGACCACCGGCCAGCGCCTGTCCAAAAACATGTGTGAACTGAAGATGAGCGAAAGCCAGGACCAAGAGATCTCGAAACACCAGAAAGCTGGTACAAAGCAGGCGGTATATACCACGCAGTGGTTAGAAAGTGCCCAGTTAAAAAATTTTCCCTTCATTTTGTTGAGTGCCTGATACTCGGTTTGCAGAATCCAATCACCGATAAGGTGCGCCATGAGCAATGCCTCGAACACAGTCATCTTTCTTATTTTTCAAGAACTGATTTATTCATACTCTTCTTAAAAACCCGTTTCGATAGATGTTGTTGACTATTTCGACAACAGATTTGTCTTTCCATTTTCGACAATTTTGCTAGAGTAAACCCATGCGAACCGATTTATTGAAGCTTCTAACCAACCTTGGTTTTAATTTGAAGCAAGCCAGAGTGTATTTGGCCTTGCTTGAGCTCGGGGAGGCAACAGTTCAGGAGCTTTCCCGGAAGTCAGGAATCAAACGCACCTCCCTCTACTCTCTTATGGAAGGATTGCGCAAAGAGGGTCTTTTATATCAGGCTAAACGCGGGGGTAGGACTTTTCTTGTGGCCGAGGAGGCGGTACAGATTGCTGGGAAGTTTAAAGGAAGAATAGAGACGTTTGAGCAGTCACTGGAACTTTTTTCTGGAATCAAAAAAGGAGTTAACCGCAAATCGCGCGTGTTTTTCTTTAACGGAACTGAAGGATTCAAGAAAATTTGGGAAAAAGTTTTTTCCTCCGGGATCAGTGAATACTTAATTATTGTCGATCCTCGCGAAATGCTCGGCTTTGTTCGTAGGGGATATATCACAGAAAAGATAATTAAGGAAAAAGTTCGCCGTAATATAAAAAGCCGGCAGTTAGTTGCCTTTTCTGAATACGCCAAAGAGGTTATCGCCAAGGATTTGCGGGAAAACCGAGTTTCCAGGATGCTTCCCCACATATATAAGGTTCCTGTGACTACTATAATTTTTGGGGACAGCGTTGCCCTCATTTCTCCGCTAGCGGAAGATTTGATACTTATAGTAGAAAGCGAGGCTCTGGCCAAAACCCAGAGATCGCTTTTTGAGGCGCTTTGGTCTTTGCTTCCTATGCGAAGCTAAAACGCAATTCTAAACCATTTTTCCCCCAAAAGATAAAAAATTGTTTCCGGAACTTCCGGGGAAGTGAATATCTCATCTGCCCTTGTTTCGGTAAGTTCGGCGGTGTACTTTCCTCCCCGGCCGTCAATGTCGGTAAAGAATATTCCCTCGGTTGTGGCCAACACAATATGGGAATTGTCTCCATAATACCAGCGCGCGTCCACGATTTTTTCATCCAGAGAAATTATTTTTTCTTTCTGTCCTCGTTTTTGGAAGGGTTGATAAGTATTGTCGCTGAGCCAGAGGACTTCAATTTCGCGCTCTTTTAGGAGAAGCGCTTTTTCTCCGTCTTCATCAAAATAAATTTTCTTTATCCCGCCTCCGATTACAGAAATAGTGCTGGTAGAGTCAAGGAGAAAAAGCCCTCCGCTGGGGTCCAGAATGGCAAATTCTTCTTCCGGTGTTTTTATAAACTGAAATTCTTTTCCTCCTAGAAAAAAGCCGGGTCGGCCAATGGTTTCAATGTTGCCTGCTGAGATAGAAATTCTTGCAAGAAATCCGTTTTTGTCAATATAAAGAATATTACTTCCTGCCAATTCAAAGGCCTGGACATTTTGGGCAAGGATTTTTGTCGTTGTAGCAAGCTTCCCTACCAAATCACCTTTTTTGGTAAGCGAATAAGGAATTTTCGGCTTACTTGCCGAGACGGGCAGGGGAATTTTACTTTTGACGGTAGTAGTGCTCTCCAAGAGGCCGGGGACCAAAACGATGTCGCGCAACTCAGTTACGATCTCCGGCTTTACGATTGCGGTTTTTGACCAAGAGTTAAAGCCTGCCTTTTCAATGCGCAGAAGGTGTGTTCCCGGTGCTAAGTCAGTTAGGAGTGCCCCGCCAGATATTAACGAAGTTTCTTTTTTAAACTCCCCATCCAGAAAAATGGAAAGCCGGGGAGTGGCGGATTTTACAAAAATTCCGCCGGTTTTCTTAAGGTCCCTTTCAAAAATATCCAAACGATAGCCCAAAGAGTAGGCAATAATCGCTGGGGCGGCAAACACAAAAGAACTAACGAGCAAATAAAAAACTAATCTTCTGGTTTTTTTCTTCATTTTCTATTAAAGTATCACAAAGAGCATTGCTTGAAAAGGACGATTTACATGGTATGCTTCAGGCAATGATTGAAAAATTTATTATACAAGGGAAAAAACCGCTCAAGGGAGAAGTCGAAATCCGAGGTTCTAAAAACGCCGCTTCAAAAATGATGGTAGCCTCTCTTCTGACCGACGAACCGTGCCTGCTTGAGAATGTGCCACTTTCAGGAGAAGTTGAAATTACTAAAGAACTTTGCGAGATGATAGGAAGCAAGGTAAAAATAGATCCGTTGACAAGTTCTTGCCTAATTGAAACTTCAGAAATAAAGACTTCGCTCGTTCCGGAACTCTCGAAGAAGAATCGAATACCGATTCTTGCCCTGGGGCCGCTTCTTCATCGGAAGGGAATCGCAGAGGTGCCAGTGCTTGGAGGGTGTCCGATCGGTCATCGTCCGATTAACTTCCACATCGAGGCTTTGACTAAGATGGGGATAAAAATAGAGCGGCGCGAGCATTCTTATTTTGCACAATGCGAGAGTATTCATGGAGCAGACATTTACTTTCCCTGGACTTCTGTCGGAGCCACTGAGAATGTATTGCTTGCAGCTGTACTGGCCAAAGGAAAAACTTCGATTGAAAATGCCGCTATGGAGCCGGAAGTGATTAATCTGGTGGAAATGCTGAATGGTATGGGTGCGCAAATTACGGTTGATGGAAAAAAGCAAAGAATAGAGATCCAGGGAGTTCCCAAACTCAGGGGGGTTTCCGTATCTGTTATTCCTGATCGTAACGAGATAGTGTCTTTTGCGGTGGCAGCACTAACTACCGGAGGTTCTATATTTTTGCCGAGAACGGATAGCAAGAACCTTGAATCGTTTATTGAAAAAGTAAGGAACGCTGGAGGAAGTGTCTCAATAGAAAAAGGAGGTATTCGCTTTTCTTCGGCAGCTTCATATAGAGGTATCTTCATCGAAACTGCTCCTTTCCCAGGATTTATGACCGATTGGCAGCAGCCCTTCTCGGTGCTATTGACGCAGGCGGAAGGAGAATCAATAATACACGAGACCGTCTACGAAGACCGCTTCGGTTATATTAAGGATTTAAAACGAATGGGCGCGTCTGTCGCAGTTTCTACCGACTGCCCCCAAGGAGTAAAATGCCGATATTTCGGAGAACAGTTTAATCATGTCGCTTCAATAAAAGGACCAACACCTCTTCATGGGGTAAGCCTCGAGGTTAAAGATCTTCGAGCCGGCATGGCTCATGTTATTGCAGCCCTTGCCGCCGAAGGCGAATCGGTTATTTCCGGGATTGAGCATATAGACAGGGGATATGAGAAAATTGACGAAAGACTTCACGCGCTTGGTGCAGATATCCAACGCGTCAGGGTTGAGCAAGTTGTTGAAAGCAAATCGCAGTTAGTTATGCCTTAAAGCGAGGAAAACTGCTTTTGAAAACACTGGGAGGCCAAGCGGCCATGGTCCCGAAAGGGAAGCGAGGCCGACCATGTGATGAGAAAAATCTCGGTGGGATTTTTCGAAGGTTTTCAAAGGCTGTTTCCGAGCACTCCATGTTTATAAGAAAAATCGGAATCGACTTGGGAACTGCAAACACGCTTGTTTTTGTTCCCAAAAAAGGGGTAGTGATAAATGAGCCCTCTGTCGTTGCGGTTTCCAAGGATGACAACAGAGTTTTGGCGGTAGGTAACGAAGCAAGAAACATGGTGGGAAGAACCCCGGACTCTATTGTGGCCTACAAACCCCTGCGGGACGGAGTAATTGCCGACTATCGTGTAACTGAGGCCATGCTTCGCTACTTTATTAATAAAGCCGGCGGCAGAGTTCGGCTTTTTCGGCCGGAGGTTATGGTTTCAGTTCCTGCCGGAGTAACTTCTACGGAGAGGAGAGCCGTAATTGAAGCCACCGTGCAGGCCGGAGCCAAGGCCGCGTATGTGGTGAAGGAGCCTGTACTTGCCGCCATAGGTGCGGGCATTCCTATAAACGAGCCTGCGGGACATATGGTGGTGGATATTGGTGGAGGCACGGCGGATATTGCCGTAATTTCTCTGGGAGGAATTGTGGCCTCCACTTCGGTAAAAGTTGCCGGCAACAAATTTGATCAAGCCATCTCCGACTATATAAAAAGAAATTACAATTTGGCGATTGGAGATAGAACCGCCGAAGATATAAAAATACAAATTGGCTCGGCAGTGCCGGTTGATGACGAGTCTTTAAAAATGGAAATCAAAGGAAGGGACTTAATGACCGGTTTGCCTAAAAATATTGAAATTCATTCGGCAGAAGTAACTGACGCCATTTCGGACGAGCTGGATGAGGTTATCCGCGCTATTAAATCCGTTCTCCACGATACCCCGCCGGAACTTGCCGCAGATATAATGGACAAGGGAATTGTGGTAACCGGTGGAGGAGCTCTTTTGCGAAATATTGACGAACTAATTTTCCAAGAAACCGGAGTTCCCGCGCACATTGCCGAGGAAGCACTTCTTTGCGTTGCCAAGGGAACCGGAATAGCACTTGAGCACTTGGATGTTTACAAGCGAAGCATCATGTCGAAGAGATAAAAAATAGCGGATAACCCGCTATTGACTTTTGCACTCGAAATCAAATTTGATTCCTGTCGTTTCTTCACTTTTTCCAGCGGTCCTCGTGACCGAAATTCTTTTCGTTCTGCCTGTAATAACACTAATCATCGCGTCCAACAGCTCAACCTTGAGAGTCTTTCTGGCTTTGGCAGGAAGAATATCACATTCCACGACAGGCTCGTTCTTAAAAACCCAATACTCGTCCCAAGGGATATCTCCTCCTTCTGTGTATTTAGTTCCAAACGCCTTAAACCTTTCAGCGCTCTCTTTATCTCTAAAACCCAAAAGCACCAAATTACCTCCCTCAAGGGCACTAAGAAGTGCCGGCATACTCACTAGTAGTAGAGCTATTTTGCTATTATCAAATTAAAATACTTCTGTCAAGCTCATTTATATCCGAGCCTAAACTCGTTATACTAGCCACATGATTCTCGGTCACAATCAGCAAAAAGAGTACTTCAACAAAATCCTTCAAAAAAATAGGCTCGCACACGCCTATCTTTTTTATGGCCCGGAAGCGGTGGGTAAATTTTTATTTGCCAAAACAATTGCCAAATTTTTGCATTGTCAAAAAAATCTGGAAAGTTTGGAAAAAGTATGCGGCTCCTGTATCAGTTGCCGACAGATCGAAGAAGGTGCACATCTCGAAGTAATTGTACTTGATCGAGAGCACACTCTTCTTTCCAAAAAAGAAGAGCGAAGCGATATACCGATTGATGACATTAGAGAAATAAAACGCCGCTTCTCACTTGCCTCTCCTGAAGGCAAGTGGAGGGTGGTTATTATAAACGACGCGCACACCCTAAGTATTCCTGCGGCCAATTCTTTTTTAAGACTTTTGGAAGAGCCGGGAACCAATTCTGTTTTCTTTTTGGTAACTTCGGAAAAGGAGTTACTGCTTTCCACCATAGTTTCGCGCGCTATCCCCGTTCGCTTTTCGCTTCTCCCCGAAAGCGTTCTTGCGCGCCATCTCCAGCCACTTGTTAGAGATGAAAACTTAAGGGAAGAGGTTCTTAGGCTCTCTTTCGGAAAGCCAGGAAATATGCTAAGATACATCGGGAAGAAAGAGCTTCTAGAAAAGGAACTTAAACTACGCAAGGCGGTTGAAGCAGCTCTGAAAAGTGGTTCCCCGGAAATATTTCTTTTTACACAAAACCTGGCCTCAGACGAAAAGGCAAGAAAAAGTGCCGGCGAATATCTTCTGCACTTACTTCGAGCTTCGCTTTTTTCTAAGGCTCGACAGGGCGATGTCCAAGCAATCCTGCAAGGAATCAAGAAAGTTTCTTACGCTCTTTCTCTGATGGACTCAACCAATGTAAATCCTCGGCTTGCCTTGGACATAGCGCTGATTGAGGCGGGAAACAGCATAAAAATCCAATGATTGCCAGAATAATTCTCACAATAGTCTTCGTACTCTTGGGGCTCATAATAGTCCTTCCCTTTGCTTTAAGTCTTGCTGGAGTTAATATTTTTCAATTTGGGGCAATCAGCGGGCAGGGAGTGGGAGAAGGCGAAGCAGTTATCCTGCGTTCGCTCAATGGTGGAGAAGATTGGGAGAACGTTTCAATAGCCGAGGAACGGCGCACAAGGTTCCCGACAAGACTTCTGGATGTTTCTTTCCATCCGACTAATCCGGATGTGATTTTTCTTGGGACTCTCGGCTCTGGGTTGTGGAAGAGTGCCAATGGCGGAACTTTCTGGACCAGAGTCCAGGATAAAAACAATGCTCTTGCTTCCAACAGCGATGTTTACCGCGTTTCCATAAGTCGTTCAAACCCGAAGATAATTTATTTAGCAGTTTTTCAAAACAAAAAGGGCCGGCTTTTGCGGAGCAACGATGGCGGAGAATCTTTTAAAGAAATATATTTTGTAACCGCGGACCGCCTGGCCGTGTTTGATGTTCAAGTAGACCCATACAGTCCTGATATCGCAATAATCTCAACAGATCAGGGGGGGGTTTTGGAAACTCGGGATGGCGGCAAATCCTGGCGGGTTTTAAAGTGGTTTACTACCGGAGTTCGGAACCTCATTATCAATCCACTGGATACAAGCGAGATGTTTGCAGTCACTGACAGAGACGAACTTTTCAAAAGCGTTGATAGTGGAACAAATTGGGCGAGTTTAAGTGCGACTGCCCAAGGCGGCAAAGAGTTGGTTCCTCAATTTCCTCAGTCTCCACTAGGCCTTTTTACGGGTGCAGGCCGGTTCTCGATAGAAGCTTTAATTTTGGACCCCAACAATTCAACAATTCTTTATTTAGGATCGCGCGAAGGGCTTTTGCGCTCCCTTGATGGAGGCTTTACTTGGGAGAACTTAAAAGTGCTTATTCCTCCGGAGGCTTTGCCGGTAAACGCGGTGGCGGTTCATCCTCGATCTTCGCAGATAATTTATGCCGGTGCCTCA
>Ga0209542_10021396_pt1 | contig 10142 bp, 3 predicted proteins | sample RifCSPhighO2_01_FD_184028 | JGI IMG/M metagenome (GOLD analysis project Ga0209542, IMG submission 184028) | Soil microbial communities from Rifle, Colorado - Rifle CSP2_plank highO2_0.1 (SPAdes) (version 2) | ecosystem: Environmental > Terrestrial > Deep subsurface > Rock core/Sediment ...
ACCAGGTAAAAGTTCCACCGTATCGACGGGCCTTAGCAGCAGAACACAATCAGGAAGCGCGGCGATTGGCTGATGCAACCGAAGATTTACAGGAAGCTGAGCGTGTTCATGATGTTGCTAGAATAGAAAAAGCGCAAGATGCAGTCAGGCAATCAGAACAGAAACTTACCCAGCTTGAAGATCTCGATCAAGCAGCAAAAATAGCTGATGCCCGACCAGCAGCAAAGAGAGTGTTAGGAGAGCTGCCTGTTTCTGAAAAAGTTCGCGATGCAGAAAGAAATTTCGAAGAAGCGCAGGCAGTATATAATCGAGAAGTAGATGCGTTAGGTGAAGCTAGAAAAACACCGGAAACATCGGAAAAAGTAAGAATTGCAAATGAAGAGCTGGCAAAAGTGCGAGCTGAAGATTTGGATAATGTACCTCCAGAAATTGCTGATGCTCGAGCGCAGAACGATTTAGCTGTAGAAGGATTTGCTGACAGCGAGCACACTGCTGCAGTAAGACAGAAAGCAGCTGCAGAGAGTAATGTTGTGCAATTGCGTAAGGAAGAACGTCCAGGGGGAGCTAAATGTAATATTCTCAGAGCTGCTGCGATTTATGGGTTGTCGGTAGATTGTGTTGACGATTTAGATGAAATAGACACTCCTACTATCGTACCCGCCAGAGAGTCTGGACCAAGAGTTATCTCTGGACAAAGAGAAATCCCCTTCGTGTCTACCGGTGATCGAACGCATGATTTATACATTGAAGCATATCAGGAAGCTTCGGTATCTGGTGGAGTTTCACCGGAGATGGTAAAAAAATTGAAATTAACTGACGGTTGGACTGGCGAGGGAGCTGAAAATGTTGCATTAAAGATATACGATGAAAAGTTTTTAGCAAAAATAAATGAGAAAAGAAAATTAGCAGGGAAACCAGCAATTAAACCAACATTTAAAGATCCGGTGATTCTGAAAATAAGAAAAAAAGGAGCAGGTTCTTATGGAAATACACCAGACTGGCTGCAGAAAATACATGGCGATCTATGCGCCGCAAAAGCTGCTACCTGTCTCGAAGAGATTGATCTTGATACCGGCCTTTGGCAGATTTCGGAAGAAGCAAAAGGACCAGACTTGCGAGAGCTTATAGAAAATGCGCTGGATGAGGCCGATCAAGCTAAATTAAAAGCTATTGATGATAGATTTACAATGGCGACAGCAGAAGCAAAAAAGAGAGCAGATGAAGCAATCCCTGCCTTACAGAAAAGAGTTAGCGATGAAAAACTTCCTGGTTATGTATATAATGATGAATTAAATAACATAAAGAAAAATCTCAATGATGAAATTAAGAATGCTGCTAAAATAGCCAGTGATGAAAGACAAACCCTCTTGCAGCCATATTCCCAAACATTTGATGCAGTAAATTACGAAGGTAGAACCATAAATGTACGAGAGAAGACAGAACAATTGTTTGATAAGTTAAGAAAAGCCGATACTGAAGTCTTAGATGCACATTGGCGTAATCTAAAGTGTATTGATACAGATTGTACTAGGCTTGTCGTTGTCGATTTAGGAGCTGCTACTCAAGGAGATTATTCTACTATTACCGAAGAAGCAGCAAAGGCTTATGCTCGTGATGCCCTCCTTGGGGGAAATCAAGATATTAGTTCTGGTATTGGACGACTACTTGAACAAAACCAGTATACACCGGGACGTGTTTCATTGGATGAAGCAGTAGGCACACCTCATCCTACAATCTGCGGTGGCGCAATCTATCCCGGAATACTAGTTGGAACAGCTATTGATACGGGATGTGGGTTGCCGGGTATTGTTGAAGAAGGGATAGATGTTCCTGAAGGGTATGTCTCTCTGCCTATCGAAAGAGAGATTACGGATTTTAGTGGATCCGCTAGAGTTAATGTTCAAGATTTATCTAAAGCAACACCATCTTCAGCACCACAAAAACAAGCTTTGGAAATTCCTTCTGTACAGAGAAAGGTAGTGCAAAACGTGATTGAAGCAGCAGAAAAGCAAGGAGAAAATGCAATAATTACTAGATATCAGAGACTATCACAAAGAATAGAGCAAGGGGAATCAATTGTCATTCCTAAGCATTATCATACCACATCAAAGGAGGGACTAGAAGGAATTCTAGATAGTGGAAAAATAGAAGCGAGACGAAGTATAGCTCATGGTGCTTTCACATCAACACAGCCGGAAGGAGCCTATGGTGATTTTACGTTCGTATTAGGGTCGGATATTGAAAAACTACCTGCCGATGTAACTGTCTTTCCACAACGCACCTGGTATGCTAATCAGGAAGATATACTTGTGGATGAAAAAAATATTGCATATATCATTGCGAAGGATTCTAGGGCCGATGAAGCCCGCGAGTTTATTCACCAAAGAAATTTGAATATTGAAGTGGTGCCTTTAAGTCAAGCACAAAGGGAAAGAAGATTGATTATCGATGCAAGAATGAACAGTCCTGACCGAGCTAATGTCTTGTTGGAAGGAAGCGTTAGGATTAATTTTCCACAGAGAAGAAGGTTCTCTGATATCTTCCCAGAAGAAGCCTCGTTAGAACAAAGAGCAGCAAAAATCTTTGATACTCTTGAAGACGGAGAAGTTATAATTATTCAGGAGCGAAATTATGCATACATCTCCATAGAAGGAGATAAAAAGTACCTAAGTTATGTAGATCCAGAGTCAAGACAATTAAATAGGCAACCCTTGCTAGCTACAGAAAGAGAAGCTGACGATATTTTTCCATCCAACGATGAACTATTTCAATTTCAAAGGTCTGTTGAAGATTTAATGGGGGCTAACGTATATCGGGCGGGAGTTAAAATTGACCCAAAGGTAGAAGGTCAATTTCTTGAGGCGCTGGCAAATGGAGAATTTTCTAACATTAGAAATCCTAGAATTGCTCCTCATCCTACAATCTGCGGTGGCGCAATCTATCCCGGAATACTAGTTGGAACAGCTATTGATACTGGTTGTGGACTCCCTAGCTTTGCTGATGACCTAGAAGGAATTACTGAAGGAGAATTTGTTGAAGAAGCTTTACCTCCAGGAGTTCCAACTACTATTGAAGGAATTCCAACTCCTACCACTAGTTCTCCGGAAGTTATTTCTCCAAGAAAATTATCTGTAGAAGTTGATCTGGATATAACCATTGAAAGTGGAAAATTTAGGTTGGAAGGAAAAAAATATACTTACGATCCTGTAGACGGCTGGAAGGGCGGATTCTTCGGCCGAAAACCTGATGCTGAAACTACTGCCAGATTAGAAACTGCAAGAATGCAAAACGTAGTGAATTCAAAGCCAGTTCTAAAAGAAGGGCAGCAGATTCTCATTGTCAAAAGAGATAACAGCCTTGTTGCTGGAACATTTGATGGAATTGATTTAGACATAGAACTTAAACCATCTCCAACCTTTGGTGAGGCTAAACTTGAAAATGGTGTAGAAGTCAGTTCAGGATCTGTAAATAGATTTTCGAAAAGCAGCACTAAAGATCCAACTCTTGAACCGCGTTTAATCATTGAAGGTGATTTTGTAAGAGTAAGAACAGTCGATGGAACAAGCACTGTCGGCCGGTTTGACGGTATCAAAGGAACAGATTTTTTACTTACAGATAAAACCGGAACGAAGAAAATTCCCCTTGCCGAGCTTGATCCTAGTAGCATTCTCAAAGAAGGCGATGAAGTTGTTATTGGGGTTACTCGTCCAGCCGGATATAGAGAGAGCGCTGTAACTGAAATTCGCGGAAGATACTTTGAAAATGAAAATTCACTTACTTTATTGACTGACGAAGGAGTTGCGGTCCTGCCTAAGGAAAATGTAAACGTGGATAGTTTACGGAGAGCTGTCCCTGAAGAAAGAAGAGTAGTGAGTCCAGTTCCAGAAACAGAAATAGAACCGATCGATCTTCCATCCTGTCCCATCGGCGGCGCATTGACTGGAAAAGCTGCCGCAGGACCTTGTTTTTCAGCAAGAGTTCCAAGAACCATCGCTGATCTGGAAAAAAACAAAATCCCCATCCAAAGAACTCCGCTTCCTCAAACTGAAGAGACTATAGCGACAGTCAATGTCCAAGATCTCTCAAAAGCTACGCCATCCTTAGGTCTTCAAACGCAAGCGCTGGAAATTCCATCAGTGCAGCAGCAAGTAATACGAAATGTCATTGAAGAGGCTGAACAGCAAGGCCAAAATGTCATTGCTTCACGTTACAAAGATTTACTGCAAAAAGCAGAACAGGGAGAAAAAGTTGTAGTCCCTAAACATTATCATGGAACATCAAAAGAAGGATTAGAAGGGATTTTAGATGGCGGCAAAATTGAAGCAAGATTTGAGCAAGTATATCCTGGCGCTTTCACCTCTACCAGGCCTGAAATTGGAGAGGGTACCAGCAACTTTGGTGATTTCTCCATAGCTCTAGGATCTGATACGGAGCGCTTGCCCCATGTTTTAAACCCGCAAGGCGATGGGCATGCTTGGGTGAGTTTTCAAGACGATATTCCCGTCAGTGAAAATAATATTGCGTATATTATTGCTGAGGATTCGCGAGTAGAAGAAGCCCGCCAGATTCTCGAACAGAGGAACCTGAACATTAAAGTGATTCCCGCCAGCGAAGCAAAAAAAGAACGAACCCTTATTACTGATGCCAGGATAAACAGCCCTGATCGCGCTAATGTCTTGTTTGAAACCGGCTTAGAAATTAATTCCCCTCAGAAAGCAGACTTTTTTAGTTATTTTGACCGGAAAATTGGTTTAGAGGGGAGTTCAACTAACATTTTTGATACTCTTGAAGATGGAGAAGTGATAAATATTGACAGCCAATATTATTATCTTTCTATCGAGGGAGATAAAAAGTTCCTGAATACCATTGATTTGAATAATCGTCAGCTCACAAAAAGACAATTGGTGGCAACCAAAGCAGAGGCCGACGAAATCTATCGCCCACTTATATCCAAAGAAACAGGAAAACGACCACGGAGCGTCCAAGATTTAGTTGAGTTAGGCGTCAGTGGAGATCGGCCAAAACCGTATCGAACGGGCGTTAAAGTTAATCCAAGAAGTGGAGAAAATTTCTTGGGATCTTTATCTGATGGAAGAACCCTGCCTTTAGGAACAGAATTTCCTCCTCCCGCAATTCCTCTGGGGGAAGGTGTCTTAGGAGTCGTTGGAAAAAGATATTCCCGGACGCCGGATGGAATAAATTGGGAACAACAAAAGAGATGGTGGGAATTCTGGAGAAAGGAAGAAACTGTTGTCGATCCAATCCTTATTGAAGAATTAAACAGGGCAGAGGCAGCTTCATAATCTTCATAGCTTCCTAAAGCAATCTTTAAATACTTCCAAATACTCTTCAGAACTATGCAAAAAAGAGGAGTATCAGTATTGTTAGTTCTGACTTTTTTTCTTGTACTTAGTACATTTGCCCAAGAAGAAGACCCTAATGCTTGGATTTCTGATCCTGCTTTATTTGCTGCCACCTCCGGAGCAGCGTTTGACGCCAATCCTGAACTTGCCTGGCAGACTATGCAAAATAATCCTTATCTCTTAGACGATCCCGCAGTAATGATTGATGCACTGGCGGTGTATCCTGAACGAACCGCTGCTCTAATTGATAAAAGAACGCAATCGTTAGATAATCCAGATAATGCTGATTCTTTTGACGATGAAGTTGCCCATACTGGCGTCCATTTAGTAAACAAAAATCCCAATGCCAAAGAATCATGGCTGGATAAAAAGCACAACATTAAGATGCAGAGCAATCATGTTGAGATAAAATCATACGACGGTAAACAGATTACCACTAAAATTGGCGGTCCTTTTGGAGCAGCTACCGAATCGATTTGGAATCCATCAAACGAAGCAAAAATAACTGTTGATGGCGATCACTACCAGCAAGGAAAAGTTACTATCTCTGAATCCGGAAGCATTCTCTATGAGCCGAGTGCAGAAGCAGAAAACTTGAATATTCCTGAAACAGATATTATCACTGTAAAAACTGGAGAGCAGGAATTAGAGTACCAAGGAAACACCGTGCAAGGCAGATTAAATTTTCTAGAAGGGCAGTTATCGGTATGGGATGAGCAGGCAACTATTAATGGAGTAAGCGTTGAGCCAAATTCTATTGCTGACATCATCAATGTCTATTTTGATGAAGGAGAATTTGATTCTCGACATGAAGAGGGAGAAGAATATATGCTCATGGATGCGGAAGAAGGAACGGTAGAATTTGGAAGCGGTGAGTATAGAGAAACCGGAACATATAACTTGGAATTTAATCCAAGCAATCCCTTCCTCAATGTTGGTGATGATGGGCAGTTCCGTGTTACAGATATACAGGCTTTTACCAGTGTCCGGATAGAGCCAAGAAAAGGATTGTCTCCGGTAGTAATAGTTAAACCTAATAGTGATATGGACATTCAACCAGGGGCAACCTTTCAGAACGGCTACCAGCAGTTTGAAATCTCCAATCGAAAAGTTTTAGATGCGGATACAGGAGAATTTCTGGAAAGAGGATTTTTCGAATTTACTGGATTTGATGATCAAGCTCTAGAGAAAAGCCGCTGGGCTCGAAGAGCAATATCTTCCGACTCAGACGAAGAATATGTAAAGAGAGCAAAAACTGAATTGCAAAAATTTGGTGTTACTGAATTTGATCAAGAATCACTGAAAAAACTAAGTACTCCCCCATCGAGCATTCCTTTCGAGCTGGTCATTGAAGGAAAAGATGGAATAAATAACCTTGGCACACCGGAAGAACCGCAGCGAGTCTTTTTTGACGAAAACCAAAATTTTGCGGTTGTTCCAGAGAGTGCAATTAAGGCAGGAAAATTTAATCCTCGCGATCCGCGGGCCGTCCATAATAATATAAAAGGACAAATCCAGAAACTGACCAACAACAAAATTAAAGTCGAAGGTGAAGAAAACTTGAATTTTATTCTAGATTCCTTAGAAAAAATGCCGTCGGAAACGGTGGAAAGCATTCGTGGAATCGAAATTCTGGACTTAGAAAGCGCTGATGCTGCCTTGGGCATAGGGGGAGTTGCTTCTACTGATCCAATTCAAAAAAAAATTACATTTAGAACATTAAATCAAGGAAAATTTCATCTAGATTCTCTCTCCGCGGAACAGCAGATAGGGATTTCAAAAGACCCATCCTTTACGCCCTATGGGGTTCTCCGACATGAAGCTACCCATACTAAAATACGAACCGAAGAGAGTGATCTAGAATCATTTAAACTCTGGGCAAAAAAAGATCTCGAGAATAGGCGAAAATATGGTAAGGATTATGAAAGCCTTGAAGATCCATTAGACGTAGGCGTAGCTAAAGATAAACTTACGGGAGTACAAAATGAGATAAAACTTCTAAAAGAACATCACGATCTCTTAAGGAGCTTACCGGGGTCACGAAAAGCTCGTTGGATTGAAGTGGCTGGTGATGCTTATGTTGAAGGTGGAAAAGAACTTAAATTTCAGCCAACTAAGGAAGGAACTACAACAGTTGGCCCAATCAATGGTTGCCTTAGCGCTAAAGGCTGTTTTGATTATGATGAAGATAGGGCAGTATATGCACAAGCCGTAGGCGTCTGGGTTATAATCAGGGATCAACCAGAATTTTTTACTCCCTACATTGCGCCGCCCGGACATCCTAAGCACGATCCAGAGAAATACGATCCCCGCTACCGACAAAAGTTAGATTTGTCTCATGAATTTGGCGATATTAATGACGAAGAATACAACCGTATCGTTAAAAATTTAGAAATAAACGAGGCAGGTTCATGAAAATCGTAACGCTCATCATTCTAACAGTATTATTCTCTTATAATGCGCTTGCTGAAGTCAACCACTATTACAAAATAGATCTTTTATACAATCAAGGAAATGTATCTTATAATTCCCTTACTGTTGAGCCAACTATTGCTCCAGTGCAAATGGTTGAAGGAACGTACGTCGCGGAAGTTGTCTCCTTTAACAACCAAATCTTAAACTTTACTTTTTTTGATGTCCCGCTCTTTTACTTTTATGAAGAAGTGGATGAAGAAACTGGCGAACTAGGCGGTGGCGTCATTTCACTAGAGCAAACAGCAGTAACCCTGTACGTTCCTTACTACTCTAATGCCAAAGAAATAAACATCTATGACCAAGATTTAATTGAACGATTGCATATTGACGTCGGTTCCTATGCCCAAGAATCAACCCTTACTGAAGCCAAACCAGTTCGAAAGGAAATTAAAACAGAAGTAAAAACAGCTTCAAAATCAATAACCTTTGCAAATATTGCCTTAAGTCTTGGTTTGCTTCTTCTTTTCATCTTCATTATCCTTGTTTTATTACACTGGAGGAAAAGGTAAATGGAAAATAAAGGCCAGGTAACTATTTTTATTATTATAGGAATATTTGCTCTTACAGCCATAGCTATCTTTTTCGGCTTTCGTTCAGAATTAATCACCGAAGAGATAGAAAAAACTGAAGTGGCTCCGCTATTAAGCGGTTCCCTGCAAAGCTACGTTGAATCATGTATCCAAGAAAAAGGAAAGGAAGCCATACAATTTGTATCAGCGCATGGTGGCTATTATTTACTTCCAGAAATATCTCACCAAAACCTTGCCCTGCCTTATTATCTTTACCAAAATCAAAGTTATGTAATTAGCCAAAGAGAATTGGAAAGACAGCTATCACTCTATATAGATAATGAACTATTTTTCTGTATTAGGAATTTTGCTCCGTTCCAAAAAACAGGTCTGAAAATAGAGCAAGGAGAAATAGCCACAACTGCCATGCTTAATTCTAACCGTGTTGTTTTTGATGTAACCTTTCCCATAACGGTAGAGCAGGATACTCTGGCAAAAACTCTCCTGCATTTTTCTGGTTCAATAGATTCAAGAATTGGCACAATCCACGATATAGTTACAGAATTCATGCAGCTGCAGGAAAAAAATAGCCGGTCTTATTGTGTAAGCTGTTTAGTGAACTTATTAATAGAACCTACATTGAGGGTTGAAACAACTTTTGTTGAAGATGGAATTATGCTTTTTACCATTATTGATGATGACGAAATGTTAGAATATTCTTTCCTCAACCAATATCTGTTTGAATAGGTCAAAGTCGTCTTGGCTGCGCACCGCTTGGTTGGATGGCAGATTAGCACAAATAAATTAATTTTATAAACCCCTACTGTTTCCTTCCTCTAGGTATGAAAAAAGAGGTTGCTGTAGGCACTATTCGCATTAAAGTAAAAGATCTTCAAGCTTATGTAAAAACTTCTGCTTCTTGGAAGAAATCAAAAAAGCAATTTCCAGAAGCCCAAGAGGTAATTACCCTCTTCAAAGCGCATAAAAACTTTAAAGTTATTATCGACAGCAAATCGCCAGAATTCTTGAAAGGGCAACTCTCATCAAAAGGGGAAGTGCAGGGAGCCAGAATCAATCAATTGCCTAACAACAAGCTTATAGACAAGCCTTTCTCCTTATTTGCCAAGGAATTAACTATCCACGATCAAGATACCGATGACCACTGGGATGTTTTATTCAGAAATAAAGGCGGCACCTATGCCTATGGATATACCTTAGAAAAGAGAGAAAAAAACCGCGACTTAAAATATCAAAAAGTATGGGAATTCGAAAAAGTCTACCGTAAGCTATCCAGAACGGTATCGTTAGCCCTCAAAAATAACAATGATCATCTAGCCTTGCCCATGTATACCCTTCTGAAAACCCATATGCGCATTGGCAATGAAATCTACTATAAAGCAAACGGCCATAAGGGATTAACTACTTTAAAGAAAAAGGATCTTACTATCTCCGGTAAACGAGTTCTTTTTGAATATGTGGGAAAAGACGGTGTTCCCTGCCAGATAGAGCAGCATTTCCCTACCCCTTATGTCAATCGCTTGCGCAAGCAATTGCAAGGCCTTAAACCTAATGATTTTGTCTTTGCTTCTAAAAATGGAAGGCCTTTGCGTGATGAACAATTCAAAAAAGCCTTTAAACGATATTGCGGAAAAGAATTTTATCCCCATATTATCCGTTCCCATCACGCAACCAGGCGAGTCAAAGAATTCCTGAAAGGAAAGCGCACAATTTCCAAAGAAGAGATGAAATCCTTGTTCCTTTCCGTGGCTTCAGACCTAGGCCATAAACGTTTCGT
>Ga0209542_10021397_pt1 | contig 10142 bp, 8 predicted proteins | sample RifCSPhighO2_01_FD_184028 | JGI IMG/M metagenome (GOLD analysis project Ga0209542, IMG submission 184028) | Soil microbial communities from Rifle, Colorado - Rifle CSP2_plank highO2_0.1 (SPAdes) (version 2) | ecosystem: Environmental > Terrestrial > Deep subsurface > Rock core/Sediment ...
GCATGGGGTCGTAATAGTCGCAATCTCCCAGGGGGGGCTTGGTATCATGCCAAGTCCCCCCTGTAATATTCCATGAAGAGCAGGCCATGTACCCTTTTACGCCGAGAGTCTTTCCTGTTAAACTAAATGAAGGTGGGCGCACGATTCGCCAGCGATCTATGAAACATCTTCAAACAAAATTGTCAAGTAACGTATGGGTAGCAATGCTTTTCGCATATCTCGTTCTACTGATTTTTGGCAATGCCCTGTTGCATAACAACCCAATTGGAGGAGGCGACCTGCATTACAACCTGTCAGTAAAGACCATCATTTCCGAACAATTGCGGAGCGGTAATATGCCATATTGGAATCCTTATAGTGTTTCTGGTGTTCCAATAATCGCCGATCCCAATCATGGATTTTTCTATCCGATAAATTTCATTCTTTCTTTCCTCGCCGACCAAATAGTTGCCCTGAATTTAAACCTTGTTTTGCATGTTTTCTTGGGTCTTTTCCTCATGTTTCAGTTTTTGAAGAAGATTGGAATAGGACAATATACGGCAATCTTCGGAGCTATCGCCTATGGACTTTCCAATGTTGTGGCGGCGCGTATATATGCCGGACATCTTAATTATCTTCAAATATATTCCCTCATCCCCGCCCTTTTTCTGATCACTGAATACTTCATTGGCTCTCCATCGTTTCATAAACGGCTTGTGAATTCGACATTATTCGGATTGTTATTTGCCTGCATGTTCTTTCTTGGTGTACAACAGGTATTGATTTATGTCCTTGGACTGTGGATTGTATACCTTATTTTTCGATTGCATCAAGAAGGTCTTCTTTCATCCATAACAATTTGGATGTTATTTGTTTTCCAGTTTGTATTCATATCCTTTCTAATATCCCCTCTTCTCCTCCCATCCCTATCTGCAATAAATCAGTCGATTCGCTCGCAGCCTATGAGCAACGAATTCAGATTTGAAGGATCAATAAAGGCGATGAATTTTAAGCGACTTCTATCACCAAATATATTGGGCAGCCCTCTAATAGGAGAGTTCCAACAAGGGCGCGTTGGGGTGAACTATCAAGAATCGGCGCTCTATTTTGGACTATTGCCCTTTCTACTATTTCTTTTTGCGCCCGTTAACAAAAAGCGAAGGGGGCTTGCGTACCTACTATGGGCAGTGTTCTTTTTTGTATTGTGGCTTTCGAGAGGTAATAATGGAGCTTTGTACCCCCTCCTATCACACCTGCCAATTATCGATCGATTCAGAATACCTGGTAGGGTTTTGATACTCATACCATTCATTGGATCGGTTGGAGCTGCGATAGGACTTTCACTTTTAAATAAAGTCGCCGCACGAAAAAAAATTCCTTCGTATTTTATAGGGATAGGGGCAATCCTTTTGCTTTGTGTCGACTATGGATTTGTACATCACTCGTTGTTTACTTTATCAGACCCAACGATAAAGAATTTTCAACAATACTCCGTAGTCGCAAGAGCAATCGAACCAACTCCGAGAGCGCGCGTGCTCAACTTTGGATTTAATTCGGTACGTTTTCACTTAGAAGAAGTGGGGGGAGTCATGCCCCTACTCAACAGGAATCTTGCAGAATATGTTAATTACCTTGAGGGCATCGACATTGAGGATTATAAATATGGCGGAGGCGTTGGGGCTAAGGCTTTAATGACGAAACGAATTTTTGAATCAAAACTTATGGATCTGCTCAATGTTCACTATGGTGTTACGGCCAACAATGCAAATTTTGACAGGATTCTAACAAACATTGTCGAGAATCCAAATTATTACCCACGAACCCTCCTTTCTGCTCATCATATTGTCATTTCAGACAAAAAAAGTGCCCTTGACTATCTAAGCTCACCAAGCTTCGACCCCTTAATGCAAGTTGTCCTATCAGAAGATCCCCCTCTGGTCAACCCTATCCCAAGGACAGATGCGAAAATTTTAGGAGAGGTACGCATTGTCAAATACAGTCCGAATAAAATTACCATTCAATCACAAAGCAATGTCCCACAATGGCTTATTTTAAATGACCTGTATTATCCAGAATGGAAGGCTACCGTAAACGGAAGCATTGTGCCTGTTTTTAGAGCAAACTATATTGCGCGAGCGATTGCATTACCCGCTGGCACCTCAAATGTAGTATTTTATTACGATGGTACGCTTGTTCGTCGCGGAATAATTATGAGCGGCATTACAATTCTTGTAATGCTTGGGTTCAATATTGCAAGTTTTGTGCATGAACGGAAAAAATAATCCATTCGATTGCTTAGACGCGATAACTATGTTATATAAACTCTATTACTGATAATGATATGCGACCTAGAGGCCTACAAACGAAAATTTTTCTTGATAGTGGCGACCCCGCTGAAACACAGCACGCGCTAAAGCTACTTGGATTCTTAGATGGCCAAACAACAAATCCTTCACTGATTGCAAAGAATCCCCAGGTAGAGGCCCGCATTAAAAATGGAAAGAAATTTATGAGGGAAGAGATAAACGACTTTTATCGCCAGGTCATTCAAGAAATTCGTACCTTAATTCCGGCAGGATCAATTTCTGTGGAAGTCTATGCTGACTCTGAAACAAAAAATGAATCGATGATTGCAGATGCACAAAAATTTTTTGTCTGGGCGCCAAATCTCCATATTAAACTCCCCCTTTCACGCGAGGGGCTAAAGGCAATGACGCAGGCGACGCAACAACATATTCAAATAAATGCAACACTTTGTTTTAACCAGGGGCAGGCCGCAGCCGTCTACAACGCAACCCAGGGAGCGAAAGAGGGGTCTGTATACCTGTCACCGTTTATAGGGAGATTGGATGACCAGATGGAAAATGGCATGGACCTTATTGCGAATATTCTCCGTATGTATAAGCAGGGGGATGCACACGTAGAGGTTCTTGCCGCTAGTGTGCGAAATTATGATCACTTCAAGCAATGCCTCATTCTGGGAACCCACATTGTTACATGCCCCCTCCGCGTCTTAGAGGAATGGGCGGCCGAAAGTATGCCGATCTCGTTTCGAAATTTTGTATACGACAATCGTACTCTCAAAAATATCCCATACCAAAATGTGAACCTCGACGATCCCTGGCAAGGGTTGAATATACAACATGTACTCACTGACAAAGGACTCCAAAAATTCGCCGACGATTGGAATGGAGTTCTTGAACGTTAAGCGCAGTAAGCACATAACAAACATGACATACACACATCATGGATCAAACTAGTATATTTAATGACTTATTTGTCCTTGAAATGACAAATAATCATCGGGGGAGCTTGGATCGCGGATTACGTATAGTTGCGGCATTTTCTGACATCGTTCGCAAGCATCAAGTTAAGGCTGCGATCAAACTGCAATTCAGAAATTACGATACGTTCATCCACAAAGACTTTAAAAAACGAAATGATATTTATTATGTAAAGCGAGTGAATGAGACAAGGCTCAATGATAAAGAATTTTCGATTCTGATCGGCGCAATAAGGCATTCAGGGTGTATACCGTTGTCTACCCCATTTGACGATCAATCAGTAGATATGTGCGTGAAATTTAAAATGCCTTTTATCAAAGTTGCCAGCTCAAGCAGTAATGATTGGACCCTGCTGGAAAAAATTGCATCTACGGGTAAGCCGGTTATCGTTTCCGTTGGAGGCGCCCCAATCGAAGATATTGATCAGATGGTCGCCTTTTTCGAGAGCAAAAAAATTCCCATGGCGATAAATCACTGCGTCTGTGGGTATCCACATGAGGATCATGAGTGCAGTTTGAATCAAATCGATTTTTTGCGTGAACGATATCCAGGACATGTAATTGGATATTCTTCTCATGAATATCAGGATTGGGTGACGTCGATAGCAATCGCGTATGCGAAAGGAGTCAGAACGTTCGAACGACACATTGACATTGATGACGACGGTGTCACCACTGCGAAATACTCTTCACTTCCTCGCCATATCGATATGTGGTTCCATGCACATAAGCGTACTAAGGCTATGTGTGGCTCCGATCAACATCACAGAACCGATCCGCTTGCAAAAGAGACCGAGTATCTCAATTCATATATCCGGGGAGTATTTGCGCAGAGAGACTTGGCTGCCGGACATATTATATCAGAGCGTGATATTTATCTTGCAATCCCTCTTCATAAAGGTCAAATTTCTACTCGTGAATTTTGGCCAAATAAATATGACTATTGTCTCACAAAAAAATGCAAAAAAGACTCCCCAATAGTGATTGACGTTGTAAAAGCTGACAACCTTCGGGACGAACGTGTGAGAGATGGTATCCGAAAAAGAGGCATGACGAAATAATAACTATTAAAAATGACGAAGATATGATCCGACTTGCAGATTATCTGATGAAAACGCTTGCAGATCGACACGGGGTACGCCACATCTTCATGATCTCTGGTGGAGGGAATATGCATCTTGTTGATGCGCTTGGTCAAAATAAGGCTATCCAATACATATGCAGCCATCATGAGCAAGCATGCGCAATCGGAGCCGAGGCGTACTCGAGGGTGAATCGAAATCTTGGTGTATGTTTGGTCACGACTGGCCCCGGGGGAACCAATACAATTACTGGTTTGTTGGGTGCTTGGTTAGATTCCATTCCAGTGCTTTTTATCTCCGGTCAAGTTAAAACCGAAACACTCGCAGAACCAGGTATGCGTCAGCTTGGAGACCAGGAGACAAATATGATTGAAATTGTCAAGCCTCTCACAAAATATGCAGTCATGGTGGATAACCCAAACGACATTGAATACCACCTGGAGAAGGCCATTACTATAGCGAAATCCGGGCGTCCAGGACCTGTGTGGATAGACTTACCACTTGATATACAAAGTGCCACTATTGATGAGTCGAGATTACGCTTGCTATCAAAAAAAGAAACAGATGAATTGATGGTTACGGGGACAAATTCTGCAGAAATACAGCGGCAAGTTAGCCAACTAGTGCAAAAATTGCGCCAATCGAAGCGCCCTGTCTTGTATGTAGGAAATGGGATTCGGTTCGCTCATGCCGAACCAATCTTGCAGGACGTGATAAAGAAGCTTAAAGTTCCCGTACTTGTGAGCTTTAATGGCATGGACCTTGTTGACGATGACAATCCCTTTTTCTTTGGGCGCCCAGGGACTATCGGAGGTAGAGCATCAAACTTTATTCTTCAGAATTCGGATGTGCTAATAAGCGTTGGATCCCGATTAAATCTTCGAATTATTTCCTATAATCACAAGGCGTTAGCTCGTGAAGCCTATAAAGCAGTTGTTGATATCGATCCGCATGAATTGCATAAAAAAACGCTTCAAACGTTTGATATACGAATTCATGCTGATGCTCGGGATTTTCTGATTGAATTAGATAAACAACTAGGACAGAAAGGGCTGCCAAAACAGAGTAAATGGCTCGAATACTGCAATGATATCAAGAAGACATACCCCGTAGTAACGAAGGAGCATCGTAGTATGAAGGATTTCGCAAGTGCCTATTATTTCGTCGAAAGATTGTCGGACCAGTTAGATAAAAACGCCATTGTTGCAATGGGCGATGGAATGGCTTGTGTTATTCCCTTCAAGACATACAAAGTCAAATTCGGCCAACGTCTCATACTGAATTCTGGTTGCGCAGCAATGGGATACGACCTGCCCGCAGCGATTGGGTCTTGTTTTGCGAATAAAAACAGAGAGACTGTTTGTATTGCTGGCGACGGGAGCATAATGTTGAATTTGCAAGAACTTCAAACCGTTGCGTATTATAAACTCCCGATCAAGATCTTTGTGCTTCTGAATGATGGCTATTTATCAATTCGAACCACCCAGGACACCTATTTCGGTGGTTTACATGTTGGATCTGACCACGCAAGTGGCGTTTCTTGTCCGAACTTTATAAAGGTCGCACAGGCGTTTGGCATCCCCACTGAAACGATTCAGACAAATGATGAAGTTGAGACAAAAATTAAGAAGGTGATGGAAATGAAAGGGCCGGTTTTATGCACCGTTTCACTAAACCCCACGGAACAGATGCTCCCCAAATCGGCTTCAGAAATAAAGCCCGATGGCACCATGGTTTCAAAGCCTCTCGAAGATTTATTTCCATTCTTACCTCGAAAAGAATTCCGCTCACACATGCTTATTCCAACTTTAAACGATTAGTGAATCTGGGAATTTTGTTCTATGACCTATGTGTTCTATGCCTTATGTAAAAATACTAATCTTGAGTCCTCCACGGTCAGGATCCTCGCTCCTTACTCGATTAATCGCGAGCTCATCTTACCGTTACAACTTAGTTGATAATGATAATAATGCCTTTGGAGCCCATGAATTCAATAAGCAAGGATATTTTGAAGATGTTTTTTTCACATTATTAAACGATCAACTGATCAGACTCTATTACGGGATGGAGTATAGTTTTTTATTTCCTCCCAGCTTGAAACAATTCCTCCAAGTTACGACATTACGCAAAGACAAATACCCCAATGGTTTTTCATATGACGTAGATGAAAATACCGTTTTTATCCCTACCGATTTTGAAAAACATATTAAGTCTTATACTGGCACCACGTGGGATGTCTGGGGTATTACCAGAATGATCAATGGGGAGAAGTGGGAACGATGTTACAGTAAGCATGGTATCGCTACAAAAGACCGCATTATCGAAGCCATGCGACGCGTTGCAGACAGTGTAGAAAAAGCTGAATATAACCTTGTATTAAAAGACCCCCGACTATCACTCGTTATGCCATTGTATCAGTTTAGTAATATCAAAATCATTTGGATTCAACGAAACCCTGACGACGTCCGGAAGTCCATGCAGCGCCATTACGGCCCACGCATGTTCACAACAAAATGTATTCCAGGGACTCCCTATGTATCAAATCACTTTAATCACAAGGTGGGACCGATGGATTTTCAAACCTATTATAAGCGCTATCATCAGATTACTCGTTATTGCCTCAAAGACATCGAACATTTAGTCGTCCGCTTCGAAGAATTAATCAAGTTACAACATATCAATAAGCTCGAGGATTTCATTGGAGCAAAAATAGACAAGACTATCATTGATCCATTGTCTATTACACATTCCCCTGAGCCCTAATGCGATTATGATGACTCGCCTCCAACCCAAAGGAATAATATTTGATCTTGACGGAACGCTGATTGACAGCGGACCAGCGGTGTGCAAGATACTGAATGAAATGCGGCAAAGTCGGAGTCTTCCGGAGATCCCTTGCGATTCCATAAAGAGCGTCATAAGTGTGGGAGGCGAAGAGATGATTTCACGGGCACTAAACATCCCTCAATATCAGGCCACTGAAGCGCTCGCATATTTCCGCCATACATATCTTCATACACCAGTGGCTCAATCATCCATATATCCTATGGTGACACTGATGCTCAACATTATGAAAAAATCTGGAAAAAAGCTCTGCATCTCTACTAACAAACCTCGAAATCTTGCTGAGAAGATACTAAAGGAGCTCAATCTGGCGCAACACTTTGATTTTATCAATGCTGGTGGCGATCTCCCGAACAAAAAACCACATCCTTCTAATATCTATGTTTGCTTGAATACCTTACAACTAAAACCGGATGAAATGGTATTAGTGGGTGATAGTCGCGTAGATCAGCAAACAGCTTTAAACGCAGGTATTCCATTTTATTTTTTTTCAAATGGCTATGATGATGGGGTAGACAGAGCAAAGGCAGTATTTTGCTTTCGTCACTACTCTGAATTGATCACTCATCTAGACATTCAGTAACTTAGCAACTATGGAATGCAACTTCTGTCGTTGCCAAAAGCTCAAAGAAGCATATCGACCAAAGGGGACAACAAGGTCTTTGGTGATTTTGATTTGTCAAAATTGCGGCCTTGTACAAAGTAGTTCCAAAAAAATGCGCAAAAAAAAATCAGTTTTGACCAGCACAAAAGAAAAACGCATCATGAAACTAAGCTGTGACGCTGATTATTCGGAGGTACGAGTCGGAAAGGGACAGATGGCCCAGGCGGCTATTCAGATGATTGGAGCGAATCTTAAAATTAAGCCGAGCGACAAGATTGTTGATGTCCTTGATATCTGCTCTGCAAGGGGTGATTTCGCAATGCTCGCACTTGAACACCTTAAGTTGCAGTCTATTGATTGTGTCGATCCAGATGCCTATATGACAGTTTCGTATGCCCATGACCCACGGATCCGATTGACTATCGGGAAGTATGCTGATTTGAAAACAAATAGACTCTACGACCTCGTTTACTCATGCCATTCGCTCGAGCATTACCGCGACCCAGCTAAGAAATTGGCTTTTCTTGTCGAACATATTAAGCCAAATCGCTACTTATTGCTCGATGTTCCGAATATTGAGACCATTACAGACGGTCATAATGTAGACGAATTTTTTTATGATTATCACAGATATTATTTTAATAGGGAGATTTTAATCAATTATGTATCGCATCTGGGTATGGAGCTTGTTTCCCAAAATAATTCTATTTATTCGATCATGCTCTTGGTGAAAAAAACAGGTGTACAAACGACCACGGTTTCAACGGAACGCTATGCGGAATACAATGAAAAAGTCATCAGCGAGTATCAGAATAATCTCACGTACAATCGTTCTAAGCTTCCTGTAATTGCTGAAGCTATGCGCCATCTAGCCAAGGGCAACAGAAGTGCTCTATTCGGCTGTGGTCGAGTACTTGATGCTATGATTACGTATGGAGGGCTCGATCTTGATCATTTTCAGTTTCTCGTCGATAATTTTCTCAAACGAACGACTGATTCTCTTTATCGAAAAAAACTATACGATGCTTCAGTCCTCGATAAGGCGGGCGTCGATACGATATTCCTACTCACTCGCTCATCTACTGGTGAACTCAAGGATGCCCTTCGCAAACAATATCCGCACGTAACGCTTGTGCATTGGTCTGATTTATGTGATTCAGCCGTATGAAAAAAACGATCCTCATCACTGGCAGCGCAGGCTTTATTGGGAGAAATCTTTCAGAAAGTCTTGCACCTGAATATGATCTTTTACTACCAACAAGTCATGAACTAAACCTGCTTAACAGCGAGCAGGTTAAACAATTTCTTACATCGCATAAGTTTGCCACAGTGATACACTGCGCGACCCATGACGCAAGTCGAAACTCAAAGAAAGACCAGCGGGAGATTCTATCAAATAATCTTCGAATGTTTTTCAACCTTGCTCGCTGCAATACGTCATATGGACGTATGTTTTATTTCGGATCTGGCGCAGAATACGACAAAGCCCATTATGTGCCACGGATGGCGGAATCGTATTTCGATACCTTTGTTCCAGAAGACGACTACGGATTTTCGAAGTATATCATGGCTAAACACATTGAATCCACGCTGAACATTTATGATCTTCGAATTTTTGGCTGTTTCGGGAAGTATGAGGATTGGGAAATCCGTTTTATTTCAAATGCAATATGCAAAACCATGCTAGATTTAGATATCACGCTTCGTCAAAATATGTATTTTGATTATCTCTACATTGACGACTTAGTGGCAATCGTACGGCGGTTAGTGGAGCAAAAAATCCTGCAATACAAACATTATAATGTTTGCTCGGGTAACCCAGTAGCACTATTATCGTTAGCAAAAAAAATCCTAAAGCGTTCAGGGGAAAATCTCGCGATTAAAATTGGAGCCCCTGGTTTAAAACCTGAATACACAGGAGATAATACCCGCCTTTTGAGCGAAATAGGTGGTTTTCAGTTCACGCAAATTGATAAGTCCATCGACCAGCTGTATGATTGGTATGAAGGACACCGATCGCGCATCGACAAGAAATTGTTGCTTACTGATAAATAACAATGCCTAAAAACAAAAAACTGATCTCGATTGTAATCCCCTGCTTCAACGAAGAGGAAAATATTGAACGTACCTATGGGGCAGTCAAAAAAGTCGTTGATTCATTGGGCACTTATGATTTTGAGATTATTTTCGTCGATAATGGGAGCGAAGATGCATCTGCAAAGGTGATGGAAAAAATTGCTCGTCGAGATCCAACAGTGCGAGCAGTCCTCCTTACACGAAACTTCGGACCAGAATCGTCTGGTCTGGCAGGATTAGAATACGCAACTGGAGATGCGGCAATTCTTATGGC
>Ga0209542_10021398_pt1 | contig 10141 bp, 9 predicted proteins | sample RifCSPhighO2_01_FD_184028 | JGI IMG/M metagenome (GOLD analysis project Ga0209542, IMG submission 184028) | Soil microbial communities from Rifle, Colorado - Rifle CSP2_plank highO2_0.1 (SPAdes) (version 2) | ecosystem: Environmental > Terrestrial > Deep subsurface > Rock core/Sediment ...
GCATAATGATATAATATCATTATGCTCACCAAAAAACAAAAACAAATTTTGGACTTTGTGAAAAAATATAGCGCGAAAAATAGTTTTGCCCCATCGCTGGAAGAAATAAAAAAACATTTCCATTTGCGCTCGGTGGCGACTATTCATCAACACATCGCCACTCTTCGCGATAAAGGATATCTTCATCACCAAAAAAATCAGCCGCGCGGCGTTGAAATCTCAAAATCAGAGAGAATGGTAAGAGTGCCGATTGTTGGAACAATTACTGCTGGTCAGCCAATTGAAGCTATTGAGATACCGAGTTCAATGGTTACCGTTTCTCAAAAAGATTTACTTGCTTCAGAAAAACATTATGCTTTACGCGTAAAGGGGGAAAGTATGATTGATGAGGGAATTTTTGACGGTGACATTGTTGTGATTCGCCAACAAACAACTGCTGACGATGGGCAAACAGTGGTGGCGATTATTGATAATAACGAAGCCACTTTGAAAAAAATTTACAGGGAAAAGGGCAGAATCAAATTGCAGCCGGCAAACCAAACGCTGCTTCCTTTTTATCGCAAAGAAGTGGAAGTGCGCGGGATAGTGGTAAAGATAATCAGAAATCTTGATAATCAAATTGGCGTCACCAATCATTCACTCGCCGAAAGGAAACGAGTATTTCTCAACCGCATAAAAAGCGCCAACCCCGACAGCCAAAACAAATATAAAAGAGTTGCTCTGTCCCCCATCAGATACGCTGGTGGTAAAAGCTTGGCAGTCGGGCATATTGTTGAATTATTGCCCGACACCGTCAAAAAAGTGGTTTCCCCTTTCTTTGGTGGCGGCTCCATTGAAATAGCGATGAATAAAGAACTAGGACTAGAAGTTGTCGGTTATGATATCTTTGATATTCTTTGTAATTATTGGAAATTCCAAATAGAAAAACCGCAACTACTTTACGATGGACTAAAAAAACTGAGACCGGACAAAAAGACTTTTGAAAAAATAAGATTGATTTTGAATGATGTCTGGAAGAAAAAAGTTAAGTTAGATCCTCTGACTTTAGCGGTTTATTATGTCTACAATTTCAATCTATCTTATGGTCCAGGTTTTATGGGCTGGGCTTCGGATATTTATTTGGACGAGACAAGGTACAAAAGAGTGATAGAAAGAATAAGAGATTTTACTCCCCAAAATCTAAAGGTGGAATGCGCCGACTTTCAGCAAGTAATTAGAAACCACCCCGACGATTTTCTCTACTGCGACCCGCCTTATTACATCGGCGAGGATTCAAAAATGTTCAAAGGAATTTACCCGATGAGAAATATTCCCGTCCATCACAAAGGCTTTCTCCACGAGACCTTAAAAGACCTCCTAAAAAATCACCGCGGCGGCTTTATCCTTTCCTACAACAACTGCCCGACAATCAGAGAATATTACAAAAGTTTTCAGCAATTTTTTCCGAGCTGGCAATACACTATGGGGCAGGGAGAAACCCGCATCGGCAAAAACCGCATTCACAACGGCGACAATCATATAAAACAATCGCACGAGATAATAATTTTCTCACCACCTAAAAATTAGACAGATTTCTTGTCCAATCTTTTTTGATGATACAAAACATGTTTTCTGGCTAACTCGGAAGGATACGGTTGGTGGTTTTCTTGGAAATTCCAATCGGGATATTTATGTTCTCTTGAAAAATAATCTGATTTACACAAATCCTCCATTTCCTTAAAGCTCGCGATTGCCACCTTTTTATATCCAAACAAACCACTAACTTTCGCCAAAGTTCTGGGCGAAGTTATCATATATAATTCCACTTTTGATTTTTGTTTTAATACTTTTTCAAGAAGTAAATGGACAACGAATCTGGGAACGCCCGGACTGCCGGTCATAGCGGAAACATAAAAATTCATCGTCGCCCTTATCCCTCCTTTTGACGCCGAGCCACCAATCTTTTTTATAATCCCGTCTTGAACAAACAAATAAATCCTCGCCGAATTATTGGTGAGCATCTTTTTATCAAGTCCGGGCAAATATTTTAAATCAATCTTGTTTTTATTATTTTTTCTCAGCACAAGATCGCCAATCTTTACCGCAGTTTTTACTTCTTTGATATTCATACTGGCATCCTAGCGCACTTCGTTGTGGATTTCAATTTTTAGAAATGAGTTTAGTGATAGTAAATTCAACTGTGGATAACTGCTCGGGTTTTGCTCGGGTAATTTTGTTATAATGATTATATGTTAACTGCACGGCAAAAACAAATTAGGGATTTTATTAAAAAAGTTATCAAGAAAAACGATATCGCCCCCTCGGAACGCGAAATCGCTCGACATTTTCACTTTTCCGCCTCCACCGCTCACGAACACCTTGAAACACTTAGACACAGAGGATACCTCCAAAAAGCACCGGGCCTAGCGCGAGGTATTAGAATCACCGAGCCCAACAGCGAAAATTTAGTGAATATTCCCCTACTTGGTCGAATTTCCGCTGGACAACCTATTGAAGCCATTGAGGATAAAGAAACAATCGCAATTCCACAGGGCAAGCTTCCCCTCCCCCTGAAGGATTACTACGCCCTGCGCGTCCAGGGCGATAGTATGGTTGATGAAAATATAAACGACGGAGACACCGTGCTTGTTAGACAACAAAACACAGCAAAAAATGGGCAGAAAGTTGTGGCGCTTATTGATAATTATGAAGCAACGCTCAAGAAATTTTACAAGGAGAAAAATCAAATCCGCCTACAACCAGCGAACAAAGAAATGGAACCGCTTATTTTCCGAAACGGGCGAGATGTTTCGATACAAGGGTTGGTTCTTGATGTTATTAAAACAGCAACTGTTTCAACAATTCAACTACCAGAATACAGAGAACTAAAAACAAATAAAATACTACCTTTGGACAAAATTGTTTGTGGAGATGCAGTTGAAATAATGAAAAAATTTCCGTCAGAATCAATAGACATTGTGATAACTTCTCCTCCTTATGATGGAATCCGAAATTACAAAGGGTTTAATCTTGACCTGCACGCAACAGGAAAAGAGATCCACCGCGTCCTCAAAAATGGCGGGGTAGCAGTTATGGTAATACAGGATCAAACAAAAAATTTTGGTAAATCACTTACCTCGTTTAGGACAATCATTGACTGGTGTGATAGTTTTGGTTTTAAGTTATTTGAGACTGTTATTTACAGAAAATATGGAGCAGAGGGAGCGTGGTGGAATAAAAGATTCCGGGTTGATCATGAATATATTCCGGTATTTCTAAAAGGAGAACGACCTAATTATTTTGACAAAACACACCTAAAAATTCCTTCCAAACATGGTGGTAAAACAATGACTGGGGGGGGAACAAGACTCACAAATGGAGTTCGTATATCAACACGCTCTATAACTATTAACCCGATGAAATGCCGAGGAACAATTTGGGAATATCTGACAGCGGGTGACGGTAGCCGACTAAAACACCAGCACCCCGCGACATTCCCCAATCAACTTCCTTATGATTTTATCCGGTGTTTTAGCGCAAAAGGAGGAATTGTGCTGGATCCTTTTGTTGGAAGCGGCACCACCATAGTCGCCGCAAAAAACTTGGGATACAAATATATCGGAATTGATATCGCCCAAGAATACTGCGCTATTGCAAAAAAACGTTTAGAAGTAGAATGCTCACCGGAAATTCAAAAGAAATTAACCTAAAATAACTTTTGCGGATCTAGTGTATATTCAATACTATTTCGACTAATTATTGCGAACGACAAAAGATTTCCACTAAACATTTTTTGGTAACGACCTTTTCCGGGCTTAATACTACCTTTTTTGAAACGAAAAATTCTATAGGGTCCCCATTTCCATGAACCGCGACTGAAACCCCACCCTGTTCTATCAGCTAACATTTCTATAAAACTTTCTGCTTGTTTAGTAATCTCTTCCTTAAACATTTTTCCCCGCAAGAAAACGGGATTTCCTCTAGAGTCAGATATCCTTATTTTATCTCCACCTCTTTTTCCTCCACCTATACGGTTGATATCGGCAAAAAGATCGCGTAGGGCTATCATAAGTTCGTAAGTAGAATAATGTGGATCCATAAATATACTCCTCAATGGATTATCATTTTTGTCAGCGCACAAATAGTCGAGCCATTTTAGACAATTTTCGGGATAATTGAATTGGTTTTTAAAAGTCCCATCTGTATATAACAACGAACTTACAGCGTTTTTCTTTATGATTACCTTTTTATTCTGACCAACAATGGCTGCCAATAAATGTATTGTGCCAAGAGGATATTTTTCCTTAAAATCATTCTTGAAATCAAAATCCCGTAAATTATTCGCTGATATACATTGTGAAAAATCATTCCACTTTTTTGGTAAATCTTTCTTATCATACATCAACATATGCTGACCAACACTTCGCACACCACTTCGTAGAATTTCCATATCCAAAAAAACACACTTTCTAGGATCAATTCCTTCATCAAAAATCAACACCTTCCCGTCGTAAAATCCTCGGATTTTCCAGTTCAAATGATGAGACATAAACAACCCGCACAAAAGACCATCGCTGTCCGGACTTAAAATACAATCCTGCCCTTCTTCAATAATCCAAGGGTATCTGGCAAGCAAATTTTTATAATCCAAAATCATTAACTTTGATGTTAACTTTACCAACAAAAAGTGTCAAACAAAAAAATTCATCCCGGCTTTGATTGTATGAGGAGTTTTTGGATACCAAACCCGACTAGCCAGCCGAGGAGGCCGAGAAGAATTGGGAAATAAATACGGTTTGGGTCAAGATAAAGTTCAATAATTGCCACCGGAACCAAACCGATGCCAATCCACCAATATTTTTTTGTGCCACCCCAAGCGGTAAAAACTAAAGTCAGCAAGAAGATATAAACGAGGGGCATACCTATCAATCCATAATAACCTGCCCCAATATCAGTTTTTGGAAAAGCTAATTCATACAACTTCCCACCCAAAGGACTAGCAATGAAGGAGAAAAAGCAAACCACCACAACCAAAAAAACATTTTTAAGTATTTTCATATTAATAAACTAACATTAATAATTCAATATCATTTTTGATTAGATTGAATCCTTCGTCGGTCAAAATCTTGTTTTTATTATACAATTTTAATTCTGTTTCTAGGGTCTTCGCAAGAACTTTGTCAACTTTAATTTCCAATCTTTCCACTTTCTTTTCAATGTTTTTGCCGTTGACCTTCATTTTCAGTTTGGCGATTTTCTTTTCAATTCTAACCATCGCTTTAATTCCTTTAATCAATTTGTTTTTGGTCTGCTTGTCTTTAAGCCAACCATTGGCATAGGCAAGTTCAATATCGGCAATGGCCAAATCCGGAGTTATCGTTTGCGCATCCGGCGGCAAAATCTCCAGGGTCCCGTCATCAGACACGCCAACTTCAACATTGGCAACGAAACCGGGAGCAGTCGTGCCTGTTACCTCTTTCTCTTCAGAGCTAGTATTGGAAATTAAACCGGTTGCCACGGTGTAACTGCCCGAGCCGGTGCCGACGGTTTTGACCGTGTAATTGCCGGGCAGAGGGTTGGGGATAGTCACATATTCATCATCAGTGCCAAAGCCGGAATAGAAAGCGCCAGGGATTTGATTGATTTCTTGCCCCGTAACAAAATCCTTGCCGACAATGCTGCCGTCGGGAGCGATAACTTGGATGTCGGCGGGGGAGAGGATTTTTATCAGGAGCATTTTTATGTTCGGCACAAAATCCCACCAGGTTTTTACAAGAGTTTCGGCTAGCTTACCAGTCAACAATTCATAAACTTCCTGTTCGGCAACATCTGGTAAAGCTAGGTGTTTTGCGTTCACTACCACCAAACCATCTTGAATAAATTCTGCGCTAGAAACCGGCACGGTTGCATCCCCCTCCCCATAACTTTCAACTACTGGTTCGCCATGTTCCCATAAAACAGCATCAGTTGAAGAAGCCACCGAGATAGAAGTAATTGTAGAATTTCCGGTATTACCGATAATGTTGACAATCTCCACGCCAGAATTTAAAAGGGTGTCTGTTCCGGCTGACAAATTTTCAAGAAACGGATTTGTTGGATAGCCATTAGGATAATGTTCAATCACCCCCGTATCATTAAGCGTCAAATAATCATAAATTGGCAACAATTCTCTAATTGATAGGACTGATTGATGAATGTAATCAAATAAATTCTGATTAAGTTTAAACGCTTCACTCCACAACATAAATTTGATAACCGAATAAACAGGATCATTCGGTGGGACAGTCGCGCCTCCCCAAGAATAATACGCCTTCGGAGCGCCGAGGTGGGGCGTGCCGAGGAAAATCAATTGGTCAATGTCATTGGCGTATCGGGACGATTGAATGTATTGCCGCGCCACGAGACCACCCATTGAATGCGCCACCAAATCCACTTTGTCGCATTGGCAAAGAACTTTCACCTCCGCAATTTTATCTTTCAGTGCCACCGCCGTCAGTATATTGGAAAAACGCCAATCGTAAGGGAATGTAAAAAGGTCTTGGCCTTCAACGAAACCGTTCGCCGCCAAAGTGGCGATTAAATCGTCATAGGTGTGAAAAATCGGGTCAATCAGCCAAACGCCATTTTTCTCCGCCGAACCGAGAATGCCGGGGATAATAATGACAGGGTCAGGATTCTTGGCTTGCTTGGTGTTGGTAAAGGTGCAAGTGGTGGAAGCATAAGGATAGGTATGAATCAATATTCCCCCATCAATAGGATAAGTTGTAACTCCAGAACTGTCGCTTTCACAAGAAATGTCAGTATTTTGCCAACCCGACAGAGAATTTTCGGTTAATAATATCTCTGTGCCAAAACCACCGACAGTGCTGGTAGAATAAGAACCAATTCCATTTACTGTTTGAATTTGGAAATTTTGGCTCCCATAAACTTCGGGGTAAGAATCATTGTAATCAAAATTGAATGTGGCATCACCACCAATACTTTGCTTGACGATGGTAATATCAAAAAACGGGATAACAAATTTTGCCTGGACGGAATGTCCTACGGAAAGAACGAAAAGAATGAATAAAAACAATATTTTTTTACGCATAGTATTATTTGTTAATTATTAAAAACCGATTCCGTGCCGCAAAGAAAAACCGATGTAAAAAACAAAACCTGTAATTACCCCCAACACGATTATTACAGAAATAACTAATGATTTGAGAATTATATTAAATTTATATTTTAATACCAAGATCAAACTGCTTATAATTCCTAAAAATTGGATAGCTAAAACCAACAGTAACAAACTCATATTATCAGGGTTCATCAGGAAATTTGGTCTTAAAATTTGTACATTATTACTATTTTGTAAAAAACTGTAAACCACATTCCCCACCGAACTCCACATCACCTCCGGTATCACAAACATTGCCGCCGAGAGCCCCAACCAAATCTTTTGAACTTTTGTCATAAAATTTTTTCCAAAATTAACTTACTTAATAATATGTCTAAATTTACAACAAATAATGCCCTTTCTCGTCATCGCGAATAATTCGCCCGGCGTCCAAGGTGATGACTCGCTTGCCCAGCGAATCAATTACCCCTTTATTGTGAGTGGTCAAAATCACCGTCGTGCCGAGGTCGTTGATTTTTTTCAAAATCTGGACGATTTCAAAAGTGTTAATCGGGTCCAAATTGCCGGTTGGTTCGTCCGCCATTAAAATTTCCGGTTGATTGACAATCGCCCGAGCAATCGCCACTCGCTGTTTTTCGCCGCCGGAAAGTTCATTGGGAAAATGCCAAAGCTTGTCGCCCAAATCCACCAAATCCAAAACATGGGGCACATCCGATTCAATTTCCTCGTCGCCCCGCCCCGCCGCTTCCATAGCAAAAGCGATATTTTCGTAGGCGGTCTTGTCGGGAATCAAACGAAAATCCTGAAAAATCGTGCCGATGCGCCGGCGATATTTTGTAATTTCCGGCCGGGAAAGCTGATGAACATCAATTTTATCAAAAAATACTTTGCCCGAAGACGGCTTCTCTTCAGCCAAAATCATTTTCAGCAAAGTGGTTTTGCCGGCGCCGGAATGGCCAACGATAGAAATAAATTCTTTTGGCTCAATGGAAAGCGTCACATCCCTCAACGCCGCCGAATCATCAGTATAAATTTTTGAAACCTTATCAAAATATATCACCCATCTATTATATTACAAATTTCTTTCCGCTTCAATGAATTCAGCCAGTTCGCCGGCGAGCACTTTGTCTACCTGCGCGGTTTCTACACCAGTGCGATGGTCTTTCACCATTTTGTAAGGATGAAGCACATAGGAGCGAATTTGATTGCCCCACTCTACACTCGTGGTTTTGGAAATATACATCCCTTTTTCTTTTGCCTTGCGTTCGTCTTCGCGAAGTTTGTAAAGCTTGCCTTTCAAAATTGTTATCGCCTTCTCTTTGTTTTGCGCTTGCGAGCGTTCGGTCTCCGCATGAACAGCTAGCTTGGTCGGTAAATGGACAACCCTGACAGCTGTTTCTCTTTTATTTACATTTTGTCCCCCAGGACCGGACGACCTCGCAAAAGTCACCTCTATTTCATTTTCCGGAATTTCTATTTCCGAAGTTTTTTCCAGCTTTGGAATCACTTCCACCATTGAAAAAGAAGTGTGGCGTTTTTTCTGGGCGTTGAAAGGTGAGACGCGCACCAAGCGATGGACACCGGATTCGTTTTTCAAGGTGCCATAGACATTTTTCCCACCGATTTCAAAAGTCAAATTGCGAAAGCCATTATGTTCATTTTGATTTTGATGAATTATGGCAAGCGACCAACCCTGTTTTTCAATAAATTTTCGATACATTGAAAAAAGCATCGCGGAAAAATCTTCCGAGTCGTCACCGCCAGCGCCGGAAAAAATCGTGACTACCGCGCCGCCACTATCATATTTTCCGCCACCTTCCGCTTCAATTTTTAATTCTTGGAGTTCCTTAATAAGCGCTTGCGCCTTCGCCTTGTCAACCCAAAAATCCGCCGCATTCATCGCCGTCTCAATTTCTTTTACGCGATTTTCTTTTTTTTCTTTTTCATTTACTTCATTCATATTGTCAGTGTATCAAAAAAAGTGCCGCCAGTGACAATGGGCACTTTTATTCTTTTGCCTGTAAGGCGGCTCTCCTTTTAGCTCGGAGAACAAAAGAAAAAGCGACAGATTGGTTTCTTTTCCCAATGTGAAACTGGCGGCAGAAATAATATACCGCAAATTCTAATTAAATTCAATTCGGACAATTATATTCCACAACCACTTTGTTTTTGTTGCGGAACAGAAATTGATTGCCCGGCACTAACATCACATCCCCCTCCGCCTTGAGAACTGCTCGGGGTAATAACTTGCGACGCTATTTTTTGATAACCCGAACCACTGGAATAATTGACACCAAGAATTTCTTCCGGATCCACATCTCTCCATTCAACATTTTTGTTTTTCATATAAGTCGCGATGGTAAGATAAGTATCGGGAAACCAATAAGAATTTACCGCCAAGGCAGCTTTCCACATATCTTGTTCGTTTGCGCCTTGCGAAGCCATCAACTCCAAAAGTCCAAGCATCGCCATGCCATGATTGCAATCCGGAAAATGCGTTGAGTTATTACAACACGGCCGATAAATTCCCTTGGACACTTTTTCCACCAGCGCTTGTTGTTCTGGCGTCAAATTAAAAAACTTATGGCGGCTATAATGGTCCATCGGATTGCCTTGCGCCATAGTCCAACCACCAGTAGAGGCGAAATTTCCCGCGCCACCATAGGCCTTATTCATCATCTCGCCCGAGTCCAAGACAGGATTTCTACTCGCCAAACCCAATGCCCAAAACAAATTCAACAGATAACCGGCATTATCTTTGGTAATTTTTAATTTATCGGCATTATCGCCAGTAAGTAAACTTTCGTATTCTTTCGTGAATTGCCCGCGCTCATCATAAAGAGCTTGAAATCTTGTTCCATCAATTGCTCCGACACTGACCAATTTTGCGCCGAGGTCGCCCCAAGATACAGGAAGAATCACACCAGCGGAAGGAAGCACGACCTCCTCAAGCGCTGAAACAGAAACATTTTGCGCCGTTGCGATTTTTTGATTTTTTTCTTCGGAAATTTTATTTGGCGGATTTTGCGAAATGTATAACCA
>Ga0209542_10021399_pt1 | contig 10140 bp, 12 predicted proteins | sample RifCSPhighO2_01_FD_184028 | JGI IMG/M metagenome (GOLD analysis project Ga0209542, IMG submission 184028) | Soil microbial communities from Rifle, Colorado - Rifle CSP2_plank highO2_0.1 (SPAdes) (version 2) | ecosystem: Environmental > Terrestrial > Deep subsurface > Rock core/Sediment ...
GTTAACTTCTTTGAGTGAAAAACAAAACTAGAATATTAACTTACGCCACCGGTCACGCTCACTACGGTTCGCTTAAGACCGGTGGAAAACAAATTTTACGGCTACAGAAAAAGAACCATCTGTTCCCGCTTCAGAAACTACTTCTGTTTGCTTTGAATCTACCTCCGGATGATCAAAACTTCTAATTCTTGCCAGTAGATCCTCAAACTTTGGGGATAGCATTTTATAGAATTATCTAAACATCCACCATCTCGATCTCGATGTTCAGATTTTCAGGGATAGGCACTCTCATTACCAATCTTAAGGTTCGCTCATCAGCAGAAAGATCGATCATTCTTTTATGGATACGCATCTCGTAACGTTCCCAAGAAGCTTTACCATCACCGCAGGGACTTTTCCTGGTGGTAACTCTTAATTTTTTAGTTGGAAGAGGGATAGGTCCGCGCAATTCTACTCCGGTTTTATCAGCGATATCTTTAATGTCGCCGCAGATTTGGTTAATTTTTTCTATATCCGTACTTGCTAATTTTATTCTTGCTCTTTGCGCCATTTTGGTTAATCTCAAATTCCGCAGGATAATTTCCGGTTATCATGCGCTCTTCCCTCGAGATAAGGGGGTTATTTATAAGTATTTCCCTTTTATAAAAGTAAAAAGGAAAAAAAAATAAACACTTAAAGTGTTTTAGGTACTAGATCCATACACATTCCTGCTCCTACCGTTACACCTGAATCTCTGATAGCGAACCTGCTCATCTGAGGAATGTCTTTGTTTCTCTCGATTACCACCGGCTGAGTTGGTTTTAATTTTACGATAGCCGCATCCCCATTTCTAAGGATGTCTTTGTTGGTAGTAACTTCTTCACCAGTAGCGGGATTGATTTTCTTGACAATCTCCATAAACTGACAAGCTACCTGAGAGGTATGGATATGGAATACCGGTGTGTATCCTACAGTAACCACACTAGGATGGCTCATGATCACTACTTGCGCAGTGAACTCAATAGCTACATTAGGCACATTATCAGAATGACCTAAAACATCCCCACGAGCGATATCTTTCTTACCTAAACCTCTGACGTTAAATCCAATATTGTCACCAGGTTCAGCTTGGTTAACTGTTTCGTGATGCATCTCGATAGTCTTAACTTCCCCGCTGACTCCTTTACCCTCCCTTCCTGGGACGATGGTAACCTTATCTCCAACTTTCATAATTCCAGTTTCAATTCTTCCTACTGGAACTACTCCGATACCAGTAATGTTATAAACATCCTGTAAAGGCAATCTTAAAGGCAAGTTGGTAGGTTTTAGAGGTACGCTGAACTTGTTGATTGCTTCTAATAAAGAATCTCCGGTCCACCAGGGCATCTTTGCTGGTTTCTTGGTAATGTTTTCTCCTGGGAAAGAAGCCAGAGGAATATACCTAAGTTGATCCACTTTCCATCCCGCCTGAGCAGCATGTTTTTTAACGTCTTCTACAACTTCTTTATATCTAGCTTCAGAATAAGCTACCCCGGAAATGTCCATTTTATTTACTGCAATTAACAATTGTCCTACTCCAAAGATCTTAGACAATTTCAGATGTTCAATAGTCTGGGCATTAACTCCGTCGTTAGCTGCTACGATTAATACTGCACAATCAGCCTGAGCTGCACCAGTAATCATGTTCTTGATAAAGTCTCTGTGGCCAGGTGCATCAATAATAGTAAAATAATATTTATCAGTATCGAATCTCTTGTGAGCTAGGTCAATAGTAACCCCTCTCTCCTGTTCTTCTTTTAGGTTATCCATCACGAAAGCGAACTCGAATCCAGCTTTACCTAATTGCTGAGCTTTCTCTTTTAATTTCTTCATCGCCTGCTCATCGATATTACCGGTATCGTATAGCAGTCTGCCTACAGTAGTGGATTTTCCATGATCAACGTGACCGATGAAAACCAGGTTAATATGTTCTTTTGTTCTTGCCATTCTTCTTCCTCCTTCATATATACTTAAAGTAGTATAATGATGCTAACTTTCTACAGCGGGTTATTTATAAAGATTTCGGTCATCTCGAGAAAAATAGCTTTCTACTCTTCTTTTTAGGAAGTTCTAATCAAAGCTAAGTTTTCAATCTGCTTTCAATCTCTTCCCGAAGTGCAGAGATAGATAAATCAAATTACAGTTGTACTTTCTGCCACATTTCTTTATTGAAAATAGTATTCTACAGTAGTAAAGAAACATAAATTATTTAAATACTCCCCTAATTTAATTATTACTATGAACCCAACACCAAATGTTGAAAAATCTACTTCTTTTAAAAAATATTACCGATGTGATGCGTCTACAGTCAATAAACTATGTCAAACCAATAATCTGTGGGGTGTGGGAAAAAGAGATTATCCCAAAGCAAGACAATATTTGGCAGATGAATTTGGTTTAGACCTCAGTCCATTCCAAGAAGTTATAGAACCCTATGCTCATTGTGACCAAGTTATAAATATTTTCACTCAACTTGATGGATCTCGCCAAGCAGAACAAGCCAGAGTCAGATTAGCCTTTGCTCCTTTTGTCCTCAAAGAAGATGGTATATTTTACTACCTAAAGCCTGATCATTTTCCAGTTTGTGGCGGTGTAGATTACCATTTTCAGGTTACTTGTTCTTTAGTGTTTGATGGAAAATTAGCTGATGGATATCAGAGAGGGGTTGTTGGAAGTAAACTTTTGGCTAATTTAGGAAAAACAAATGACGAAGAGGTTTGTAGACAAACAGCTGCTTGGAGTGAAGTTCTTACCGACTTAAGATCTCTTCAAACAGATAGAAAAGATCCACCCGTCTTCTTTGCTTATGATAATGATGGTCATTACCACCAGAGAGATATGATTGGAGAACGCCTATATCTTACCCTATCTCCAAGATTAGATTTACCCTGGATGATTAACAATTCCAGAGTTTTATTAGAACAACTTGCTGAAGATCCTAACTTCCAAAAATTAGTTAGAATGAAAAGAGCAATTCTTGATGCTAAAGATATGCGTTCAGCAAGTACCAGAACTAAGGTAAGACCTTTAACAGATTTAAGTGAATTGGTAACGTCTTATTCAGGATTGTTTACGGGAGAATCATTCGCTGAAGCAGTTATTAGTAAGACTACTGTTATTCAAACTGCGGTTAATTCTCTTCATGATGCGCTTGATGCCCAAATTCAAGCAGCTGAAGTTGAATGTACTCAGGATACATTAAAATTCTCAAAAAAAGAGGATCAAACTCTTACTACTTTCCTCCAACATGTTTAATACGGTTTTATTTTTATTAAAAAAAAGAAAAAAAAGCTTTTTAGGCTTATTCTGGAGCAACTACTTTTTTGTAGTTTTGCCTTGAGAATAATCTTTCTGGCCCTGTTCATAGCCCTGTTGATTAGTACTTTTTCCCAAAATATCTAAAAGTACCCCTACCCCGCCAAACGCTGGACCAACAACGTGATCTATCGGTCCTGCTTCTCTAGCATCATTAACCCCACGCCCATACCCCCTCTCATATTCAGCTCTTTGTCCTTCCGTCATATCACTTAAGTCTACCATTTTTAGCCTCCAATTGTTTTAAGTTTCTTTTCTAATTTATTTAAAAGCAGAAATAAAGATATAAAGTCTTGTAGTAACCCCTCATTACGAAAATATTATAAAGAATTGTTCCTTCCCATTAGCTATGATTAAAGAAGCACTATTAGGACTCGGCTTAACCTCTAACGAAACGGAAATTTATTTAGTCTTACTCAATTGGGGAGAGTTAAGCGTGAACGAAATCGGCTCAAAATCAGGATTGCACCGCCAGGTCTGCTATGATGCTTTAGACCGATTGGTTGAAAAAGGGTTTATTTCTTTTCTGATAAATAATAACAAGAAAAGTTTTAGGGCACTTCACCCCCAAAAGATAATCGATTACCTAGAAGAGAAAAAAAATGAGATTGGTGTTAAAAAATCTGAGATGATTCAGATTTTGCCAGATCTTACCACTTTATTTAACTTGCATCAAGAAGAGACCCAGATTGAGTTAATCAAAGGCAAAAATGTGATGAGAACCATCTACAATGATATTATTAAAACCCTCCTTGAAAAAAAAGAAACTTTATTTGCCTTAGGAATTGATGAAAGAAAATTTTTAGAATATGACCGAATCGCCATTAAACAATATCTTACTACATTGAAGAGAAATAAACTTAAAGAGAAATTATTATCTAAAGAGAGTGCCACTACTTTTTTCAAAGGACCGCAATCTGAGTATCGATTAATTCCGGATCATTTATTTAATCCCACCCCCACCCATATTTATGGAGACAAAATAGCTATTATCATCTGGGGAAAACCGACCTATGGGATTATCATCACTAATAAAGAAGTTTCCGATGCCTATCGTAAATATTTTCAACTGCTTTGGAAGATCGCTAAGAGAAGGGAATAATCTTTTAATCAGAAAAAATAAAACAAAAAAATAAAAAGCTTTACGCTCCCAGCTGTCCTTCCGTCAATCCTTTTCTCTGGACAATACCATTTCTAACCTTGTCCTGAAGTTCGTAAGGCAATCGCTCAAAGCTCTGATCTACTAATGAAGAGACTCCTCTTCCACCCGTAGCTGACCTTAAGTCGCTGCTCCAGCCGATCATTTCTGCTACCGGCAATTTGGCGATGATCACGGTTTGATCTCCTTCTTGTTGCATATCTAACAATTGTCCTCGCTTGGAAGAAACTAATTTAGAAACATCTCCCACGAATTCATGCGGCGCTTCAATTCTAGTTACTTGTAACGGTTCAAACAAGACCGGACCTGCCTGCATCATCGCTCCTCGAATACCTTCTCTTACTGCTGGATACATCTGGGCCGGACCACGATGGATAGCATCCTCGTGCAAGGTACAATCCATCAAAGAGACTTTAACTCCTACGCAAGGCTCTCTAGCTAATGGCCCTTGTTTCATTACATCTTCAAACATATCTAAGACTAATTCAATAATCTCCCCAATATGTACTTGCCCTCTAGTCTGGTCTAAGAACATATTATTATTAAAGATAGCCTTGACCTGGGTAGCCATTTTTGTATCCCATCCACATTCTTCACGCAAGAAACTAACCAACTGATCATCTTTCTTTCTGAACCTTCCGCTGGGTAATTTATTTTCAATGATACCTTTAACTATTTCTATCTCTAAAGGCTCAACAATAAAGTATAATTTATTGTGTTTATTAGGCGATTTTCCTTCCACTTCCGGGCTTTTCTTGGTGATTGCTTCCCGATAGACTACAATGGGAGGGGAAGTTTTTACCTCTACTCCTTTCTCTGTAGTGATTCTATTTTCAATAATCTCCAGATGCAATTCTCCCATCCCGCTCATCAGGTTCTGACCGGTCTCTTCATTAATCTCAATCTTAATCGAGGGATCTTCCCGGCTGACCTTTCTCAATACCTCAACTAATTTAGGCAGATCTCCTTGTTTTTTCGGCTCTATCGCTTTGGTGATTACCGGCTCGAAAATATGTTTTAGCTCCTCGAAGGCTTGCTCTGGCTCTGTAGTTACGGTCTCTCCGGCATTACCTAAAACTCCGGAAATCGCTAAAACGTTTCCTGCAGGAAGAGATTCAATTATTTCCGGCTTGATACCATTATAGATATAGACATTCTGCACCCTTTGTTTTTGTTTAGAGTTGTTCAAGTAAACTTCCATCCCGCTGCGTACGGTCCCGCTGAACAATCTTCCTGCAGAGATATCTTTTCCTGAACGAGGGTCAATAACGATCCTAGTAATAACAAAACCAAGCTTGCCGTTAGGATTACAATTAATCAGATCCTGGCCAAATTGTGAATCTAATTCTCCATGCCAGATCTTCGGAATCCTATATTTCTGAGCATCAAGGGGATTAGGATGATGTTTAATGATCATATCTAGAATAACTTCATGCAAAGGAGCATTTTTCCAGACCCAATCTTTTCTATCAGTTTCTTCCATCTCATAAATCTTTAAGATATCTGCGAATTTAATCCCTTTCTTATTCATGTAAGGAAAAGATAAAGCCCAATTTTCCCGAGCAGAACCGAAAGCTACACTTCCTTCCTGAACATTAACTTTCCATTTATCTTTAAATTCTGTCTCTGCAATTCTGTCTACCATATCATTAAATTGTTTGACTAGAGCCATTACTCTTTCCGCTATTTTTTCCGGAGATAATTTCAATTCTTTAACCAGTCTATCCATCTTATTGATGAACAATACTGGCTTGACTCTCTCTCGTAAAGCCTGCCTGACTACCGTCTCAGTCTGGGGCATTACTCCTTCTACTGCACAGATTAGAACTACTGTTCCGTCCACTGCCCGCATCGCTCGAGTTACGTTTCCACCAAAATCTACGTGCCCGGGAGTATCAATCAAATTGATCAGAAATTCTTTACCCCCAAATTCATGGATCATAGATACATTAGCTGCATCTACCGTCATTAAACGTTCCTGTTCGTCAGTATGCTGCCAGGTTTCCATTCCTTTTTCTAGATCTCCAGCATATTTAGAAGCCATCTGTCCTGACGCTGCCAATAAATTATCTGTAAAAGCGGTTTTACCGTGATGAATATGCGCACTGGTACAAATATTTCTGATTTGAGCTGCATTCTGGGTGATTCTCAATACCCGATCAACCATTTTTTCTGCCATAATAAATTACCTCCTCATTAACATCAATTATTTTTAACTATTTCTAACTATTTTTAATTATTTTTGTTCTATCACTTCATAGATCCGATTCATGATCTGCTCTTTATGGGTGCTAAAATCTTCATTAACCGTAACTTCGCGTAACCGTCCTTTTTTATGATAATATTCAATCAGCGGTTTGGTCTGTTTTTCATAAACCACTAATCTTTCTTTGACCGCTTCCGGCTGATCATCATCCCTTTGATAGATTTCTCCTCCGCATTTATCGCAGATCCCCTCAATTTTCGGAGGCAGATTCTGAACATGGAAGATAGCCCCGCATTTCCTGCAGATTCTTCTCCCGCTTAATCTCTGAATAATCACTTTAGGATCAGCTTTGAAATTGATCACTAAATCCACTTCTGAAAATTCTGATAAAGCTTCTGCCTGGGGGATGGTTCGGGGAAATCCGTCAAGAAGATAGCCTTTCTGAATATCTGGTAAGGTTAATCTCTCTCGCACCATCCCAATGGTCACTTCATCTGGGACCAAATTGCCTTTATCGATAAAAGTCCTGGCCAATTTACCCAGCTTGGTTTCCTTTTTCATGTTCTCTCGGAAGAGGTCTCCGCTGGAGATATGTATCAGCCCATACTTTTTGACTAATTCTGCGGCATAAGTACCTTTTCCTACTCCCGGACTGCCTAAAGCGATAATTTTCATTTTTCTCTAATCTCTATGATCTTATTTAAAGTTAATTTTTCAGCTCTATTTTTTTTCCAAAATAATGAAATAGTTCAAAATCTCTTTTGGTATAATCAAAAAGCTCTTTATCTGTAAACCAGACTTTGATTTCTCGTTCTGCCTCATGGGGTTTTCCCGCTGCGTGCACTAGATTGATTAACGGCCTTTTCAGGTAATCAGCCAAATCATAAGATTCTACACTGAAATCTCCTCGGATAGTTCCCGGCTGGGCTTGTCTTGGCTCAGTATGACCAACAATTTTTCTGCCTACTTCTACAGCATGATAACCTTCAAAACACATCGCTAGTATAGGGTGTCCGGATAAAGACTCAATATTCCATTCCCGAATCCGTTTTCCTACTTGAAGTGACGTTTCTTTAGTCTCTCTACCTTTCTCTTTCCAGGTAGCGATGGTTCTTTCTCCGGTAACCGTCCACATGGCCTCATCATCAGGATAATGCTGCTCGACCATCTTTCGGCTAGGGATAACTAATTTCATTCCCACTATTTTCATTCCTTTCTGCTCGAATCTTTTGATGATTTCTCCTACTAATCCTCGATGAATAGCATCTTGTTTTGCTAAGATTAAAGTTCGTTCGACTTTCATTTGGTCACCTCATCCATCCACTCTTTTACTCCTGAATTGTTTCCCTCGACTTTTATTACCTCAATCACCGGCAAGTCATAGGGATGAACTTTTTTAAGTTTGGTAATGGTTTCTTTTATTAAAGCGTCTTTAGTTTTGATTATTAATTGAAACTCACTGCTTTTTTTGATTTTACCCTGCCATCGATACCTGCTCGAACAGGGAAAAAAATTAACACAGGCAGCTAATTGATCTTTAAGCAAAGCCTGAGCTATTTTCTCTGCCTGACTTTTCTGATTAACAGTAGTTAAGATCAGTTTCATCTCTCTGACTCATCTATCTTCTTCTTTTCAGCTCTTAAGGGTTTGCTTCAACCCTTTTTTATGTTCTTTCCGATAAGCTTCTGTCCAGGGGGTCTTTAAGGGCTTACGCTTAAGCTTCAATAAATTCTTCTCGCATTTTCTCGAGCAGAAATTAATTACTTTCCCGCTGGAAAAGATGAACATTTTTCCTGTACCTTTACTAATGGATACTCCGCAAAATTCACATTTAGGCATTTTAAATCCTCCCTTAATTAAAATTTAAAGTACCAAAAATGAAAAAAATCATTTTTGGAATTTTTTGATCTTATTTCTTAGCTCCTCCTCCACCTCTACGAGCGTTGCCGCCGACTCTTTGAGCTTCAATTTCAGTTTCCATTAACATTAAGATGTCTCCGACTCTAACTGGACCTTTAACGTTTCGGCGAATAGACTTATTTTTATCTCTACCTTCCATCACTAAACACATTACCTGGGTGACCTCTCCTCTGGTCCCTCCTCGACAGACAATTTCTTTTACTTCCGCAGGATAGCCTGAGAAAAATTCAACTTTTTCTGCAACTTTTATTTCGTCTGTAGCTTCTGCCTGCTTGTCCTTACCCACCATCTTTCTGACCATTTTTACTCACCTTTGGCTAAAGATTCAATGGCAGATTTCGCCTCTCCTTCTTTAATTACAGCTACTGCTGCAGTGGGAACACCTAATCCTGCTGCTGCTCCTAAATCTTCTTTTTTAGAAACTTGTACACAAGGCACATGCTTATCTTTACATAACAAGGGCAGATGCATGATTACTTCTTTCGGACTTACGTCTGCAGCATAAACTACCAGTTTTGCGTTGCCTTTTTCGATTGCTTTGGTCGCTTCGTTAGCGCCTTTTTTAATTTTACCAGTATTCCTGGCAATTTCCACCATTTCCAATACTTTTGCTTCATCAGTCATTTTAATAAACCTCGCTATTTTTGATTAATTTTATATTTAGTAACATTCTTAAGAAAATGCTACCTCCTGGCTTACTACCAAGTCATTGGCTATGAAATAATTAAACCGGGGCTTATTTATAAATCTTTAGCAGAAAAACTATCTTTTCGAATAGAAATTATCGATGAGAACCAATCCAATCTTAATCTAATTAATGGTGTTACTATTTAGTGGATAATTGAGTAAGAAGATTTAAATATATCATTTATTTAGGTGTAACTGCATGATTAAAAGTAATCTAGAACAAAGAATAGGAAAATGGTATCTAATCAATCCTGTAAGATGTGATGAATTGATTGCTCAGGGCCAGACCACTACTTATATCGCTAGAGAATTTAGAGTATCCCATGTTGCGGTTCTGAAATACATCAATCGCACTGGTCAGTATGAATCATGGGTGAAAAAAAGAAAAAAAATAACCGCAAGAGAAATTAAAGATAGGGTTGTTCTACGAGAAGAATTAAAGCAGCAAAAAAAATTAGAAAAAGAAAGATTGCTTGTAGAAAAAAAGAAACAAGAAATAAGTTTAGAACAAACCGTCTTAAAAGCAGTCAGAGAAAATCTGACCACTTCTCCAGAAGAATTAAGCGAATACACTTTCATCCAAAGCAGGATGGTTAGCAGTATATTATCAAGATATAAGATCTCCCGCAAACAACATAAGCGGGAAACTATTCCAATTATAATTCCCCGTACTTTTCCTGAAACAGCCCCTTTGGAAATGAGTCCATCGAATGCGTCAAAGCTCGCGCCCACCACCAGTGAACAAAACACTGGTGGCATGCTCGCCTACGGGCTCGGGGCGCTCGCATTAGGAAGATACGAAAGCCACGAGTGTTTTCTGTCTAGTTGAAGAATA
>Ga0209542_10021401_pt1 | contig 10139 bp, 8 predicted proteins | sample RifCSPhighO2_01_FD_184028 | JGI IMG/M metagenome (GOLD analysis project Ga0209542, IMG submission 184028) | Soil microbial communities from Rifle, Colorado - Rifle CSP2_plank highO2_0.1 (SPAdes) (version 2) | ecosystem: Environmental > Terrestrial > Deep subsurface > Rock core/Sediment ...
ACGTTCGAGCGGACGGCGATAGACACGCCGTCCTTCGGTTTTCTGATGGATGCAGTGGAAAGCGTTCGAAGAGATAAGGAACTTTTCAAGGACGTATACCGCTACAACCCCTACTGCAAAGAGGCTCTCGAGCGCTTCAAAACCTCGCTTAGAGAAGTGGAGGAGTCTCTTAATGGATAACCGTTCCTATAAACTTTTTACCCGAGAGGTATTTGGCAAGTTCGCCTAATTTTTTGCCGTTGAGGATGGTCACTTCGAGTCCCAATTGCTCGGCTTTCTTTGAGGCGACCGGATCAAACGGGGAAGAGAGGCCCGGATCCCAGGTTTTCGGGATCATTGAGCGGAAGTCCTTCCAGGAGATTTCTTTGATCGGTTTCGCATTCTTGTCCTTGCGCGGGTCGGCAGTGTAGACGTAATCGATGTTCGAAAGATTCACGACTTTTTTCGCGCCGAGATTCTTCGCGATAAGCACGGCGTCGTAGTCGGTGCTCCAGCCTGGCTTCCAGCCTGCGGCAATGAGTACGTTATTTTTTGCCGTGATTGTTCGCGTTGGATCTTTGATGATCACGGGGTAGGCGTGCTTAATAAAAATCGCCCGAAGCAGCTGGGCGTTGAGGCGCGTGGCATGGATGCCGAGCCAGTCGACGTCTTCGCGGACGAGTCCGGACACCGCATCAGCCGCTTGCTGGTAATTGCGGGCGGTTTTCCCGCCGCCGGCAATGATCACGAAACGCTCGCCTTTCGAAATGCCTTTCTCTACGAGGGATTTGAGCGTCTTGAGAAAAGCGGTATCGATTTCGCCCGGGACGATAAGAGAGCCGCCGACGGAGATAACGATGGTCTCTTTGGCGGGGTTTTTAGCCATGAATTGCTGCTACTCTAGCAATATCGGGCCTTTTCGGCAACCGGGCTACCCGCTTGACCTCTCTCGTTGACTCCTCTATACTGTAGCCAACTATCCATCGGGGTGGTTTTTTGTTCCTCCGCCGCAGTGTGCGGTTTTATTGTTCGCTACGAGGGCGGGCGGGGCAAGACTGCTTCGGTCGGTAGAGACCCTTGAAAACAGAATATTGTGAAAAATTGTTAACACCGCTGTTGCCCGAGTACAAGCCGGGCACACGGTGCAAGTCCAATTATAGAACTTGAAAAAGTGATTCCAGGTTGAATACCTGACTAGGATCTTCAGCAACACAAGGAGACGTTTCTTCTTTTGTTCTGTTCATCTTTCTCTATTGAGATCTTCGGATCTCATATTAATTAGAGTTTGATCCTAGCTCAGGGTGAACGCTGGCGGCGTGGATAAGGCATGCAAGTCGAGTGGGTTAGACCCACGGCAGACGAGGTAGGAACACGTAGGTACGCACCCCAAAGTCGGGCATAACCGGTCGAAAGATCGAATAATTCCCGATAGTCCCCTTACCACTTTTGCGCTTCAGAAAAAAACAGCTATGTCGATTCGTGTGACATTGGTCTGCAAAACTCTGGAGGTCAAAAGTGGTAAGGGGTAAAGATTTATCGCTTTGGGAGCGGCCTGCGGGCTATCAGCTAGTTGGTGTGGTAACGGCACACCAAGGCTATGACGGCTAGGGGGAGTGAGAGCTCGATCCCCACCGATGGAACTGAGATACGGTCCATACACCTACGGGTGGCCGCAGTCGAGAATCTTCCGCAATGGGCGAAAGCCTGACGGAGCGACGCCGCGTGATTGATGAAGTCCTTCGGGACGTAAAGATCTTTTCTGAGGGAGGAAGTTTATTGACGTTACCTCAGGAATAAGGGGCTCCTAACTCTGTGCCAGCAGGAGCGGTAATACAGAGGCCCCAAGCGTTACCCGGAATCACTGGGCGTAAAGGGTGTGTAGGTGGTCGTGTTAGTCCTGTGTTAAATCTTCCCGCTTAACGGGAAAATCGCATGGGAAACGGCACAACTAGAGGGTGTGAGAGGTGTACGGAACTCATGGTGTAGGGGTGAAATCCGTTGATATCATGGGGAACACCGAAAGCGAAGGCAGTACACTGGCACATTTCCTGACACTGAGACACGAAAGCGTGGGTAGCGAACGGGATTAGATACCCCGGTAGTCCACGCCCTAAACGTTCTTCTCTGGCTTTTCGGAGTATCGACCCTCTGAGAGGCGAAGCTAACGCGTTAAGAGAAGCGCCTGGGTAGTACGGCCGCAAGGCTAAAACTCAAAGGAATAGACGGGGACTTGCACAAGCGGTGGATCATGCGGCTCAATTCGATGCTAAACGAAGAACCTCACCAGGGTTTGAAACCCACACGACAGTCCCGGGAAACCGGGATCTCCGCAAGGCGGGTGGGCAGGTGATGCATGGCCGTCGTCAGTTCGTGGTTTGAACTGTTCCCTTCAGTGGGGTAACGAACGCAACCCCCGTTGCCTGTTATATTTGTCAGGCGAGACTGCTCCCTTACGGGAGAGGAAGGTGGGGATGACGCCAGGTCAGCATGTCCCTCTGATATCCTGGGCTGCACGCATGATACAATGCACGCGACAACGGGTTGCGACGGAGTAATCCTGAGCTAATCTTTTAAACGCGTGCCCAGTTCGGATTGAGGTCTGCAACTCGACCTCATGAAGCCGGAATCGCTAGTAATCGCGGGTCAGCTATACCGCGGTGAATACGTTCTCAAGTCTTGTACTCATCAACCAATGTGCTTGGTAGTTGATATATCCAGTCCGTTCAAATCGGACCCGCGCCGATACAGGCGCGCGTAGTGAAAGAACAGTCGGCGGCCGCGAGGCCGCAGGCAGAGAGTTCTAGTAGCAAACGGCAGCCCTTCCGGAGAAATTCGGAGGAGCGCGCGACCCCTACTGGTGAGTTGGGGGGAAGCGTGAAGAAATCCACAAAGCGGATGCCGAGAACGGATGTATCAATGACCCAAGGAGATCTCATAAGCTATCGAGATATCCACAGTTTATGAGAAGTCAGCAGTGTCATAGTACCAGGCGTCAACTTATAATTGATGCGTGGGAAGGACTAAACCGACAGTAAGTGGCGAGTATGTGGCGGGACTCACGGATGGCGAAGGATGTTTCTTCGTCAATCTGTGGCCAAGTCCTGCCTATCGAGCAGGAACGCAAGTGCAAATGCATTTTCACATAAAAATGCAGGAGCGCGATCGTAGCCTGCTCAAGAGGGTACGAAACACGTTGCAATGCGGGGAGGTGTATTTCCAAAAAGAAGTACGCGCCAATCATTGCCAATGTTATCGTTACACGGTAAGTTCGAGGAAGGAGATTGTGAACAACATTATCCCTTTCTTCAAAAAATACCCGCTTCAAGCTGCAACGAAGCGAACGAACTTCAAGCTTTTCTGCAAGATTGCGCGGCTACTTGAAAAAGACGTGCACAAAACTGCAGAAGGTATTGAAATAATTCGAGCGCTTAAGGCGCAGATGAACCAAAAAACTGTCGGACTCGCGTAGTACGAGAAAATCGTATGCTATGTGGGAACGCAAAGACATCTCGGTCTATTGCAATCCGCCCGTCAACTCAAGGAAGCCGGGAGTGCCCGAAGTCCAGCCTCGCGCTGGCCTACGGTAAGCTCGGTGACAGGGAGTAAGTCGTAACAAGGCACGGGTAGCGGAAGCTGTTCGTGGAATCATTCAAGGTGAAACACGTGGTGCTGTATCGAATTTATATTCGATGCGAGCATCGCTTATAGTCGAACTTCAGTGCCGCTTCGGCGGCGCTGAAGAGAAAGGGAAATAGCACTCACCCCAACGAGGCTCGCTCGTTCGCGTACTCTACGCGAACACCGCCGGATACGCGTTATCGGCAAGATGAACAGAACAAAAGAGCAAAGGTCTCATAACCACAAAAAACCGCCTAACCAGGCGGTTTTTTGTATTATTGACTTTATATATAAAATATGATACTATTAAAAAATAAAGCACCGTATCAACTTGGGGGATTAAAGGATGTCATCGAATCATTCTGCGCGCGTTTCTTCGGAGATCATTGTTTTTGGCGGCGCTTTTGTCGTCATGGCGATAATTCTCTTCTTCAGCACCATGTCCGCGTTGGAGAAAAACCTCGGCGGTCCGCTGGCTGTTGTTTCGTACGATGAGCGTGGCATGATTCAATGCCACGCCGTCGAGATTCCCCAAGGGGAAAGCTTCCGCTACGAGAAGTGCCCCAGCGATTGGCGTCGCTTCGGTCAGTCCGAAGTTGGCCCCAACTGGAAACCTCCGCGCTAGGCGCAATCTCAGCCCGCTTTCGCACAACGATGTGCAAGAGCGGGCTGAATTCATTCTAGGCGAAGTGTTTGACTTTCGGATTTCAGCCGGTATGTTTTTCTATAGAAAGGAGAAATGCGATGCTCACGAATGCCATACGCGACGCGTCGACTCGGAGAGGATCTCTGCCGACGTCCCTCGTCCTGCTCCTTGCTGTTCTCGTTTTCTTCAAGGAGTATGGGCTCTTTGTCAGCGTAATCGTCCTTCTGTTTTGTTTTGTTTGGATCAGAAGGAAGAAAAAGCAACCAAAGCCGCTCTATCCACGCCGCTGGTCGTAAGTCCGCTATCGTTCCGCGGACTTTTTAATTGAGGGTGTTTTTGGTATAGTGCTTTCGCTTAGGGGAACTGCGCCCGTATGGATTACCATACGCACGCGGCACTCGGGACAAATGTGTCTTGATGCTATTCTTTCCTCGAACTGCAGCCGAAAAGTAAGCAAGCTTCCTTTCAGCCTACGTTCTCGGAAACCGCATCTCGACACATCCGATATCCTCATTTGCGCGCGTAGCTCAGCTGGTAGAGCATTCGACTGATACTCGAAAGGTCCTTGGTTCGATCCCAAGCGCGCGCACAGAGCACGGGGCATCTGTAAAATATCTCAAAAGGTCTTGCGAAAGTGTTTCGACACTTTCTCACTCGAAAGGTCCTTGGTTCGATCCCAAGCGTGCACATATGGCAAAAACCGATCATACCAACCACTTCTCGGGCGATGTAACCCAGAAGGCACTCATCCGAAAGAATGGGAAGATTTTGCTTGTGCGTTATCCGCCGGGCGACCTTGCTGCAGATAAATTAGATATGCCGGGCGGAAGGCTGCATCAGGGGGAACTCCCCATTGACGGGCTTTTGCGGGAGGTTAAGGAGGAGATAGGTGCCGATGTTACGATACGCAAGGTACTTGCGACGGGGATATTTACTAATTTGGCGAACGTATCCACGTATTTCGTCGTATACGAAGCCTCGCTGATAGATGAACAGCAGCAATTTATCGCAGAAGAAGGCGAAATAGGAGAAATCGGATGGTTTGACGAAAAAGAGTTTTTTGCTCTTCCCATCATTTACGGAGAGTATCAAAAGGCGCTGAAATCCGTTTTTGATAATGAATAAAAAATAACCGACCCAAGGAGCGTTCGAACAATGGAAGACACATCTCAACATTTTGTCGGAAAAGTTGCGCAGAAGGCATTTATCGCGAAAGACGGCAAGGTGCTTTTGTCTCGATCTCCTACCGATAAGGTGTGGGATATTCCGGGCGGACGCATTCATCGTGAAGAACAGCCTGCAATCGGTCTAGCGCGCGAAATACGCGAAGAACTCGGTGTTGAGGCGATTATTCAGGCGCCGTTCTTTGCGGAGATGACCAAAGCAGAGAATACGGGGGAAGAAAGATATTTTATCGGTTTCCGAGCGGAATTAAAAAATCCGGAACAGCCTTTCGTCTTTCAAAAAGAAGAGGTAGCTGAGATATGCTGGATAGCTGAAAATGAGGTAGAATCGAAGCCTCTCTTCGAGGTGTGTCGCCGAGGTCTGCGGGCATATTTCGCACAGAGATAACGACGTATTGCTGGAGTGGTGCCTGCCTGTCGGCAGACAGGGAATTGGTTTGCATTGCTACGAAAAAATTATATATTGCCGTGGTGGCGGAACTGGCATACGCGTGCGCCTCAGAAGCGCATCCCGCAAGGGTTGAGAGTTCAAATCTCTCCCACGGCACAAATTACATGACAAATTGGAAAACCTATTTCAAGGGCAAGAAGATAACCATGCTGGGGCTTGGGGTGCTTGGGCGCGGCGTGAACGTGGCGAAGTTTTTGGCAGAACGGGGGGCTATTCTTACGATTACCGATCTCAAGTCGAAGAAGGAGCTGAGTAGCTCACTCAGTAGCTTGAAGCGGTATAAGAATATCCGCTATGTTTTGGGCGGGCACAAGCTCGAAGATTTTAGGAAGTGCGACATGGTCATAAAGGCGGCGGGGGTGCCGCTTGATTCCCCTTATATCGCCGAAGCGCGGAAACGCGGGATTTCTGTGGAAATGGACGCGTCGCTCTTTATGAAATTCTCACCGGCGACGCACATCGGCGTCACGGGGACGCGCGGCAAGACCACGACCGCGCATCTTATTGCCGCGATTCTGAAACAGGCAGGAAAGAAAGCGTACCTCGGGGGAAACATTCGCGGCATGGCGACCTTGCCGCTTCTCAAAAAGATACAGAAAGGAGATGTTGTCGTACTTGAGCTCGACTCGTGGCAGCTGCAGGGTTTCGGTGATTCAAACATGAGCCCGCATATCGCCGTGTTCACCAACTTCATGCCGGATCACCTTAACTACTATAAAGGTAGTTTGAAGAAATACTTTGCCGATAAAGCCAATATATTTAAATATCAAAAAAAAAGTGACGTGTTGATTACGAATAGGGAGCTCGCCAAACGAGTGAAAAAGGAGTTTCCGAAGCTCGATTCAAAAGTCGTCGTGCCGCAGCCGCTCCCGAAAAATTGGAAGCTTGGAATTCTCGGCACCCACAACCGCGAAAACGCGGAGCGCGCGCGGGGAGTGGGAAAGGCTCTCGGTATCTCTGAAACTGTGGTCCGAAAAGCTCTAGGACATTTTAAGGGAGTACCGGGACGTTTGGAGTTGGTACGTGAAGTCCGAGGCGTGAAATACTATAACGACACGACCGCGACCACGCCGGAAGCGACAATCGCGGCGCTCAGGGCTCTCGATCCGAAAGGGGAAAAGAATATCGTGCTCATGTGCGGGGGCGCAGATAAAGGGCTTGATATGAAAGAGCTTATTGCAGAGATGCCGAAACGTAGCAAAGCAACTGTCTTGCTCGCCGGGACGGGAACTGACGCGCTTATACGGAAATACTATTTGCTCAAAGATGATCAAGGACCGTACAATGACCTGCGGTCGGCACTACAGGGGGCGATGAGTGTCGCCCACTCAGGTGATATCGTCTTATTTAGCCCCGCGTTCGCTTCGTTCGGACTGTTTAAAAACGAGTACGACCGCGGCAATCAATTTAACGCACTCGTAAAATCTCTTCGGCTGTAGTACTATACCGCTCGTAATTCGTTCTTACATGCTTGGAGGCAGTCATGCCGATACGGGCAGCACTGGTTCACACATACTGCTTACGCGATGACGGCATCCATCTTACCAGCATGAGTGGTGAGTCCATCGCGGTAGCAGCCCGGCTTTATAAAGAAAGGCGAGTCGAGTATATTCTGCTCTCCGCCGCGTACGACATCTGGCAGGCAGAAGCGGCAATCAAGATAGTTCGCCTTATGTCGCTCGGTGTTCCAAAAGATTGCATCTTCGTTTTGGAAGGGGTGACCGACAGCTACGACGAGGCGAACAAAGCAAAAGTCAAAATCAAGGAACTCGGAATTACCGAGCTCACGATCGTCGCTGAAAAATATCATGCACCTCGTGCGTTCGCTATCGCGCGCAAGCGATTCCCCGGAATGAAACTCAATCTCGAAGAGTTCAACACTCCCCAATTCGAGCTGCTCGGCTGGATTAAAAGCGTTCGCGCGGGTAACAAGACGCTCTGGCGGCTCTGGAACTTCCTTCTCCTGTTTGCGCCAAAATAGTCGAGCTACGGCTCGATTTTTTCTTTACACGAAACGATAACCAGATTTCGCCCGTCGCGCTTATTCTTGTTGCGGTGGCTCCAAAGATTCTCGTTGGAATAGGTGTCGAGATCGTCGCACTGGATATGTTCTGCATCAATACCTGATTGCACGCATTGAGATTTTATCAATGCAAACATATCAATTCTGCCATCTTCTGGATTGCCTAAGACACATTGTTCTCCGTATTTCTCAATGATCCATTTCACCATCGCACGGTTTGATTCCCCGTATGTCGGATCATTCCACGGATGTTCAAAATGTTCCGGCGCGATGCCGACGCAGACGAATACATGGAGATCGTCCGGACGCCACTTCGTGTAGTCGAGTACGGAGGCGACGACGCCGTCATGTGGGCGAGCGGGAATCCCGGTATCGATATTCTGCCGGTCGATATTGGAATCGCGACCGCCGTGGGCGGCTACGACTTCTCCTGTTTTGGTATTTTCGAGAACGATCGTCGGGCAGTCGCCGGTCACGATGCCTGCCGCCTGACCAGGTTTCAAGATAACCGCGTCCGTGTGCAAACCGGTGAGAATCTTTACGTTCTCAATTTGATAGTGGGTGGGGAAGTCGTCATAGCTCCCTGTGTTCGCGCTGAACGTGTAGACCTGCGGAATAGCGATGGTCGATTGTCCGAGTGTTTCGATAATTCGTGCGGTCGGGTGAACACTTGCCTCGTCCTGCCACTGCCGCACGAGCGGCTTGAAATTATGCGGACGACCATAGATAAAAACGGAAGCCCTGCCAAGCTCGTGTTCGGCAGCCAGCCCGTCTGTCTTTTCCATCTCTGCATGGTAGCGTAGCCCCATGTTTCTGGCTACCCGCACACTAACTTTCGCGAAAGGTAGTGTGCGGGTATACTTGCCGCATGCAAAATCCTCTCGAAGCGAAGAAGGTCCATTTTGTGGGCATCGGCGGGATTGGCATTTCTGCTATCGCGCGGATGATGCTTGCAGAAGGGAAGCGCGTGTCCGGTTCCGACGCCGCGCTCTCAAAGGCGGCACAGGAGCTTAAGGAAAAAGGGGCTGCCATTTCCATAGGACATCATCCTGCAAATATCCCCGTCGATAGCGACCTTATTATATTTAGTAAAGCCGTGCCGGACGATAATCCGGAACTAGAAGAAGGGAAGAAGCGCGGTATCCAGATGGTTTCATATCCGGAATTTCTTGGTCTCATATCAAAGCAAAAATATACGATTGCGGTTGCTGGCACCCACGGGAAAACGACGACCACCGCAATGGTTGCGAAAGTTTCGATCGAAGCGGGGCATTCGCCGACGGTCGTCGTTGGGAGTTTTATCACCGAATTCCAGAGCAATTTCCTCGCCGGAGCGGGAGAAGAGCTTATCGTCGAAGCGGACGAATACCGTCGGGCGTTCCTTACCCTCTCGCCCAAGATACTCGTGATCACGAACATCGAAGCGGACCACCTCGACTATTTTAAAGACCTCAATGACGTCATTTCTGCGTTCGCCGAGCTCGTGGCGAAGCTCCCCGAGGACGGTTTTCTCGTGTGCGACCCGAACAGCCCGAACCTGAAAGACGTTATCGTCGCCGCAAAAGGAAAAGTAGTCGATTACACGCAGTACCTCGACCATGAGCTTCAACTGCGCGTCATCGGGGTGCACAATAAGAAAAACGCCGCCGCCGCGCTTGCGGCGGCGGACGCGCTTCATATCGATCTCGCCGTGGCGAAACACGCACTCGAATTGTTTACCGGCACCTGGCGGAGGTTTGAGTACAAAGGAGCGGCACAATCCGGCGCGGATGTATACGACGACTACGGCCACCATCCGACGGAGGTGAAGGCGACGCTTCGCGCCGCGCGGGAGCAATTTCCTGACCGCAAGATCATACTCGTATTCCAGCCGCACCAATACAACCGTCTGAAGACCTTGTTTGAAGATTTCGCCGTAAGCTTCTTCGATGCCGATGAGGTTTTGATTTTGCCGGTGGTTCGCATCCGTGAAAAAGAGGATCCGAGCATCAATTCGCAGATGCTCGTCGATGCAGCCAACAAGCACAAACACAACGCCCGATGTATTCCGACGTACGAAGAAGCCGAACATTATCTGAGAACGCACGCAGAGAAAGGGGACCTCGTCCTCACGATGGGAGCGACCGACGTGTACAAGATCGGTGAAGCCCTAGTACAAAAATGAAGTACAATGAATCTATTCTCAAATTCTCAAGAATTTGAGAATAGATTAGGGAATGGTAGTATAAAAACATATGC
>Ga0209542_10021403_pt1 | contig 10138 bp, 9 predicted proteins | sample RifCSPhighO2_01_FD_184028 | JGI IMG/M metagenome (GOLD analysis project Ga0209542, IMG submission 184028) | Soil microbial communities from Rifle, Colorado - Rifle CSP2_plank highO2_0.1 (SPAdes) (version 2) | ecosystem: Environmental > Terrestrial > Deep subsurface > Rock core/Sediment ...
CGTAACAGGAAACGGAGGTAATTTTCCCGCCGAGAGCGGTGATCCGCCCGACAGCGGCACCCATCTTTACTATTACGCCATTGTCGGCAATATATTTTTTCATAACACTTGATACATCGGTTGCTTTTTGCGTATTAGGAAAAGCGCGCTTGCGAGCTTCAATCACGAGCGGCAATCCGTGCGATTCGAAAAATTCAAATGTATTTTTGACGCCGAATCGGGAGAAGGGGGAGTAGAGATAATTTTTTGCCGTGGAGTAGTGTTTCAAAAATTCGTGGATGTCATATTCGGCGTTCGTTATGTTGCATCTGCCTCCGCCCGTCATATCAAGTTTTTTTCCGAGCGTTTTATTTTTCTCAAGAAGGAGGACGGATTTACCGCGCTCACTCGCGCGTCCTGCCGCCATCATCCCCGCCGGCCCTCCGCCGATGACCATAACGTCATAATGAGTTTTTTCCGTGTTCTTCATAGGGGGAATGGTAGCATATTTGCTCATGAAAAAACCGCCCAGCCCCAGTTTTGCAAGAGAGAAATTTTAACTTCTCAAAACTGGGGCTGGGCGGTTTTATTGGCGGCTACATCCCAAACGAAAAAGATAGTATCACCATCATTGACGACGTTCTTACCACAGGGAGTAGTATAAAAGAGACTTATGAGATACTTAAAGACACAAGGGAAAATATTAAAAATGCTATTGTGGTGGTGAGGCGTGGGGATGCCGAACTCCCTGTCCCGTATTCGTATATCTTTACGATTGACGAAATTATTAACGATTAAAATTTTTTTACGGAAGTTATGGATGATATCAAAAAATTAGAACAACTTGCACAGGAGACGATTAATGAACTTAAAATAATGCATCAACCAATTGTGCGCGTGTGCGGACCGCTCACCACAGGTGGTTTCGGTTATGAAGAGAATGCCTGCAGGCTCACTGCCGCAACTGCAGAACTTAAACGTCGTGGATATTCTGTTTTTGATTGGGAGCCGTCAGAGGCGCATATTAAAGATATGAATTTGCCACACAGTGTTGTCATGGAAAAATTCCACAAACCAGTTCTTGCGTCCGGCTACATAAAAACCGCATTCTTTTTGTCTAAATGGGAAGAATCAAAGGGAGCAACATGGGAAAGGAATTTTGCACGCGAAAATACCCACATGACTATTGAAGAATTTCCCGAGGAATGGTTTGAACACCCAAAGCCCTAGTCTTTTTTCTGCGCATATACGGAAATACTTCTGCGTTTCCATGCTTTGCCGTGGCGCGTGTGGCGATGTGATTTACTCGTTTTGTGAATTATGAAATACTCTCCGAGAAAATCGTAGATCTCTTTTTCAGTGAATACATGCTCTGAAACGCCGATGATCGGGTGGATGTACGAGCCCTCTTCTCCCGCAGGATTTTCGCGCAGAAACCGCTCTGCATGCTGATCCTCGTCTCGTAAAAATGTTTTAAAGAATAGCCATCCGTCAGGACGAAGTACGCGAGCGATTTCGCCAATGAGTATTTTTCGCTCTGCTTCCTTGAGAAAGTGCGAGGTCATCATATCAAGCACGATTGTTTGTGACTGGTCGGGGAGAGGGATGGGCCCTGCGATTGTGCGTGTTTCATATTCAAGCGGTAAGTCATTGCTTAAGCGAGTTGCTTGCGCAGTTGCTTCGTGTGAGATATCAAAACCAACACCATGACACCCAAATTGTTGCGCAAGGTAAATAAGATTGCGTCCATTGCCGCATCCAAGATCAAGGATTGAAATTGTTTTGTTGAGATATTTTCCTCCGTGTTGACGAGAGAGCCATCGAGTGAATTTGACCAGATCCTCACTCGGGTTACTTGAAAGCACAATATGCTCTTTGTTTTTATATTCTTTATTCCAAAACGCGCCACCCCGGCCCTTATTTCTGCCGGATTCGCGGATCTGTCTCTTCGCCTTTTTTCTACTCCAAGGTCTTGCCATAGGTCTTACTATATACCACGACCTTGGAATCTCACAAAGGGGAACGTCTCGCATTTAGAACATGTTTGCGATACACTAGACATCACACCATGAAAGATATAGCCCCAAAAACATATATTTATGGCAAACACGCGCTCATGGAAGCATTGCGCAACTCACCCCATGCGGTTGAGAAGGTGTTGCTTGCTCCGCAAGGTGAAGACAAAGAAGTGAGAGCACTTGCGAAGAGCGCCAATATTTCTGTCATAGATCTTTCCCCAAAAACAATGCTCCATGATATTGATTCATCCGCGGTGCATCAAGGAGTTATCGGACTGGTATCGCTTGGCAAGCTCGTCCGCGAATACCGTGAGTTTGTTGAGGGTCTGAAAATCGGCCCCGATTCGTCGCTTGTCATTTTGGGAGAAATACAAGATCCGCAAAATGTTGGCGCAATTATTCGTTCTGCCGCGGCATTTGGTGTTGCGGGCGTGCTTATCCCCGAACACAATCAGGCGCCGATCACGGGTACCGTGGTCAAAGTGTCCGCCGGCATGGCATTTCGCGTGCCCCTTGTCTCGATCGGGAATGTGAATACGACCGCACGCGACCTTAAGGAACGCGGTTTCTGGATCTATGGACTGCAAGGCGATGCGCCGCAAAATATTGCAACCGAAAAGTTTGACGCACCGGCGGTGTTCATTTTTGGCAACGAAGCAACCGGCATTCGTCTTAAGACGCGTGAACTTTGCGACATCCTCTTATCAATTCCTATGAATCCCGGGTGCGAATCCCTCAATGTTTCCGCGTCGGCTGCAGTTGCATTATATGCATGGAGCGCGCAGCACCCGCGAGCGCTCAAAAAAGATATTTAAGGGGAAAAAAGAGCAGAAACTAACCCTCAATATATGCCCCCACGGCAAGCCGACGGGGGTAATACTCGGAACTCGCTTCGGCCTCTACGGCACTTCCAATTTCTAGCTCGCTCTGCTCGCGAAATTTAGGTCGCTCGTACAAAAACGTGGCAGAGCCACGCGGTATTAACCTATATTAGCTCCTCGGCTCGGAAATGGAAATGCAGGAACATTTCCATTCCACTCGCTCTACGTCGCGAATAAACACTGAATCCATGGGCATTTTTACGCCTATAGACAGTAATGTTAATCGTCATATAATTAAAGGGAGAAAGGTCGATATAATTTTTTTTATTATTCGATCATATAGTAACTACTATGAAAGCATTGCATATCGTCACATTCGTCCTTGTCGTTGTAGGAGGTGTGAATTGGCTTCTTCTTGCGCTTACGGGCTGGGAAGTAGGTCAGCTTTTTGGCGGAATGGATGCAACTGTCTCGAAAGCAATTTATGTGCTTGTTGGACTCTCGGCAATTTATATTGCCGCAACACACATGAAGGATTGCAGGACGTGTTCCAGCGGACCCATGATGTAATTTAGGACACCCTTTACTCATCGTTAAAAAACGCCCCGATCGTCTCGGGGTGTTTTTTTGAGAGCGCCGTATGTTTCTCGCGTTGTTTTCTGGTACAATACAATCATTCATTATAATTGCAGATTGATATAACATGCCCACAGACAACAATCGCTCGGTTATTGATCTTCCCAAGGGAGTTTCGGGGCTTTCTCGTCACGAAGCGCAACAGCGTCTCAAACTATATGGATCAAACGAAATCATCCAGAGTAAAAAACTCTCTGTTGCGGCAAACTTCTTTCTGAAATTCAAAAATCCGCTCATTATCATCCTTATCATCGCTGCGCTCATCTCCGGATTTTTGGGCAACCGCATCGATTCGTTTATTATCATCGCGATGGTGATCTTGAGTGTTGCCATTGATTTCATCAATACGTATAAATCCCAAAGAGCGGCAGAAGCGCTTCGTGACCGCGTGAAAATTACCGCCACAGTTCTGCGAGAAGGGGTGCTGGCAGAAATCCCTCTTTCCCTCATTGTTCCCGGCGACGTGGCCGTTCTTTCTCCGGGCGATGTTATTCCCGCCGATGGAACAATTTTGCAGGCAAAAGACTTTTTCGTGAACGAATCGTCGCTTACCGGCGAATCGTTCCCTGTGGAAAAAGAAACAAGCTCGTCGGTGTTTATGGGGAGTAGTGTTGTGACAGGAAACGGTCTTATGTCAGTCCTCGCGACGGGAAGAAAAACAAAATTCAGTTCTATCGCCGAATCACTCACGCGTAAAGAAGAACCGAATGATTTTGATCGCGGAATAAAAGATTTCAGCGTTCTCATTATGAAGGTGATCCTCATCCTGGTCATCTTCGTATTTTTCGTCAACGCATTTAAAACATCAACCTCCCAACACCAACTCCTCGAATCATTCCTTTTTGCGATTGCCCTTGCAGTGGGGCTTACTCCGGAGCTTTTGCCGATGATTATTGCGCTCAATCTCTCGCGTGGTTCGCTCGTGATGTCCAAGCGGGGCGTCATCGTGAAAAAACTTTCAGCGATACAGAGTTTCGGGAGCATGGATATTTTATGCACCGACAAAACAGGAACGCTTACTGAAGATCGAATCGTGCTTATCAAGTGCGTGGACGGCTTTGGCGCGGAATCCGACAAGGTGTTTTTGTACTCATACGTGAATAGTTTTTATCAGAGCGGGTTTTTAAACCCCCTTGATTCTGCCGTCGTTGATTTCAAAAAACTTCACACGAAAGAATATAAAAAAGTTGACGAAACACCCTTTGACTATATCCGCAAGCGCAACATGGTGGTTGTCGATGGTCCGGAAGGGAGGCTCCTCATTACCAAGGGAGCGCCGGAAGAGCTTTTGCAGGATTGCGGTTTTTACGCCGATGGCGCGACTCCGCTTACGGAAGATATCGAAAAGCGTATCTACGGGCAATATCAAGAATTGAGCAAAGAAGGATTCCGCGTACTTGCAGTCGGGATTAAAAAGATTCACGAAACAAAAAAAGTCTATGGGAAAAACGAAGAGCACGATATGGTATTTGCGGGGTTTATCGCCTTTCTTGACCCTGCGAAAAAAACAGTTGCCGAAACGCTCGGGAAACTCGAAGAGTATGGAATTGAAATTAAAATTATTACCGGGGATAACGATCTCGTAAGTCAGAAAATTGCCCGTGACATAGCGCTCCCGGTGAAAGGGGTGCTTACGGGAAGTGAAATAGAAAAGTTAAGCGACGACGCGCTCCGCATCAAAGCAGAAGAAACGACGATTTTTGCTCGCGTGTCGCCGGATCAAAAAACAAGGATCATCAGGCTTCTTCAGAAAAACAAACACGTCGTTGGATATATGGGGGATGGCATCAACGATGCCCCTGCGCTTAAGGCGGCGGATGTCGGTATCTCGGTCAACAACGCCGTTGACGTCGCAAAAGAATCAGCGGACATTATTTTGATACACAAAAGTCTCAAAGACCTTGTTGATGGAGTGATTGAAGGAAGAAAGACATTTTCCAATACCATGAAATATCTTATGATGTCGCTTTCATCAAATTTCGGCAATATGTTTTCAATGGCGGGCGCATCGCTCTTCATTCCGTTTTTGCCGATGCTTCCGACGCAGATTCTCCTCAATAACCTTATCTATGACAGCTCACAGCTTGCGCTCTCTATGGATAATGTCGATTCTGCCGACATTAAAAAGCCGCGGAAACTGGATATGGGATTTATTAAAAAATTCATGATGATCTTCGGTCCCCTAAGTTCCATATTCGATATCGTCACGTTCCTTGTGCTGCTCCTCGTCTTTCATTTTATCGAAAGCGATTTTCAGACAGGATGGTTCCTTGAATCCCTCGCGACACAGACGCTCGTGATCTACATGATCCGCTCGCGATTCTCGTTCTTCAAAAGCAAACCCAGCATCGCGCTCGTTATAAGTACACTCGCAGCAGTTGGAATAGGGTGGGGAATCGCGCAGAGCTCGCTTGGGGCAGTGTTTAATTTCAAACCGCTTTCTCTTTTGGCGCTTCTCACGATCGGAGCGATTGTTTCCGCGTATCTTATGGCAGTTTACTTTGCAAAGCAGTGGTTTTACCAGAAGCTTCTCAAGGATTACTAGGGTACCGTTTCCTATATTTTTAAGATTTTATTCGTAATTGTTTTTTACGACATTTACCGGGATTGCAAAGCCGATGTTGCTTGGATATTACTCCAACAGGAAGACTTGACAGTCTAATCATAACATGCTTCAATCTAATTTAGATTTAAGTACCCCCACAATCAAACATATTCACACTCTAAGGAGAACCCCATGTCTTTGACTGGACATTTGATTTTTGCTGTTGTATATAATCCATATAATGTTTTTCATCAACACCTTATTGGTCGTTTTGCTCTTCTAGAGAAATTAATCCCTTCTCTAAATGATGTTTCTGTGGCAATAACAGCTGAAAACATTCGCTTCTACAAATTCAAAGAAGGATCAGAAATAGAAATGCGAGTAAGAATAAAGAACAACCAACTACTTTGTGCTGTCGGTGAAGATCGACATAGTAACGAAGGGACTTTATTTTATCTCACAAGCGGCTTAAATCGTGATCATCCATGGGCGTGGCTAGACGAAAAAGGAGAAACATGGCTAACCACAGAAGATTTCGGCCGGTATCTAACCAATCTCAAGCATCTTCTGATCGCGTAATTTCAACAAAAGCCCCACTTCAGTGGGGCTTTTTACCAAGGCAGCAAAATGCATACCTCACAAACCTTTTATTATAAAGTAAGGTTTGTGAGTAAATAAATAAAACTCATTAAAAACTTTGACTATTTCACTTTCTTAATGTAGTATATGGCATTAATCCCGTGCGAGGGATTTTTTCATTATGGAGATTCGAAATATAGCTATTATTGCTCACCCCAGTACCATCCGCCCAAGGCGGAGCTACGGGGCAGGCGTTGACCACAACCAATATGGAAATTAGAAATATAGCTATTATTGCTCACGTCGACCACGGGAAGACCACGCTCACTGACGCGATTATGCGACAGACAGGGATGTTTACGGAAGGGATGAGTATGGATGTAAACGCGCTTGAACAAGAGCGCGGCATTACGATATACGCCAAAAACACCGCCACATTCTATAAGGATACTAAAATAAACATTGTAGACACTCCCGGCCACGCTGACTTTGGTTCCGAAGTGGAGCGTGTGCTCCGCTCGATCGATTCAGTGCTTCTTGTGGTTGATGCACAGGAAGGGCCAATGCCCCAGACCCGTTTCGTACTCAAAAAATCCCTTGAATTGGGACTGAAGCCCATCGTAGTGATAAATAAGATCGACAAACCCGCAGCTGATATAGAACGTACCCACGATCAGGTGCTTGAACTTTTTATCGATCTTGGCGCAAACCACGACCAGCTTGATTTTCCCGTTATATACGCGATTGGCCGCTCGGGAATTGCAAAGAAAAACCCCACCGATGAATCGAAAGATTTAACCCCGCTTCTTGATATGATCCTTGAAAAAGTTCCCGCCGCGCCTTCGCAAACCGACCTTCCTTTGCGTGCTCAACCGTTTAACCTCGCGTACGATAATTTTCTCGGGCGTCTTGCGGTTGTTCGTGTGTATGAAGGAGTTATCCATGTCGGTGATACGGTGTATGTGAAAAATTTCAACCACCCCAACGAAACTCCCAAGAGCGGGAAGATTACAAAACTCTTCACGTTCCATGGCGTTACGCGGGAGGAGTCAAAAGAAGCATCTGCTGGAGATATTGCGATGATCGCCGGCATTCCCGGTATTTATATCGGTGATACGATCTGTAAAGAACCCGGACAAGAACCATTACCCGCGATCAAGATCGATGAGCCGACCATCGCACTTAATTTTTTGGTGAACAATTCTCCGTTTGCGGGACGCGAAGGAAAATTCGTAACATCGCGCCAGATCCGCGAACGGCTCGAGAAAGAACTTGAGGTCAATGTTGGACTTCATGTTGACTTTGGCGCGAACGATACATTCAAGGTGTATGGGCGAGGAGAGCTTCATATTGCCATCATGCTTGAAAACATGCGTCGTGAAGGGCACGAGCTTCAAGTGTCACAGCCGCAAGTGATCATCAAAGAGGAAAACGGAAAAAAGCTGGAACCATTTGAAGAAGTTACGATCGATGTTCCCGCGGAATTTCAGGGAACCGTCATTGAGAAAATGGGGAAGCGTGCCGCGCAACTTCAAGACATGAAACAGCACGGCAACACTTCGCGTCTCATTTTCGAGGGTCCCACACGAGGATTATTGGGATATCGAGGACAATTTGTGATCGATACGAAAGGCGAGGGAATCATGGCAAGTCGCGTTATCGGGTTTAAGCCGTACGTGGGAGAAATAGAGAAGCGCGCAGTGGGATCGATGATGTCTATGGCAACAGGAAAGGCGACCGGCTATTCGCTATGGAATCTTCAGGAACGTGGTACGCTATATATTGATCCTAATACGGAAGTATATGAGGGGATGGTCATCGGCAATACCTCAAAAGGTGAGGAAATGGTGGTAAATCCTATCAAAGGGAAACAGCTTACGAACGTTCGCTCATCAGGGAATGATGACGCGATAGAGCTTGTTCCTCCGTACATTCTCACTCTCGAACGCGGCCTTGAAACAATGACGGAAGACGAATATCTCGAGATCACTCCCAAAAGCATCCGTCTCCGCAAACAATATCTTACCGAAATCGACCGAGCACGTGCACGCAGAACGGTTTAATAATAATTAAATGTGCACACACTAATTACAACTATTTATGTATAAAAAATCATTCGGATCAAGCGGTCCCAAAAAATCATATGGAGGAAAAAGCCTACCTGCGTCGCATGCGTCGCGGCAGGCGGGCGGAGGAGGGCATTTCAAAAGAAGTTCTTCTTTTGGGCGCAGTGGCGGCGGTTCCCGCGGGGGAGGTTTCTCGCGTGGAGGAGGGGGCGGAAGGCGCTTCACGGGGCAGAGAATCGACGTGTCGCGCTTCATCAGCAAGGCGACGGTGACAGAAGAAGTGAAGGACTATAGTCCGGAGCATTCGTTTGCAACGTTTAACATTCACGAAAAACTCAAAGAGAATATTCTTAATAAGGGATATGTTTTACCGACACCGATCCAGGACAAAGCCATTCCGCATATTCTTCTAGGGAAAGACATGGTTGGAGTTGCAAATACGGGCACAGGAAAGACTGCTGCGTTTCTCATTCCCTTCATAAACAAAATTCTCCACAGTTCTACCGAACAGATTTTGATCGTCGCTCCTACGCGAGAACTTGCCACACAGATCAACGATGAATTCATCGGATTTGCGCGTGGGCTCGGTTTATTTTCAGTGGTATGCATCGGCGGAGCCAATATTCATCAGCAAATAAGTAATTTGCGACGTAAACACCACCTAATTATCGGAACACCGGGGAGACTCAAGGATTTGATCGAACGAAGAGCGCTTTCGCTTGGCAAAGTTTCAAATGTTGTTTTAGATGAAGCCGACCGCATGCTTGATATGGGTTTTATCAATGACATGAAATATCTTCTCGCAAAAGTTGCACCGGAACGACAAACGCTTCTTTTTTCCGCAACGATTTCGCATGAGATCGAAGGACTCATCAGAACATTTCTCCGTAATCCCATCAAAATATCAGTGAAGACCGGAGACACAGCCTCAAATGTGGAACAAGATATCATTCGCGTGAAGCAAGGAGAAAAGAAAAACGATCTTCTCCATAATTTGCTTATAAAAAAAGATTTCAGCAAAGTGCTTATTTTCGGTAGAACAAAACACGGGGTTGAAAAGCTCTCTCGCACACTCGCGGAGCGTGGATTCAAGGCCGTTTCAATTCACGGAGATAAGACTCACGGCAATCGTGCGCGTGCGCTCAAGCAATTTAAAGACAATCAAGTTCAGATTTTGGTGGCAACCGACGTTGCCGCGCGAGGACTTGATATTCCTGATGTGACGCATGTCATCAACTACGATATTCCTGGAACCTACGAAGATTACGTTCACCGCATCGGCCGCACCGGCAGAGCCAACAAAAAAGGTTTCGCGCTTACGTTTGTGGAGTAAGCGAATAACCAGACGTCGGACGTCTGGTTATTCTCGCCTGGTCATTATTATCTAACACAAAAGTCCTGCACAAAAACGGGCGCTTTTTCGTTTGACCCCGTAGTGAAAAATGGCATTGCTTTTACTGGAATAGCGATGTAAATAACTTTGTTCAATAATTA
>Ga0209542_10021404_pt1 | contig 10138 bp, 9 predicted proteins | sample RifCSPhighO2_01_FD_184028 | JGI IMG/M metagenome (GOLD analysis project Ga0209542, IMG submission 184028) | Soil microbial communities from Rifle, Colorado - Rifle CSP2_plank highO2_0.1 (SPAdes) (version 2) | ecosystem: Environmental > Terrestrial > Deep subsurface > Rock core/Sediment ...
TATACTATATATATTCCGACTCTGCCCTTGAAAGCTTTGCCACTACAAACTTTGCACGGCTGTTTAAGATTAGGCTTATATATAGTATAGCCGGTTTCGGAGACTAGGTCTTTTCTGTATTCAACAGGCATGCCCATGATGGCGTCGTTTATTATCTTTTCTTCTCCTGAATTGGCTCTGGTTTTAATCTTACATTCCGGGCAAAGACGTCTTAGTAATCTCTGAGCCGCAGCCACATTAAGGGTCGGGGGGATTAAATATTTTTCCACACTCATATCCATTAACCTTGGAATTACTGCAAGAGCATCGTTCGTGTGCAATGTTGAAAGAACGAGGTGGCCGGTTAGGGCGGCCTGGGTGGCCAAAGCGGCAGTCTCTCTGTCCCTTATCTCCCCTACCATTATTATATCTGGGTCTTGTCTTAATATGTATCTTAGTCCGCTGGCAAAAGTATAGCCTATCTCTTCGTGTATTTGGGATTGGTTAATACCCTCAATAAAATACTCAATCGGATCTTCAAGTGTAATTATGTTAACCCCGTCCTTGTTTAGCTGTCTTAAGATTCCGGCTAGAGTTGTGGATTTGCCTGATCCGGTGGGGCCTGTCATCAAAATACTGCCGAAGGGCCTGGCGATCGCTTTTTGGAGTACTTCAAGAGCCCTGCCTTCCAGTCCGAGTTGGGCAAGATTTATATTCTCAGCCAGAGGATCTAGTATACGCATTACGATCTTCTCGCCATTTTTGGTCGGAAGTATTGAAACACGGAAATCATAGCGATTCTTATTAAAAACCGTTGAGAATCTTCCGTCCTGTGGCAGTCGCGTCTCGTCTATTTTTAAAACCGAAAGAATTTTTATCCTAGCCACAATAGACAGGTGAACATTTTTAGGAAGAGTTAAAAATGTTATCAGCAAGCCGTCAACACGAAATCTCACCCTGATATTTTCGTCGAAAGGCTCAATGTGTATATCTGAGGCTCTGGATTCGACAGCATATTTCAATATTGAGGCGACTATTTTTGTGACTGCGCCTTCGGCTGTGATCTCTTCTATCGCCTTTGCGGTAACCGTTTCCTTTTTTTCCAGCTCTTCATTCAATGCTTCAAGAGCTTTGCCAACTTCCCCGCTTAGTGTTTTATAATTTTTTAATATTACCTCAAAATCACGGTAACCTATAAGATATTTCTCAAGCGCCATGCCCTTATCAGCGGCAATGAATTTTAAAGCTTCCAGGGCGTCGATGTCTTCCGGGTTAATAATTCCGACCCTCAAAACATTCCCCTCCTTTGAGAACGGCACAATTTTATAAAAATTAACGACATCCTCGGATATTTCGGTTAATGCGGTTTTGTCGAGTTCCGTTTTTTCTAAGTCCAAAACAGGCAACCGATATAGCTTGGACTTGAGTTCAAGTAAGTCTTTGTCCCCCAATATTGCCCGCTCAATTAAAATTTGCCCAAAGTCCTTTTTGCTTTGGGTGGCGGAGTCTTTTAATTCTTGAACATCAGATTCCTGGATTACCCCAGACCTGACAAGCTCGGAAATTAATGTTGGTGGAATAACAATTGGCATAGATTTTGGACTCTAAGATTTAAAATGGTGCGAAAATATTTATTTTTCCGCCTGTTCCCGGTTTGACCGGATATTCTCCAAATGTCTCTAGGCTGTTGAGGCGGACGTCCAAGTCTTCAAGATCCAAGGTGATATTAGCCAACTTCTCGAGATTATCAGCTTTCCAGCGCGTGGGCTGATCTATGAAAATATCCGACGAGGTGCCGCCATAATAAATGTATCCAGCCAAAACGCCGGCTAATAAGATCAATGTAATTATAAGGTTATCTTTGTTTGTCATTTGGCTTGATTGGTTTTGGGCATATTTAATATGTGGGCGTATCCAGTGACTTCTATTTGCAAATTTCCCGACTGGGTCAAATTTAATTTAATGACCCCCATTTCAATAAGCCTTCTATTTCTTTCCAAACCCGTCAGGAAGCTTTTGAAAGATTCATAAGTCCCCTCCAGGTCAGCTTCTATATTTAAAGTAGCTTGAGTTTCTGTTTCGCCGTCAGTTATATTCAGAGAACTCAAGGCCAGTCCGTTGATTGTTGCGAGGTTATCGACAGCAGATATGAGTTCAGGGATCCTTTTTTGAGGAGAGATAATAATAGAGACCTTTTCTATTTCGTCGCTGTTGGAGTTATAAGTGGCCTTTAATTTTTCAATCGCCCCGAATATGTTAGACCTGGATTCCAATATACTCTCCATTTCGGAAACACCAGCTTGCAGCTGGCCTATCTGTTCATATGCGGGCACAGCAAAGCCCCAGATTATAAAAATGGCAAAACCCACCATGCTGACACCGGCTAATTTTTTATTTCTGTTTGTCATTCTTTAGTAAGCTTTCCGGCTTGATTTTTATCTGCATTGTAAATTCTACAACTCCAGTATTTGTGGCCCTCACTCCTCTTAGTCCTACGTCATCTACGGCGCTATCCGTCAAAAAAGCAGCTATCTGCTTGGCGACAGTAGAGTAATTTGCTGCTACCCCATCCATCTCAATAATAGAGTGCTCCTTAAGCTCAACTCGTGTGATTTGGACTTGTGTTTGGAGTAACCGCTCTACTTTGTCCAGGGCAGTGCTCCAGTAGACGTGTTTATCTAACAAACTAGCAACTAAAGAAATTTGTCGATCCAGCACCAGAAGATTGTTTTCGAATTTTTTGTCTCTTTTAGATTCAAGGGCTGTTAAATCCGAATCGATCTGTGATATTCGCTGTTCCAAGCTCCCCTTATACCAGCTTAGTAAAAGAACCAAAGCAACAGATACGGCAAGTATTGCCGCCCCTGAAATAAAAAACTTTTTGCCTCCATTTGTCCCCAGGTCTAACCTTGTTCTGGTTTCAGGAAGGAGTTGGATGTCTTGGTTTCTTAGCATCTAGTTAATTATATAATTAATCACTCACCTTAATTATCAACACTATTGACTGCCTATCTGCCCCTGATTTCTCTCATGCCTAGGCCTATGCTGACGGCAAAGGTGCTGGATATTTCTTTGGTGATCGGTTTTAAATTTTCCGGATAAACTACTCGGGCTAATGTATCGCCCATGAATGTATCTCTGCCGAGCTTGTCTTTAAAGTAATTAAGGAAATTGGGCATGTTCGTCAGTCCGCCTACAAGCAAGACTCTCGATATTTTCTTGCCGCCGACTTCGTAGTTGGCAATTGTTTTTTTGGTTTCGAAAACCATCATATCAACCAAGGAGATCATTGCTTCGTTAATTATGTTTTCGTCAGACCGCCCTAAGCCTATTTTTTTCTTTAGTTCCTCTGCTCTCTCAAGGCTTATATTCAAAGATCTGGCGATTGATTTTGTGATTTCAAATCCGCCGATCTCGTAGTTGTGGCCGACTCTTTCAAAGCCTTTGTCAGCGATTATTATAGACGTACTCCTTCCCCCAATATTTACGATAGCGGCCGGACTCAAGTCATTTCCAAGAAGCGCTCTTATTAAAGCTAAGTTCTCTAACTCCAGGGCCACAAGGTTCAAGCCGGCCCCTTTCATTATTTTTCTGTATCTATCGGTTTCCGTTCGAGGCACCGCAGCCAAAAATATCTCAGCATTGGTTAAGGCACCTTTGTTCTCAAAGTCGATAATCGTCCAACTAAGAACAACTTCGTCCAAAGGGATTGGTATATATTTCTTGGCTTCGAAAGGTAAAACCCTATTTAAGTCTTGTTCAGAGATATAGGGCATATCGATGACCGTAGTAAAGGTAGACGATGATGGTAATGAGGCCACGACATCGCGAGACTCCATTTTGGCCATTCTTATTATTTCTTTTATTCCCCAAACAATTTCATCGTCAGGCATTTTTAAGACACTTTGCCCGATAGCGGTTCCTGTGCCGGTCTTGATATCTTTGAGTTCCAATATGCCATAATTGTTCAAAGCGAATCTATTCGCTTTTTTTTGAAGCTCAACTACTTTGATAGAAGCTGTGCCGATGTCAATTCCAAGCTTGCCCTTCTGTTTGAAAAAATTAAACATGCTAGTATTATTCACTATTAATGATAGCACAATTAGTCCGACAAATAATCATATGAATTATCCCCAACACCTGGTTGGCTGGTTCCTAGACCTCTTATTCCCGGCTAAGTGTATTTTTTGCGGACTCATTCTTGGCGATAACAAGTATGTTTGCCACAAATGCCTTAGGTCTATACCTTTATATAAGAAATTTGAGTGTATAGGCTGCAGGCGCTATTCGAAATTCGGCCGAACATGCTTTGTTTGCAGGAAAGGCAATTTTGTTGACCATATATTTGTCGTCAGCGATTATGGGAATAATAAAATCAAAAAACTCATCAAATCTTATAAATACCGTTTTATTAGAGACCTATATAGACCGATAGCCAGCCTCATTGATAAATACTTATTTTGGCTAAGCAATAAAAAACAGTTCAATATTTTTCAAAACAATCCCCTCTTGGTTCCCGTGCCACTAAATAAATATCGACTGAACTGGAGAGGATTTAACCAGGCGGAACTTATCGCCCAAGAAATCGGCAGGGTTATGCACTTTGACTTGGCCTCAAGCATCCTAATAAAAATAAAATCCAGCCCTCAGGCAGATATTGAAAAGCGAGGCGAAAGGCTAGCTAATGCAATAGGCAAGTTTGAATATGATGGAGACCAACTTAATGGTAGAGAAGTAATTTTGGTTGACGATGTTTGTACTACTGGCGCCACACTTAACGAATGCGCCAAAATATTGAAAGCTAACGGCGCGGGAAAAGTCTACTCATTAGTAATTGCTAGAGGGTAAAAAATGTGATAAAATTTACTGAATTATTGGAGAGGTGCGGCGAATGGTAAGCCAGCGGTTTGCTAAACCGTAGCCGTGTAAAAAGCGGCTTGTGGGTTCGAGTCCCACCCTCTCCGCCCCATATTGACTAAAGTCTTTTAAAATTGTATTATTTCAGGCAAGAACTTTGCCAAATAGGTAATTTATGGACGATTTTGACATTGCCCAAAGCAAAATTGGCGCGAGTGCTCAAAGAGTTGTTGATCGGGCTGTAGAGGAAACTCGCCGCCGCGACCACACCCTACTGACAAATGAACATATTTTTCTGGCTTTTGCCCAAGTAGAATGGGATACATTTTCTGAAGTGATGCGGGATTTAGAGTTAAATCCGCACGAGATTCTCCAGGCATTGGAAGAGCATCTGCAGTTATTGCCAACTGTGCATGGACGTGAATTGCGTGTGGCGCCTGCCACTAAACTTGTTTTCAAGCTCGCCTTTCATCAGGCAAGCCGCGCTGGTCGCCAGACGATTGAATCGTCAGACTTGTTCTCAGCCATTTTTGAAGAAAGCCAAGGTACCCCCGTTTCCATCATTCGCAGGCATGGTGTCGAACCGGAGGTTTTGACAGCTCGTATTGCTACCCGCATGCGAGACAATGAACTGAGAGAAGAACGTTTACGGAAACGTTTTGAACTTCCGCCATTCCTTAAGCATTTTGCCACGAATCTCAATTTACTGGCCCGTCAAGACAAGATTCCACCTGTTTATGGCCGCGATAAAGAAATCCAACAGGTAGTGGAAGTTCTCTGTCATCGCGAACGATCTAATTCGGTTATGCTCATAGGTGAACCGGGTGTAGGTAAAACCGCTATCGTAGAAGGCCTAGCTCGACGCATAGAGTTTGAGCCCGAAACGATCCCTGTGCGCTTACGTGATTGTCAGGTAATCAACCTCCAGATGAACACTATGGTTGCCGGTACGATGTTGCGCGGTATGTTTGAGGATCGCATCCAGAACGTCATCCGTGAAATCAAGGAGAGGCCAAACCTTATTCTTTTTGTCGATGAGGCTCACACGATGGTTGGGGCTGGTTCAGCTCTTGGTGCGCCATCTGACGCCGCCAATATTTTCAAGTCTGTCTTAGCACGAGGCGAAGTCCGCATGATCGGCGCCACTACGCTTAGCGAGTATAAGGAATATATCCAGGAAGATGAAGCCTTGGCACGACGCTTCCGAACGGTCCAAATTGTTGAACCGACAGTAGAAGAGACGCGTCGTATTTTGTATAACTTAAAACCTCGCCTTGAGCGCAACTATTCAGTCAGAATCTTGGATGAGGCGATTGAAACGGCATTAGAGATGTCGGCGCGATATCAACGGCACCTTCATTTGCCGGATAAGCCAATTGGCTGGCTTGATACAGCATCAGTCAGGGCTGAAATCGATAAACGTTGGGAAGTTCGGCCAAATGATGTAATTAATGTCATTGCCCACGCTGCCCAAATACCTAGCGATATGGTTTTCCGTGATGTTGGAGACCGCTTTAAAGACATTGAAAGTCGACTTAGCAAGCGCGTCATTGGCCAGAAAAAAGCAATCGAAGCTATCGCCCACAGGCTTACTCTAAACAAAGGACCGTTGAAAGACGGTTTCGATCGTCCCGATGGAGTCCTTTTGTTTCTTGGTCCCACTGGTGTCGGTAAAACAGAACTGGCTAAGGCTGTAGCTGAATTCTTGTTTGGTGACGAAAAAAAGATGATCCGTATCGATATGTCCGAGTACCAGGATGGAGGCGTTTCGGTAGACAAACTGATCGGCATGCCTCGGGGTATTGTCGGAAGCGAGCGCGGAGGCATCCTGACTAACCAGTTAAAGGACAACCCCTGCTCGGTGGTGTTGCTCGACGAGGTCGAGAAGGCGAGCCCGACGTTGCTGAATGTGTTCCTGCAGGCCTTCGACGAGGGTTGGTTGACCGATGGGCGCGGTAAGCGCGTCTATTTGTCAGATAGTATCATAATCATGACATCCAATGCTGGCTCGGAGCATTTCCGAAAGCTGACATCGCCTTTGGGATTCCGGTCTAGCCAGATGCCGTTAGATCAGATTCAGTCGGATATAAATAAAGAGTTGGAACGAAGATTCCCGCCCGAATTTAGAAACAGAATTGACCAGGTAGTGATTTTCCAGCCCTTAACCAGGGACGAAGTTAAAGCTATCGCCCTGAAATATATCGAAGAAATAAAAAACACATTGAGGCGTTGGACCAAATCTTTGGAAGTTGAACCCGATGCCCTGGAAAAGATTGTAGCCGATGGTTATAGCCTTGCTTACGGAGCCCGGTTCTTGAAACGTGTTATCGACGACAAGATAAAGCTGCCGCTTAGTCAGCAGTGGAAAGACTCCAATCATTTCAAGATTATGCTGAGAGATAACGAAGTTGTTGTTGAAATAGTTGGACCCAAACTTATTTCAAGTTCGGACCCAGATGCCATTACAGTATGATGATGCAACCACTCTTTTGGGTGGTTTTTATTTGCCCAGACATTAGTATAAATATTGCTAAAAGAAGCTAAAAGTGGTAAAATTTACAAACTATGACAGACCAAGGGGACAATACAAAGACAGACATCAGGCCACCAGTAGTGGTTGTTTTGGGTCATGTAGATCACGGTAAAACCAAACTTCTAGATACAATAAGAAAAACCAACGTCATCGCAAAAGAATCGGGAGGTATTACACAGCACATCGGAGCTTATCAAGTCAGTGTTGGAAGCTCTTCGGCGGGCTCAGGGTTAAAAACAATTACGTTTTTGGATACACCGGGGCACGAGGCTTTTGCAGCCATAAGATCCCGAGGAGCCAAAGTGGCTGACGTGGCTATATTGGTGATTGCGGCCGATGAGAGCGTAAAACCCCAGACGAAGGAGGCAATAAAAATTATCAAACAAGAAGGCATCCCGTTTCTCGTGGCTATCAATAAGATAGATAAGGAAGGAGCTAACTCCCAAAAAGTAAAACAAGACCTGGCTACGGAAGAGGTTTTGGTTGAAGATTGGGGCGGCAATGTTCCGGTTGTCGAGATTTCTGCCAAAGAAAACAAGAACATTCCTGAGCTTCTGGATATGATTTTGCTTCTAGCCGAACTGGAAGACCTAAAAGAAGATCTCTCCTTACCGGCCGAAGGTGTGATTATCGAATCTAATCTTGATAAGAGACGCGGCCATGTTGCCACGGGCTTAGTCGAAAAAGGGGTTATCAAAGTCGGAGATTGGATAGTCTCAGGCACAGCCTTAGGCAAAATAAAGTCACTTCAAGATTTTACGGGTAAACCTATCTCGGAGGCCAAACCGTCTCAGCCAGTACAAATAACAGGCTGGCCAAGCGCGCCTGACATTGGCCGGACATTCGTAACCGCCGTAACCAAAGACGAAGCTCTTAAAGTTCAAGCTGACAATATCGACCTAGCTCCCCTACTTGAATTCTTCAAGACTTCAAAAGAAGAAGACGGCGGAAACAAAAAAGTTTTGAATTTGATTTTCAAATCAGACGTTTTAAGTTCTCTTGAAGCCCTAGATAGCATATTGAAAAATATAAAATCCGAAGAGGTAGAATATCGGGTCGTCAATTACGACATAGGCAACATTTCAGAAGGAGATGTTAAAACAGCCAGCGCAACCAAATCTATTATTGTCGGATTCAGAGTGGACGTCGAAGATTCTGCCAAAAGACTGGCTGAGAGGGACAATATAAAGATAGTCGCTTTTGACGTCATATATAAGATGGTGGAGTTTATTCGTTCCGAGATGGGATTGCTTCTGGAACCGGAAGTCCAGAGAACTTTGCTGGGCAAGCTTAGGGTTTTAGCATTATTTAAAAAAGACGCTAAGTCCCAGATCGTTGGCGGCAAAGTTACATCCGGTAAAATAATTCGCGGCTCAGTTGTAGATATAGTTAGGGCTCAAAACAAAATAGGCTCCGGTAAATTAGGTCAACTTCAGCAAAACAAAGACGACATGACCGAGGTCAAAGAAGGCTTGGAAGCCGGGCTAAGAGTTGATTTTGGAAAAGAAGCGGTAGATATTAAAGAAGGAGATATAATAGAATGTTACGAGGAGGAAAAAATCCAGAGAACTTTGTAAATTTATAAACTTGCAGGGCATATCATTACCACCTATAGTTAATATATTGGGTATTAAATATAAAGTTAATGAGAGTTTCTTCAACAAGTGGAGCCCCGTAATGGCCTATGTTTTAGGATATTGGTATGCAGATGGGTCTATGTATCCTTCTGTCAGGGGGAGTTATATTACAGTTACGAGCGTAGACCAGGATACTATTTATAAAATAAAAAAATGGCTAGGTTCTCATCACATCATCAGAATGAGGAAGCCTACATGGCCAAATGGAAAAAACAGCTTTGCTTTAAGGATTGGCAATAAAAGTCTTTATAAGTCTCTTGTGGGACTAGGTTTATACCCCGATAAATCTTTAACAGTGAAGTTGCCAGTTGTCCCCGATAAATATTTTGATCATTTTGTGAGGGGTTACTTTGATGGAGATGGCTGTGTAAGTTTATATAGAACGAAAGGTATAAAACAAGACATTATTATAAAAAAATTGTCTATTATATTTACATCTGGAAGTTCAGATTTTTTAGTTAGTTTATGCAAGATTCTTGAAGAAAAATTAAATCTGGATCAAGGAAAGGTTTATTTAGGACAAAGGTGTTTTCAGCTTAGGTATAGTACAGAAGATACCGTAAAATTATTTAAATTTATATATGGTAACTGTTTGAGAAAAGAAAGATTATATTTAGATAGAAAGTTTAGAATTTTCGAAGAATATTTTAAATTACGTCCCAGTAGAATAGATGTGGAGATCGGTTTAATTTTAAATAATATGGCCAGGTAGCCAAGTGGTTTAGGCAACGGTCTGCAAAACCGTTTTACGTGGGTTCGATTCCCATCCTGGCCTCAGAAATATGAAAATACCATCTGAACCAAAAACTCCTTATATTTTAGATAAGGAACAGGATAAAAGAATCATGGAAAAGCTCAATAAGCTTGCAGAAGGCGGATTTTCTGATGAGACGTTGTTAAAATTTTTATATAGTCAACTTGAAACTGACTGGAGAACACCCCTTGAGGAGCTTGTTGACGAATTATTGAATAAATAATATGTCTTATGTCTCAAGAGCTGGGGAGAAGCTGGAACACGCACTCAATTATTTTGGAATAAGCCCTCAGGGCTTGATTTGCGCTGATTTCGGGTCTAATGTCGGCGGGTTTGTCGATTGTTTGCTTCAAAAAGGAGCTGAGAAGGTATATGCAG
>Ga0209542_10021405_pt1 | contig 10138 bp, 11 predicted proteins | sample RifCSPhighO2_01_FD_184028 | JGI IMG/M metagenome (GOLD analysis project Ga0209542, IMG submission 184028) | Soil microbial communities from Rifle, Colorado - Rifle CSP2_plank highO2_0.1 (SPAdes) (version 2) | ecosystem: Environmental > Terrestrial > Deep subsurface > Rock core/Sediment ...
AGATTGGACCTAGCGTGTGCTTTGGTACATGATCCTAGTGTTTTAGTACTTGATGAGCCAACAGAGGATTTAGATCCTAGATTAAGAGAACAATTATTGAATTTAATAAAGAATATTAATAATCACGGCACTACAGTTATATTTACTTCGCACCTTTTAGAAGAGATTGAATATTTGTGCGATAAAGTTGCTGTATTATCTCAGGGCACTATAATTAAAATTGGCAGTCCAGATGAATTAAGAGAAGCATACAAAAAAGGAGAGGAGATACACCTTGTTTTAGAGAATGCTAAGAACTATAATCTATATGCTAAGAAACTAAGGGGGTTACAATTAAACATTGATGGAAATAAGATGGTAGTTTACGTTCCTGAAAAACAGAATTCTGTGACAATACTTAAAAAAATATTATCTTGGGTAAGCAAAGATGGACAAAAAGTGGTGTTGGCGGATATAAGAAAACCTAATTTAACAGAGGTTTTTTCAAATTTAATAAAAGATGATAAAAAAAGAAAATAAAAAAAATGAGAAATACAAGAGAAATTATGTTTTAGGTAATTTGTTTGCTATAATAATTAAAAACATAAGATTAATAGCAAGGAGCAAAAGTTCATCTATAATAGTTCTATTGGGTCCGTTACTAATAATAGTACTAATTGGAACTGCTTACAATACTTCTAATATCTATGACATAAGAATAGGGGCCTATTCTGGCGAATATAGTGATTTATCTAATTCTATTCTAGAAATAATAGGAAAACAGTTTACTGTGATAAAAATGGATTCCAAAGAGGAATGCATTGCGAGCTTAAAGTCATCATTAATTCATGTTTGTGCATTAATACCTAGTAAACTTGAAGTGGGATCTAAAGAACCGATTGATTTTAATGTTGATCAATCGAGAGTAAACTTAGTTTGGATAGTAATTGATGCTATAAGCACAGAAGTTTCTTCAAAGAAAAGCGAATTAAGTTTGCAGATGACTACGTCTATTTTAAATGTATTGGATAATGCAAGAAGCGAGATTGAAGATAAAAAAAATGCCCTGGCCTCTGTTGGTGAAATCAATAGAGAAGCAGTGGGTAAATTGGAATCTGTTTCTTCTAGTCTAGAAGAGTTGAGCTTGGATGTTGAGAAAAGGATCGATGTAAGCAAGATAAGCCAGAAATTGGATGAAGTAATTGCTGCCAATAACTTAAGTAGCGATGCTTTTGAACCTGTTAAAAAAACAATAAAAAATGTATTGAATAATACTAAAGGTTTTGAAAATGAATTAATTGAGAAAACAACAAACTCTGTTTCAGGACTTAAAGAGGCCAGCAAGGGCGTTTCTGGTTCTGTTACCAGCCTTGAAGATGTTAAAGAAAGCTTAGAGGCTGTAAAAAAGAACATAGACTCTGTTATGGGCACTAGCGCCGAAACCATTGTAAGTCCAATACAAACAAATGTTATCCCTGTTGCAACTGAAAAAACACACTTGAGTTTCCTATTCCCAACATTATTAGTTTTGATAATAATGTTAATAGGGCTTTTATTAAGCAGTGGACTAGTTGTCAGGGAAAAAACAAGTTCTGCTTATTTTAGGAATTTTATAACGCCTGCTAAAGACAGTGTATTCTTGTTTGGTCATTTTTTAACTAATTTTGTTATTTTAATTTTACAACTTGCTATAATCTTAATAATTGCTTCAATATTCTTTAAAGATGATTTAGTAAATGTGTTGTATCCTGCTTCAGTTTCATTATTAATTATTTGCGGGGTGTTTATATTAACTGGTATGTTACTGGGCTATTTGTTTAAAAGCGAAGAAACTTCAATGTTGGCTACGGTTTGTGTAGCTAGTTTATTTTTGTTTTTCTCCAGCACTATACTGCCTTTGGAAACCTTGCCTAGTTATTTGAAGAATATTGCAGATTACAATCCTTTTGTTTTATCTGAAGGGATATTAAAAAAAGTTATGCTATTTAAATATGGATTGGGTGAGGTAAATCAATCTTTAATAATCCTTATTTCTTATATTGCATTATTATTTATTTTAGTTTACTGTGCTCAAAAAATAAGCAAGAGACAGGTACAGTAACCTTCATTTTTAACCATAACAAATTATTTAATCTTGAAGTGAATTTGTTAAGTATGATAAGTAGTGGCGATAAAGGTTTAGATGAACTAATATCTGGATATGGCAATGAGATTAGCATAATCTATGGTCTGGCCGCATCGGGTAAGACTACTTTAGCAATTTTATCTACGGTTGGGCAATTAAAAAGAGATAAGAAAGTTGTTTTTGTTGATACTGAAAAAGGATTTTCAATTGATAGATTTATGCAAATTTGCGGTTTAAGTTATTTGAACTATTTAGATAGACTTTTGCTAATACGAGTAAATAACTTTGATGAACAGTGCAAAAAAATTGATAGTTTGATCAATTTGGTTGGAATAGATTTGATAATAGTTGATTCTTTGGGGGTGTTTTATAGAAAGGAGGTTAAAGAAAATCCCGCTGAAATAAACAAAAAAATGGATAGACAGTTAAGGATTTTAACTGAAATAACCAGAAAGGGGGTTCCTGTGATCATTACTAACCAAGTGTCCACTGATGCTGAAACCGGAGAAATTAGGATGGTTGGCGGAGATATGGTAAAAAGCTGGGCTAAAAAACTAATAGAACTAAAAAAAGAACCCAGGAGAATAATTTTGAAAAAACCGGAAGAGAAAGAGGCTAAGTTTGAGATCGTGAATGACGGGGTTCGGCTTTTTGTTTGATTTTATTATTATTTGCATACTCCACATATCTGCATTTTGGATAAGTGGAACAACCCACGAAAGAAGCGTATATACTTTTTCTTATCACTAGTTCTGAACCGCACTTTGGACATTTTTTATTTTTGTCTAATTTTATTTCTGATTTTTTTGATGGACATTCTTTATTAATACATATCTCCATCGGCCTTTTACCTTGTTTTATTATTAATATTTTTGGATGTTGGCAATGTCCACATACTTCTTTAGTTGATTTTATTAATGCCCCTTTTGGAATTGAGAAGGTAGTTCCGCATTTTTCATATTTATCGCAGCTCACAAAAAGTCCAAAACGTCCCCTTCTTAAATTTAATAACCCTTCTTCACAGTTTGGACATTTTCCGATTAGGGAAGCTTGAGCTTGTGTTTCCCTGTTTGCCTCTAATAACTCTTTTCCAATTTTTAATTCGCTTTCCTTAAAATGATTTAAAGATTTAGTCAAAAATTGCTTTGCTTCTTCTAGAATGTTTTCTGGCTTTTTTTGTTTAAGCTGTATTTGTTCCAATTCTTCTTCGAAATGCTTGGTTAATTCTTTATCTAATATTTCAGGAACATATTTTTTTAAGGTTTGAACTGTTTTTAAGCCAAGATCAGTAACCTCAATTGACCTTTCTTGTACATAATTTCTTTCATATAATGTATCCAGTATTAATGATCTGGTCGCTTTTGTTCCCAGCCCTTTTGATTCTAATTCTTTAATTATTGAGGCCTGGGTAAATCTTTTTGGTGGTTGTGTTTCTTTTTCGTGCAATTTAATTTCTTTTACTTTTAATTCTTTTTTTTCTTTTAAATCTGGCAAAGTTTGTTCTTCAAATTTTGCAAATCTACCATATAAAACATGCCAGCCGGGTTCTATGGTTCTTGTTCCTGAAGTTGCAAAGGGTTCTTTGTTAACATCTATATCTACGGACATTGTTTCTCTTACTGCATCTGGGCCAAAGGTAGCTAAAAATCTGTGAGCTATTAAGTCATACAATCTTTCTTCTTGTGGTTTTAATTTTCCTATTTCTCCTGTAACAAAAATTGCCGGATGTGCAGTATCCGATTTTGGTCCTTCATTTGGTGTTAGTTTTTCCGGTAATAATTTTACTAATTTTAAAAATTTCTCTTGCTTTGACAGTTTATCCAAGATTTTTTTATAACCTAAAGAAAGCGGTAGCTTTTGAGATGAAGTTCTTGGATAAGATATGAAACCCTTGATATATAAATTCTGAGCTAATTGTAACGTCTGCTTTGGTGTAAAGCCTAGTTTTTTATAAGACTCTAGCTGTAGTGAGGTCAAATCGAATGGGTAAGGTGGTTTTTGAATTTTTTTAGTCTTTTTAATTGACTCTATGATTGCTGGTTTGTTGTTTGTTTTTTTTAATATTTCTTGTGCTTCTTTTTTATCTTTAATCTGCCCTCTTTTATGAAAAGCACTTAATTTATCTGTAATTAATTCTATTTCCCAAAATGGTTCTGGCTTAAATTTCTTTATTTCCAATTCTTTTTTTGCTAAAATATCTAAAGTTGGTCCCTGGACTCTGCCTATTGACATAAGTTTAAATGATCCTGCTTTTTTTATTGAAAGTGTAAGCGCTCTTGACAATGATATGCCGTAGAAAAAGTCTAAATAGTGACGAGTTTCGCCTGATTCAAACAATGGAAAATCTACATGCGGTTTCGGATTATCAAACGCATTAAGCAAATCTTCTTTGGTCATTGTTGAGAATTCCATACGCTTGGCATCTTTTTGTTTACAGGCAAATCTTAGGATGTTATAACCAATTAACTCTCCTTCCAAGTCTTTATCTGTTCCTAGATAAAACTCATCACATTCTTTTGCTAGTTGTTCTATTAGTAATAAATAACTTTTAGTGAATTCTGCTTTTTTTGATGCTTTATAGGATTCTACCCAGCCAATATCAAACACAGGATAGGTCCATCCTTTTTTGTTTATTTCTCTTAATACATATAAATGACCAACTGCGCACACTACTAATATTTCTTTATCTTTGTTCTTAACTGTATAATACTTTATTTTATCCTGTATTTTAACTGTTACTTTTTTATCTGCTATAGCCTCGGCTATTTTTTTTGCGGCTGAAGGCTTTTCTGCAATAATCAAGGTTTTTTTCATTTTAGTTAAGTTCAAATTTTTAGAAGGATATAAAAAGTTATGTTTTAAAAAATTAAGAAAAAAACTATATTTCTATAATCTTTCCTTCTGGTCCTAGATTTATTATTTTTGTTTTTCCAAGCTTCTCTTCTATCCCAGATGCTTCATGAATATGGCCACACAATAAAACATCTGGCTTGAATTCTTTTATTGCTCTTGTAATCCCCCGGTTTCCCTCAAAACCAGAAAATTCTGCTTTTGAACCTGCTGGATGCATATGGGTAACCATCACTTTTTTTGTTAGTGGTTTTATTTTATCGAAACCTTTCTTTAAAACATTAAAAGTTTCACTTTCAGTTATTTTAGTCAAGCCAATGTCTGCTCCACCACAACCAAAAAAACCTACTTTTTCCTGGTTTTTATCTGTGTATATTGCATAATAACCGTGTATGTTCTTTACGCCATAAAACTCAGCAACAAAATCTGTTGTTGCGAATGAATCATGATTGCCTGGAACTAATAATACCTTTTGGTTATTTTTTTTAAATTCCCCTATAACTCCTCGCGGACTGTCTCCTGCTAGTATATCGCCGCTTAGTATAACCAAGTCTACTTTTTCTTTTTTAGCCTTTACTGCTAGCTTTTTTGCAGCAGAAAGATCTCCATGTAAATCTGAGGCTGCTAAGATTTTCATTTTTTATATTATATCAGTTTGTAAATATAAATCTTCCTAACCAAGAATTTTTTAGTTTTCCATAAATTGGCCTAAGCTTTAGATATAACCATAAGTCGGTGTATTCATTAAAATCCACCCTTGGACCGAAACTTAGCTTAAATTTATTTACCCTCTCTTGCGGACTATCTTGAATTGCATTTTCATCTAGTCCACCAAGATCAAAAAGTTCAAATTTGTTTTGTTTCCCCCAGAGCATTATTTGCCAGATAAGTAGGGCGTTGGCATTTAATTCGTAGGATATTTCTGCATTTGCCAAAGTATTGAGAAAAATAAAATTCTTGTGAACATATAATTGGGCGTAGCATATCGGTGAATTGTTATATTCTATAAAAAACAATTTGCTAAATTTCCTGCCTAAATTGAAAATTTCATCTAGGTATTCTTGTGAATAAAACTTTATTTTTTTTCTTTCGGCTGTTTCTTTATATAATTGATAGTATGAAAACCACTCTTCTTTAGATGCGGCTTCTTTAAATATTAATTTATTCTCTTGGGCTCTTCTTATCCTGTTTCTCTGTTTCTTATCTAAATTCATCCATAAATCGTCTTTTTTTAAATCCACAATAACCGTAGATAGTTTTATGCTTTTTAATCTATCAATATCATAGTATAGATGTATTAACGGGTGTAGTTTGTTCTCCTTACAATATTTTAAGAATAGGTTTAGTAGATTATGGTCCAATATCGGGAAAAAAGATTTTGCCATTTTAAATGGTCCTTTTTTTAGTATTTGAAAACATAGGCCCTTATTTTCGACTAAAAAATATCTAGATGTTTTATCTAACCTGCAAAAGTAAGAGGTTTGTCTGGGTTCATTTAGATAATCATCCCACCAAGCCGGGGGCTCTGTTGTAATAATATATGCTGGTCCCATAGGTGCTTGAGAATTTAATATTTAATTTATAAACATTATCATTAAGAAAATTTACTTTTTGCTATCTTTTTAATCCCAAACATATATTTTTGTAAAACTACGGGAATTTTAATAGAACCATCCTTTTGCTGATAATTTTCTAATATGGTAACCATGGCTCTAGATGTAGCCAAGGCGGTGTTATTTAGGGTATGTAAAATTTCTTTTTCTCCATTTTTTCTTAATATTTTTATATTTAATTTTCTTGCTTGGTAATCTGTGCAGTTACTCAGAGACATAATTTCTCCATATTCATCTAAAGTCGGCCTATACACTTCAATGTCTGCGCTTTTTGCTTTCCAATCTGCCAAATCACCAGAACATATTTCTAAAACGTGATAGGGGAGTTTTAACTTTTTTACTATCTCTTCTGAATTTTTCAATAATTCGTTGTAGTACTTGTAGGAATCTTCTGGTTTACAGAAAACAAACTGCTCTATTTTGTTGAATTGGTGTGTTCTCCATAAACCTTTTTCATTAATACCGTGAGCTCCGATTTCTTTTCTGAAACACATGGAATATGAGAAATATCTTTTTGGCAATTCTGTTTCTGGAATTATCTGGTTAGAGTGCATTGCTAATAAAGATTGCTCTGAAGTTCCGATTAAATTCAAGTCTTCATCTTTTATAGAATAAACCGAGTTTTCAATTGCTTTTTTATCCATTGATGCATATATAGATTTCTCATTTAACATTAAAGGGGTTTCTTAAAGCTTGATTTAAAAGCGCTAATTCCTTTTTTAAATAATAGAATCCTTTTCCTGAAACTCTTGCAGAGGCATCAAAGTCTCCTATGTCTAGAAACTCAATTAACTCAACATGTGTCTTTGGTTTAAACTTAAATTTTACGATATTTCCTTTTTTATAAAGAACTTTATTTTGGGATGCATCTTTTCCAAGAGGAACGGACGTGTGCATGATGTTCGGTATGATAAGCTGAATTTTATTTATTCTTTCTTGCAAGGCATTTGATTTATCTTCTAACTCTTTTATCAACCCCGGTATTTCTTGTGCATTCTTTAATAGAGTATTAAAATCTTTTTTCTCTTTTTTTGTTTTATTTATTTCTTCGCTTAACTTATTTCTTTTTGCTCTAAGATTATCAATTTCTTTTTTTACATCTTTCCATTGATTATATTTTGAGATGATTTCGTCAACTAAAACCAGTTTTTCATTTTGAAATTTATTTTTTATATTTTTCTTTACGATTTCACTATTTTCTTGAATGAATTTGAGATCCAACATGCAACAGAAAGGTTAATAAAGAAGTTAATAAAATTTGTGGTAAGTAGATTAAAAAAATATAAGAAACATTTATATATCATATAAGTTTGAAATATAGGATATAAAATATAGTTGGGGGGATATGGTTGTGACAAAATTACCAAAGGATATATTTGAGGTGTTTTTCAGACGTAAGCCAGCAATGATACTTGTTGCTTTGAGAAAGGGCGGAAGAAACAGATATGGTTCTGTGTTGGCTAAAGAAGTTGACTGTACTTATTCTCATGCGGTTAAAATATTACAAGAAATGGAAAAAGCTAAGTTGGTTGATTTTGAAAAACAAGGCAGAATTAAAACAATAAAACTTACAGACAATGGCAATAAGATAGCGGAGCATATTGAGAAGATTAAAAATCTTTTATAATGGCCTTTTTTAAAACATTTCCAAGAACTCTTAAGGGGAGTTCTTATCCTATTTGGGAAGAAGTAACTCTTTCTGATGAAGAAGAAAGGAAAGCTGAAACTGAAGCAAAGGAAGAAAATATTTCTTTAATAAAAGAATGTATTGATGAAGCCAAGAAGATTTTAGCTGAAAAGGGATTTAAGTTTTACCAGAGCGACGTTGTTAATTTAGCTATTGCAATTTATGATAAAATCGCTAGTCATCAGATATATTACAAGGAAAACAAGGCAAAAGAAAAGTTCGATGAAATATTTAAAGATAATTCTTAAGTCCTTCTATATGAGATATTTCTGTGTTTTTGAATAGAAATTCTCTGAATTTATTATCTATTTTAACTCCTTTTTTCTGTAGACTTTTTTTAATGACTGAATAAAGATTTTTTCCTTCTTTATCTAAATCTGTAAGTATTATAACTTCTTCTGAGTCAATCTTATCTAGTGTTAAGAATAAGGAATTTGAAATTGTAATGATCTTTTTACAGCCGAGCTCTTGTAAAACTTTTTTATCTTTTTTTCCTTCTACAATTATTAGTTTGTTTGTTTCCTTCAGCTTTTTGAACCATTCATCTAAGCAATACATTGTTCTTATATATTATATTTTAAAATCTAATGAATCTTTGAAAAGGGCCTGGGGGGATTTGAACCCTCGGCTTACTGGTTAAGAGCCAGTTACTCTGACCAGACTGAGTATCCTGAGTAAGATTTACAGGCCCGTTGATCAGATTAATTCGTAAATATCATTCCAGCTTTTAAAGGTTTTGCTGTTATAATTGCAAACCAAATCTAAAAGCCGGTTTTTTTCATAGCCCCAAAGAAATTTGCTTTTTTTAGATATTTTAACTCCCTCTGCGAATCCTCCCAACTCTCTAAATTTGTTTATTGTTTTTAAATTTCTTGTACTAATACCTTTTATCCCTCCCCAATAATCCTTTTGTTTTATGATACTACACTTTAAACCAACTTGCTCAAATAATTCTTTCCATTGCTTGGTTAATGATGGATGTGCGCATGCAAGATGTAAATTGGCCCTTTTTCTAAATTCATCCTTAGATTCCGAGTTAAATGACAAACAACCATCAGATGTTAAAGCTAACCGAACACAGGCAATTTTTGTTTTTAAATTTTGTTTAAATAAATATTTGATGGTTGGTTGTGGTCCATTTAAATAGCCTTTTTTTGTTTGAGTTTGGGGGGAAGTTTTAAATGTTGGAGAGCGTTTCAATAATTTTTTAACAAGAATCGAATCATAAGCGGATATTTCAAATATATTTTTTCTTCTTAACCTAATTCTTATATTAGCTTTAGAAATGTGTGACAATATATCTATAAAAATGTTTAATAAAACTCTATCTTTATTGGTAAAAAATACGGATCTCCTCATTAGGCAACCATCTGTCATTAAAAGAGATATGAGGAGAGATAGGTGGTCTATATTCTGGGTTTTTACTTTCTTAAAAAAATTACTTTGTTTTGGAAATGAGATTGGGTTTGGTTTTATAATCTTTTTTAACATTTTTTTATGGTGGTCCTTAAATTTATTATTATTCTTCAATTGATTGTATCTTATTTTTCCACCTTTTATTTGACCCCAATTATTTGGTTTCTTGTCCAAGATAAACCTATCATATTTGATACAGGGAGGATATTTCTTAATCAATTTTTGATAAATCTCTTCTGGTAAAAGCGCCTTTTCTTCAATCCATAGTCTTATTGTTCTTCTACTTCTTAATAGAAATTTTGATAATTTTCTTTGACTTAAATTATTTTGTTTTATTAGTTCTAATAACAATCTTTTTTGAAATCCTTTCTTAAATTTTAATCTTAGATTATTCATAACCGAGCTATATGCTCTATGGTATATAAAGTTTTTTATTAGCTAAAAGCCCACTAGTGAATCTTACATGGT
>Ga0209542_10021407_pt1 | contig 10136 bp, 6 predicted proteins | sample RifCSPhighO2_01_FD_184028 | JGI IMG/M metagenome (GOLD analysis project Ga0209542, IMG submission 184028) | Soil microbial communities from Rifle, Colorado - Rifle CSP2_plank highO2_0.1 (SPAdes) (version 2) | ecosystem: Environmental > Terrestrial > Deep subsurface > Rock core/Sediment ...
GCAATCAGTTTTGCATCAGGGAAGCCTTTGAAGGATTTATTTTTTTCTTTATACGCTGATGCCTTTGCGATACTCATTCCTTTCGGATTATAAATTGCAGACTGAGAGTCGCTGACTGCAACCACAACAAAACCGTCCTGCTCTAAAAGACGTGCAAGATGATATCCGACATTGCCAAATCCCTGGACAGCAACGGTTGCGCCTTTCTGGTTCAACTTCAAATGATCCATAAAGGCCTTGAGCACATGCATTCCTCCCAGAGAAGTGGAATATTCACGGCCTTTGCTTCCGCCTTTGCCTACGGGTTTTCCTGTGATGACTGCAGGACAAGGCTTGCCAATAATTTTTTCATATTCATCGCGCATCCAGTCCATGATTTGCCCTGTTGTGTTGACGTCAGGAGCAGGAACATCGACGTGAGGACCAATGTCAACTGCAATTTCGCGGATGAATGCTCTGCTGAGGCGCTCGAGCTCCCCCTGTGAAAGCTGTTTGGGATCGCAGACAACACCGCCTTTTGCTCCGCCATACGGGATATTAATCACTGCACACTTAAGGCTCATTAAGAATGCAAGCACTTTTATTTCTTCCAGGTGAACTTCAGGATGAAAACGCAGACCTCCTTTTGCAGGGCCTCTTGCGTTGGAATACTGAACACGATAACCAGAAAAAATCTTAATTGAACCGTCATCCATCTTGACAGGAAAGTTAACATTGATCACTTTTCTTGGTTTTTTGAGAATATCTAACTGCGTGAGACTGTGTGCGACGGAAGCTTGTTGAAACGTAGAACTCACTTTATCAAGCTGAATCACGCATGTTTTGCAGATCGTTTCATCGTTCATAGATTGGCCACTCCTGCACCCGACGTGATTTCTTTTAAATAGTTTGTGCATAAACGCTCATAAACTTTAAAAAGAAAGTCGAAAGATCATGCAAGGTTTATCTCGAGATACTTCGGGTAGTTTAGTAAACCTAAAAGTAAAACATTATATAAAGGAGAGGTACAACGAGGATTCTGGGATTATGCAGTGAATGATGCAGGGAGGTTATCAAGATGCGTGCTTTTCCAACGCGAGGGGTTGTGGTCTTTCTTATGGTCCTTCTTATAACACTGATCATTGCAGGTTGCACCAACGCTGTCAATGTACAAACGAAGTCCGCAAAGGCACGTCTTGCTGTTACACAGGCGCGTGGATCTCCCACTGCAAATTCCCCCAATTCAGCACCCGAACCAGCCGTTCGCTACGAACTTGCTGAATCAACAGGAAATGCGACGTGCGATAATATTCTCAAAAGCATCTATCCCCTTGTGAATGTTGCCATTGCAGAAGAGGAGAAGCAGGAAAAACTTTTGCTTGGGATCCTGGGAGAAGTTGAAAAAGCACAGGACAAATTAGAAGCTGGACAAGTTGCAAAAGACGAACTTGCGGTTATGCAGGCAAATATAACCTATCAGCAGGCATTTGCACAATTTCGGCAGATCAATGGCGATGCAAAAAAAGCACGAGAAGACGTGAAACAACAAAAAGCAGTTCTTGTCAATGCAAAAAAGAGCTGCACCGGCGTGAATTTTGAAGGAACAACGCAGGGAGATCCGCTTGCAGATCAGGCACGAAATAACGCAGCAAATAATCCGAATAATAACAATGCGGAAGTAAATGAAACACCGGAATGCCGTGCACTTCGCAATGCAGAGCGCCAGCTTGACAATGCACGGAGAGACAGAAATGCAAAAGAAAACACGCTTCAAGAATTAGAAAAGGAGAAACAAGACGAGGAAAGGAAAGATGAGGCGGATAGAAATAATGAAACCATAGCAAGCCTTCAGCGCGACATTGCAAGCACGCAGAATGATACTGCTAAACAAACAGAAGATATCGACCGATTCAAAGATCTGGTGAAAGAAAAGCGAAAAACGTGTGAAGGTGGAGTTGGTGGCGCAGAAACTGATAATGCAACGACGACGCGCTCAAACAATCAAACCGGCAATACAACACGAACCTGCACTTCGGTAGCTATCCGCAAGATTGAAGCAGAACTTGAAGAATTGAGAGCGGACCTTGCAGAGTTAGAAGAAGAGAAAACACAAAAAGAAGAAGAACTTGAGCGTGCCGAGGATGAAGAGAAGGATGATGATATTGAAAGAATTGAAGAGGATATTGCTGATCTTGACGAGGATATTAATGCCAAGGAAGATGACATTCGAGATTTAGAAAGAGATTTGAGAGACTTGCAAGAGGATTGTTGAACGAGTTAAACAATTTATAAACAAGTTAAGGAGTATCAAAGGGTAGAGCATACACGTTCTCTGCTGTCGGCTCAATCTCCCATGCATGACCGCGGACAGGTTGGTGAACTGGCGAGGGTACTGAAACAGGAACGACAATCTTGGGTGTTTCAAGCGTATCTTCAAGTTCTGATCGTGCAAACAACTGATCCATAAATATTTGATCTCCCAACGAAAGATGCGGTGCTAAAATTGCACGGTAATCGTCGCGATGTTCTCGCAACGCTCTGTTTGAAACATAGGGAAACGCCAACCGCAAAACACTCACGCCTAACGCATAGTTGTCCAGTTCTCCAAAGCTTCGTTGTTCGGGAGAAAGATAGGTCCATGTTCCAATAAGGCGATGGTCGACAAGATCTTGTCCATACTGTGCACGATCAACACACGTAGAAAGATCAATAGCGATGGGCTCGTCATCTCTTTCTCTAAAAACAACGTTTGCGGGATTCAAATCGCGATGCGCATATCCGCGCTTACCCATGGGCCCAACAATGCGATGGTACACCTGTTTTGCATCCTTCAAAATCGCACCAAGATGGAGAGAAACAGAAGTGGTGTGTTCTCCACGGCCAACAAGATCGGAAGATTTATCCAGATTATACCGCTGTTCCCATGTTTCTCCCTGCACATATTCGAGCTGAACAAGCCCGGGAATTCCCAATACAAATCCATGAGAGATAACACGCTGAACAGAACCTACATCCCCAAGTTTACGTTGATTTTCTAAACCACGAAGCATGATCCGTTGCCAATCTTCATCAAGAGAACTGAACAATGGCTGTTGTTCACCTCCGTGCTGGCGCAGACCTGCATGCTGAACAACATATTTATAACAAACTCCCGGCGCATAAAAAACTCCTGAAGCAGGATTTGGATTAGGAGTCATAATCAAATACGTTCCGTCCTCGTTGCAGTGCAGAGGAACAAGGTCTAAGCCTTTAATCACTTCGGCAAGCCGTGGTTCTCCTTCAAAGAAGTGACGGGGAAGGTGCTCAAAACCCAAGGGAATAAGAACTTGAGAAACATGAGAATCCCGAACTAATGCACCAAGATCCAAAAGAGTATCAGGGCTAGGTAAAAGATTATCGTGACTAGGTTGATGTCCATATCGATCAGTTACCATAAGCAAACCTTCTTTAAAATCAGTCTTCTTTAAAATCCATTCTCTAACCCTTAATGGTTCTTTATATACCTTTCGCTTTTTAAATGAAAAGAAGCCATGGATGCACAAGACATATAAAGACAGAAACGTGAAGGGGATAGAACAAGGACATACTAAAAATGTGATGTGAAGTTTCATGCAATATAAAGGACTGACGTTAGATAAATTCCAAGAAGAGGCAATCCATGCTATTGAAGAGAATCATTCTGTGGTGGTTTCTGCACCGACCGGTTCAGGAAAAACATTGATTGCAGATTATATTATCAATCGAGATATCAAGAAAGGCATCCGCGTCATTTATACTTCTCCGATCAAGGCGCTTTCCAATCAAAAATACAAAGAGTTCTGCAAAGAATACGGAGAAGATCAAGTTGGCCTGCTCACCGGAGACATGGTGAAGAATCCACAGGGAACCGTCTTGATCATGACAACGGAAATTTATCGGAATATGGTATTAGTACAAGATAAGACGATTGCCAACATCTCGTATGTTATTTTTGATGAGATTCACTTCATTAATGATCCGGACCGGGGCCATATTTGGGAAGAATCCATCATCTTCAGCCCTGAGCATGTGCGTTTTGTGTGCTTGTCAGCAACCATTCCTAATGCAGAGGAATTCGCGTCATGGATTCAAGATATTAATCATCACAAAGTTGTTACGATTGTACACGACCATCGCGCTGTACCGCTTGAACATCTTTTTTATGATGCAGAAGTTGGGATTGGAACGCTTGAAGAAATAGATTATGTTGCAAAGATTCCTGAAGAGTTTGGAAAACGAAGAATAAAGAAATGGAACCGGCGCGTTCCTGCCCCCAACCATGTGGATTTGATCAAAGAATTGGGAGAAGAGCGTATGCCCTGTATTTATTTCAACTTTTCAAGAATGGAGTGCCAGAAAAAGGGATTTGAGTTGGGAAGAATGAATTTCTTTAAATCCAACCCGGAGATAACTCTTTTTATCAGACAAAAACTTCTGCACGCGCCTTCGGATATCAATAAACTCAAAACAACACAGCTCCTCAGACAGCTTCTTCCGCTTGGCATTGGATTTCACCATGCAGGACTTCTTCCGATTATGAAAGAGATTGTGGAAGAACTCTTCGCTCTCGGCCTCATTAAAGTACTCTATGCAACCGACACCTTTGCCGTTGGCATCAATATGCCTGCGAAAACCGTGTGCTTTAACAGCTTGGAAAAGTATGATGGACAAGGGTTCCGTTACCTCAATACCAAGGAATACTTCCAATGTGCAGGTCGTGCTGGGCGCCGAGGGATAGATACAAAAGGTTTTGTGGTTTCGATGATTGATCGAAGAGTCTATGATTACAAAAAAATCAAGCACTTGACTGCAAAAGACACTGAACCGATACGGTCGCAGTTTAAACTTTCTTATAACACGGTTCTTAATTTGATCCAACAGCACCCTCAAGACCAGATTGATTACATGCTCCGGTTAAGCTTTTATTCCTATCAGAAATATGGAAAGAACTTTTTGAAGCAGAAAGAGCACATCATGCATCACTCTTATCGAAATAAAAAGAAAAAACTGGAGCAGATGAGGTATGTCGAGGGAGGCCACACGAGCCAGTTGACAGAAAAAGGGGTGTTTGCGTCCAAAATTTTCTGCGACGAGCTGATTTACGGTGAAATCTTTGGAACACCGATTTATCAGGAATTGGACACGTACCAGCTTTTGCTTCTGTTTGCTGTGCTGGTCTATGAAAAAAGTGTGAAGCATGAGTTCTATAAACGCCACAGAGCCAAAGAGATTGAACATCTGAAACACCTGCTCAGGCAAAATCAGTATTTGAGAACCCTACGGCGCTTTGAGCATCTTGAGGATATTACTGCGATTGTTAAACCGGTCATGGACAGGAAAAATTTCTTTGATGTGCTCTTTAACACCAATTTTCCTGAAGGCGACATGATTCGCTTCCTGCGCCAAATGCTGGATCGGGTTGATCAGATTAAGAAGGCGACGTATGATTACGATCTGATTCCGAAACTTGCCACCTGCAAAGGAATGATTGAAGCAGTTTTAGAGGGTATTGATACGATCTAAGAGTGAAAAGGATTATGACTCGGTTTTCTCTGCATCACTTATACTGTATATACATCCATTATTAATACTCATACATGCTTTCTCTTTGTTGGGGGTGTTAGAGATGATACCGTGCATCGAAGTAGAACGTCATTCCATTGCCTTGAATCATGGCAAACGAGGTCAAAGGATTCGAGCTTTTTTCCTGGAGGATGAATACCTGGGAGAAAACGACCTGGTTGAACATGAGTGCTTTGACACGGATGACCAATATAAAATGGGTTAATAAAAGATATTAAATGCATGATGCAGAAAGAGTTTTACAGATAAGTTTATGCAAATAATTTAAAAAGAGATAGAGTTTATTCTTTGTTATGGAAAGAACGCTGTTCATACACTACAAAAAAGCCCACGGACCCGTCGATTTGATTTCTAAAGGCCTGCTTATTGTGATCGGAATTATCATGATTAAATTCGCAATCAGCGGAATGGGGATTCCGCCAACGCTTGCGCTCTTGCTGGGAGCATTCTTGATCATCAGCCAGATTCTAGGATTTTTTATGTGATGATTGAATGATCAAAATTTATTGAGATGGTGACATTCCTGTCTCTGTTGGAGGTTGGGGCAAAGTTTGATTCCATCTTTGTTCTAGTTTCTGATACAATTGTGGCTGTTGTATTATTTCTCTCATAACTACTCCCAAAGTAACAGTTAATGCTTCACTGAATTCTGCGGAATGGTCAGAACCATGCTTATGATCTACTTCGTGTAAATATGTTGCCAAAGCATCAGGAAATGGTTTTCTCAAAGTATCTCTCGATAACCAAACAAAAGCTTCGTCATATTGTCCTTGGATAATACTATTTTCATGTTCTCTATCAAAAACCCAAACATCTTTCCTATCTCTTTGGAATGGAACTATTGCTTCATAAAGAATATTAATCCTTTCTTCTTCATCAAAAGCTGTGTCAACTCTATAATGTTGCTGCATCTCTCTAAATTTATCTTGAGCAGATTTCATTCCAATATCTCCTAAAAATCCAGAACAGATTATGTATCCTTGTTTCTTGAGATTACCCATGGTCATACTTGACATAAACGAGGTTGAAGCAAGATATTTGTCATCAAACTGAAGTTTTACTCCTTTATCTGCTAATCTTTTCGCAATACCTTCTAAAAGTTTGTATCCTACTTCATACGTCCATGTTCCAGACCAAATAGGGTTCATTTCATAAACCAATCTTGAAAGATCATCATTTGATGTGGCATCCAAAATTCTCGGAATAACTTGATCATCTATCTCCCTTCTTGTTACAATCCCCCTGTCTCTATCTTTTTTCAGAGTATCATCAATATGAGTCCAGAGGTTGACATGCTCAACCGTGCCCCATTCTTCTTTTTCAAAATGTCTTCTCTGACCAGCATAGTAGAAATTTCCCTCAGGAGTATCTCTTGAGCCTTCTGCTCTTGGAAGATATTTGAATCCGCCAACTCCCGGAATATCCAACGAGGGATTTTGAAAATCAGGGTTATCAGAGCTATAAAATAATTTTTTGGCATCTACAAATGCTTGAGCATGTTCTGGGTTTTTTGTTCTGAATTCAATGAAGTTTCCTTTTCTACTCTCTTTTATTTGATTTAAACCAGCAAATAATCCTTTCCTTTGCTCAACATATTCCCCTTCCGGAACAGTATCTAACACAAAATCCAATTCCCAATTTTGTGAACCGAATCTTACTTGTGAAAATCCATAATCTCTAAGTAATGAAAGCGCCAATACCTTTGTTCCTTCGCCCAGTCCACCAGCTGAGAATGGGTCATCTGCTTTAGTTGTTCCACCTAAATGCATAAGCAGTCTAAAGTCATATTCAGCATGATTACTAATTCTAACTACATAATCTTCTCCTTTTTGGGCTACTTTAACATCAACCCCATCAAGAGTTCTCTTATTTCCATCAAAAAAATTCTGCAACGTGTCTCTTGCAGATTTTTCCAACGGCCAATCAACACCATAGGTATCAAGAATTCCTAAATATTTGAAAGTTTCATACTGATCAGCTAACCTCATTCTTTGAGAAACAGAAGGAGAAGCATCTGCTAATCTAGCTTCCAAATCTACGGGTATCTCCTGTATAGGGATACTCTCTTCTCTTTTTCTTTTGAACAACCAACCAAGAACCATTTTACTCTCCATTTACTCTCCTTTTTGCTCTCCTTTTAGAAAAGTCTCAACAGCATGTTCTATGACGTGGCTTTTATTCCTAAATATACTATGAGCTACCTTATTCTTTACCATATCATATAACTCCTTTTCCATTGAAACGCTGACTTTGATTTTCATACCACAAAGTGGTAAGAATTACTACTATTTAAACCTTTCGTTTATTAACTACTAATAAGTGATAAAATAACGATAGAAACGGTAAAATAGCTATAACAAAAATCGAAGATTTTTGAGCATTGAAAATTTGCGCACTGAAGTGCGGGGTTTTCGACCCTTGCACAAATTTTCAATAAAATAGTGAGAAAGCTTACACGATAAAGCTTATTGTTTATGTAATCGATCGAAGAAGTGCTCAAGTTTCTCGATTTCCTTCCAATGCACCGTCAATTTAAAATCCAGCGCCTTCAGGGTTTTATTATATAAGACATCATAATACTGCTTGAATAACAAACGAAAGAGTTCGTCATAATGCTTATCATCAGTGTGCTGAATCAACTCGTCAATCTTTTGCTTGCCAAGAAATTTAGTGAGACGCGGGAGTTCTTTCTTTAAGCCTTCACGTTTTTCTGGTGTCTCAAAATACTCATTCATGGCAAGATGAATCCGTTCTTCGTCCGTTGCAGTGACCAAAACAGGAATTCCACTGAGAAGGCGTTGGAACAATTTTTCAGGAATAATAAATTGTCCAACCTTTCGTGATTCCCCTTCAATAAAAACAAAGGGAACGCCTGCATGTTTCCAGGATTCAAGCTGTTCAACCATCTCGTTTTCCACCATCTTCTGGCTCCGAGGGGAAAGACCAATACCACCCAGCACCGAACCACGGTGCTGCACCATCTTTTCAAGATCCAAAACAGGGTAGCCTTTTTTTGCAAGCTGATCAAGGAGATGGGTTTTGTAGGTGCAGCTCAACCCGTGCAGAACAACAAACTGAAACGAATAATCAAACTGCTCGAGTTTTGTGCGAACGTATTCGCGGTACTTCTTATACCCACCGACTAATTGTTTGGGCTGTAAGGGCGGGAGAGCATCAAGTTTTTTTGCAAACGCATCAATCGGAACGTCTGCTCCCACGTCTTTGATCATCTGGATAATGTTATCTTTATTGAGAAACATATCAACGACAAGCTGAGAACGAAGACCACCCCGCCAGCATTGAATAATCAGCTGTTTTTGAGTGTGGCCTTGGATTGCACTGAAGAATGTGTCAAATTTATGGAAGATCATTTCAAACCCGCGTTTGAGTGCAGGTTCTCGTCCCTGCTGTTTGTAGAGAATACCAATAATCACGCGCTCTTCGTTGGATAAAAGAGGGAGATTGATGGAGCCAGGGATATGGGATTCTTCAAATTCTTTGGGGCTTCGCGTATCAAAGATCATGTACTGATCATGGGTTTGTTGAAGAAGATCTTCGTAGGTGATGGCCGGAGTTGTTGCCATACGTTTCAATTGTTCCTCAACGCTTGTTCAATCCGTTCTCCTGTTGCACGGACACCCAGGTCTTCATAGACTAATCCAGCAAAATTCACATGCCATCCACCTTCTTCATTCAAGAATTCGTAGACAGGAACAAGAGCTCCTCGTTCATCTCCTGAACGCAACAGATGAACTTGAATAGGAACTTTTTGGTACTCGCGGCCGCCAGCTACACGTCTTCCGAGGAGGTGCTCGTAATTGAATACCGCATCTGCATCAGTTTTCCCAGGATGATTTTGATTTTGGCGATTGAACATTTCCCGAAAGAGATCGCCTTCAACAATTTTTGCTTTCCAGTCGTTGTAATCCAAACTGTAAACAGCAGCGTCACGCAGATTTCTTTCCATCGTCAGAACAAGTTCATCAAGAACAAGGATATCATGATCAGAACTTGCTTCATCTCGGCCATCTTCTGTACGAGCACTCGCAATAATCGTAAGCCAGTATCTTCCAGGTTGATCCCAGACATTGCCAAAGTTTGCACGGTATATACCTGAAGTTCCGCCCAGTTCAGCTTCACGGCCACGCTGTGCTACTTCTTCGTAACGCACCGTGACCTTCTCTTCGAGACCGCGTGCATTGGTAAGGATAAAATCAACATCAACAGGAGAAGCATCATAGATTGTTGCAGAAGCTTCTCGTCGCTGACCAAAAAATTGTTCGATACGGTCATACTCTATTCGCGGAGGTATGCCATCGCCCGCACCACTGCCTGCATCAGCGCCGGATCCAGAAACGCCAGCATCACGATCTCTTCCTGAACCTGCATCAAAACGGGAATCATGAGAAGCATCAGGATGTTCAGATGGACCTTCGCCACCGCCTCCACCTGCACTTTCACCTTCTCCCTCGCTAAAACCGCTTCCAGGAGGAAGTTCGCCCGGATTGCCAGATCCACTTTCACCTGCATCAGGATAATGGTAAATATGAACAACT
>Ga0209542_10021409_pt1 | contig 10136 bp, 7 predicted proteins | sample RifCSPhighO2_01_FD_184028 | JGI IMG/M metagenome (GOLD analysis project Ga0209542, IMG submission 184028) | Soil microbial communities from Rifle, Colorado - Rifle CSP2_plank highO2_0.1 (SPAdes) (version 2) | ecosystem: Environmental > Terrestrial > Deep subsurface > Rock core/Sediment ...
AATTCCGCGATAATCGGTATGTTGATTTAACGCGCCTCCGGCAATTCCATACGATATCTTATAATCAACCGGCTCGTTAGCGTTAAATTCAACCCCGACCTGGCTTGATGAAACGATTTGAGCGCTAACATTGGAAATCACCGGCAAAGCCGTTTCAGTATTTTCATAAAGCGCGAATTTAAAACTAAACTCCTTTTCCTCGCCATTGATCCTTGCCGCGCCGTTTACATACTCGGAAGTCGGCGGCGCGTTATGCTCTAAAAATAAAATGCGCGGAGCGTAATAGAAATTAAGGTCCGCCAGAGAGGTAATGATTTCAAACCGATATTTCTGATTGCCAAAAACCGGAACATGATTCGTAAAATCAACATGAACACGGGTTCCGCCAGAAACCGGATCAATATGCGGGATTATCGCGTTTTTTGAATTTACAAAATTGCCGCTAACGTCGCGCAATCTAAAAGTAACTATGCCGCTTGGGCCGGGATTATCAACCCAAAAATCAAATCCGCCCAAAAATTCATTTTTCGGCAAAAATACTTCCGCCACGCTCGTATAATCTCCTATTCTTAAAGGCGTGGCTTCATCCGGACTAAACTCAAAATAAGGACTGCCGTGAGCGCTGGCGTAACCCGCGGCAAGCGACAAACTACCGACAATTAACAGCCCGAACAGTATGTTATTCGTTGTGTGTTGCGTGTCGCGTGTCATTTGATTTCATTCCAAAAAATTTGTTCATAGTTGTCTGATGTCAGAGGAAAACTGGGCGGTGGCGCGTATAAAAGATTAGAATCATAAATTAGATTTCTCGTTTGATAGCCCGTGCCATTGGTATAGGCAAAACCGTATCGCTGATTGGTTCCGATCATGCCGTAAGAAGTGATAATGTTTCTAATGTGATACGGAGAGCAATAAGAATTGTAATAATATCTCCCAACTCGTCCATTTTGCGCCAAAATCGCTCCGTCAATTCTTAAAGTAGTAGTACTCACCATGCCGATATTAAGATTGTTTTGGGCGATTAGACTAATGGTATCGGTGCCGTCATAATTCGTATAAAGCAGATTTTCATTGACCGTAATGTTCGAACGGGTGCTGGGATTATCCGGAAATCGGCCTGAAGCAACAGTAACTCTGGCGGAATCGATTTGGCCCCCTGTCCAAACGTTATCTTCCAGAAAAACCAAGCCGTTTTGCGGAATCGGATAATTGCCCAGTAAGGTGCGGCTATTAACGCTCCAAGTCCCCCAGCCGCTTTGGTCCGTAGCCTGATATTGAGAATTTGTGCAATTGGACGAAGGCGATGACACTAAACTGTTAACTCGATAAAGATCAAAAGTATCGTCCGTTTTAAAAATTATTTCATAACCTTGGGCGCCAGACGCTCCGCTATAGAAACCGCTTGCCTGAGCTTGAGTTTTTATATCAGCCAGGTTTTGCGTTAAGCCGGCAAAATCAACCGCTGGCACCGGGAATTGCCGTCCCACCTGAAACACATCGTCTCTTACGGGCACGGAATTGGGCGGCAGAGGATCTTGCGGAGACACATGAGTGTGCACCGCAAATTCATTATCGCCGGAATGATCCGGATCGTTATAAGATGTTAAAGCGCTTGTCACTAAATTATGCGCGAGTCCGTCAAATCTAATGCCGCCGTTTGAATGTATAGATCCGAAAACCTCGGTTCCCGCTCCAAAACGAATAGCGGGGGCGTTGGTTAAAACTGAATACTTGGCAAAAGACGGCTTTGCCAATTTAACTTCCACGATTTTTTCTATGGTTAAATCAACATTAACTTTGCCTGTTGACCTAACCGTAACAACAGAGGAGCCAATTAGCGGAGGCGTAATATCCAAAGAAAATTGCCCGATTATTTCTCCTGTTCTGTCATAATAATCGTGGACATAAGGACCCGGCCCGCCAGTGCCGTCTTCATAATCGGCGGATGCGTGAGCCAGGTGCCAGCGATAATAATCAATGCCGGCTTCAGCTATTCGAAAAGCTTGTGCCCTGTTATAACTGCGGCGCGCCACTCTTAAATTCGCGTCAGCCCAAATGATAAACCCCGTAAGAATGATCACCGCCAAAGAGCCGAAAAGCAAAACTATCATCGGCAAAGCCCCGGATGAATTTTGTCTGGCTTCGCCATGTTTCGCGAAGCGAGAAATTTTGAATTTTGTCTCCCTTCGGGAGATCTCGCGAAGCAAGAAATTTTTCATTTTCATTCCACGTATCTCAAATTTCTAATGAGCGCCGCCATGGAAGAGCTTATGCGTCCGGCAACATCCAGAGGCGTTTCATCAATTGTGATATCTACTTTTACCAGTCTGATTTGAGAAATATTTACGGGTAAAGCCATCGGTGATCCCGCGCCGCTGTAGTCTTTGTCAAAATAAGCGAAAATAGTAGTGCTTGCGGCCGGTAAAATGACATTATGAATCGTTTCGCTTATTGTTTCGCTTACGGGATCATATCCAGCGGGAACGCCGCTTGGTTTTATTACGCCTTTTTTAAAAATTCCGTTATCAAAAAAATAACGTATTTTATCGAATTGGCCGTCTCCGTCAATATCGGTATAAAAAGAAAAGGAGCTGGTTGCGGCCTGTCCAATCATGAAGCTGCCGTCTTCTGCCGGCCCTATAGATCTGATTTCCGAAATTAAAATGCCAAAAGTCAAATTAATCTCCTGCTGGGCGCTTAGGTTTCGCCCCAAATTAACGCTAAAATCGGAAACGTCAAGAGCAAAAAAAGTAACCGCCAAAGTGATCGCGGCGAGGATGCCGACTGCCACCATAATTTCTATCAATGTCATGCCCGAGTTTAAATTTTTAATTTTGGTTATCACGGTTGCAGTGTAACTCTTAATTCCCGCCAATTATCGGAAACGGAGACATTGGCATCGCTGAAATTTTGATATCCGGATTTTTGTATCGTCAAAGAATACGTGCCCGACGCAAGCCCGCTGAAGAAGGCCTGCCCAGAGATGACGCATGAAGAACGAAAATTAAAGCTTATATCTTCAAGCGCGGGGGTAAAATTTTCATTTTCTGTTTTAAAAAAAACTTTATACCGCAAGTAGCGATTATTGTTATGGATAAAATTAATCGGCGCAGCGCTTACGGTATAATATGTGCCCTGCGTGCCGTCGGGACCCAAAAAATTCCAGGTAGCGTTGTCATTGTTAGTCGCAATCTGAATTTTAAGGCTATCCGGCCCGGTTTGCGGCGGCTGAATCAAAGGATTAAAATCAAGATTGAAAAACATCGTATTCGTCGCTCCAAAATCAACGGTTGACGACACGAGCCATTCGGTGGATGTGGCGTATCGGCCGCCCTGATTTTTCAACTTTAATTCACCGATTGGATTGGCATCTTCAATATTTCCGCTTTGACTGTCGTAGCTGGCCCCTGACCAATCAGTCGCGGTAAAAACTTTTGTACCGGAAATTTGAGTTTTATTAAAACCGGTTTTTGATAAACTGACGCTTGCGTCGTTAATGGACGCGCCGCTGGCATCAAGGACGGAAATTAAAAGTGAAAGCGGCGTTTTTGTTTCCATGAGCCATTTTAATTGATAAGAACCGCCAGGATTGACCACCATCGGCGCGAGGGGCGCCATTCCGCCTATTTCATAAGCGGTGTCAAGATTTTGAAAATTATAAGTGTCCCATTCAAGATTATTTATAGATTTATCACCCTGGGAGTCGGTAACGGAAGTTACCGAATACTTAAGTACGTCGGGACTTGAACCGATTAGTTTTGCTCCGGTCTGCTTAAAATCAATATCACCGACCGGCCGGCAAAACATATCCTGGGTTTTGAAATTAAAAGCGCTTACTATATCAACGGCAAAACTGATTTGAGTTACCTGCAAGGCCGCCACGGTCGCGTGAGGTTTTAGCGGATTTGGATTCTGAATATCTCCAATAGGATAGGTTTTATCCTGGGAATAGCCGTTTTTGGAAACCGTAACGGCATAAGACAGGGTGCTGGTCGCGATATCAACGAATTGCAGTCGGCCATTGATATCGGTAATATCATTAATATTAATAGGCGGATTGACACTTGAATTGGCAACAGAAACATTAGCTTTACTTACGGGAACGCCGAAAGCGTCGAAAACATTAATAAATAACGCGCCATTATTAGTGGTAAATTCGAGATTTTTTGGCGATATGGTGGTAGTGACGGCAAGTGTTGAAAAACGAGAACAAGATGGACAGCTTATTTCAAATTCTACGAGCTTATAATCGGCCGGAGCCGTGTCATTGGGCGCGCCGCCGATTACGCCGTCAAAGGAATCGTCAATATTCCTCGTTGTGGTTTTAACTAAAAAGGGCGTCCCGCCATAAATTATAGTTCTTTCGGGCTCGATCAGGCCCGATGGCGATCCGCCGACGGTTCCCACATCCTCATAGCGCATATTTCTTACAATTTCCAATTCAGTATCTAAAACTTCCAAAGCCGCCGAGTTAAGCTGAAAGGCGGTAATAATATCAAAAACATTAAAAAAAGCGGCCAAAATGCTCACCGAGATAATGGCAAAAACTCCTATCGTTACAATAGTTTCAATTAGGGTGAAACCCTTTGTTTTGAAAATTTTCAATCTAACGACCAAGGGTTTGTGTTACTTGATAAATAGGCGTAATAATCGATAACGCTACGAAAGCGACTATGACGCCCATAATCAATAAAAGCAGAGGTTCAAGAATGCTTGACAATGTTTTGGTTTTTTCATCCAGATCGCTTTCATAAAATTCCGCGAGATAAATAAGAGACTTGTCCAAATTGCCTGTATTCTCTCCCACTCTTATCATCTGAATAAAAATGGGTGGAAAATATCGGGCTTTGTTGATTAAATTCACCGACATAGATTCGCCATTACTGACTCTGTCGGCTATGCGGTTTAATTCTTCGCGATAAATTGGATTCACTAGGGTATCCGCGGTTATTTTTAACGCTTCCACAATTTTAATGCCTCCTCTTAAAAGCGTGCCTAATGTCATTGAAAGATTAACGACGTTGGCGCTTTTTATCATATTTGCAAGAAACGGTATTTTAAGAAGAAAATAATTGAAGTAAAAACGCACAATCTTTATTCTTAATAAAAACCAAAGGCCAAAAATTAAAATAATGGCGCCTAATGCAACCAACAAATAGTAATTTAATAAAAATTCCGATGCCGCGATCATTGATCGGGTAAGCAAAGGAAGCGGAACATTCAAACTCCTGAAAATCGGAAGAATTTTAGGAAAAACAATAAAAGTAAGAACGCCCGTGATTCCAAAAGTGGTTATAAGAATTATTATAGGATATATCAGCGCAGACCGAATCTTCCTTCGTAATTCTTTTTTCTTTTTCAGCTCTTCCGCCAAATAAAGCAGGTTTTCTGAAAAAGTGCCGCTTGCTTCTCCCACCCGCACTATATTAATAAAAAGATCGCCGAAAATATCTCGGTACTGTTCAAGGCTTATGGAAAGAAATTGCCCTTCGCTTATGCCCGCAATCACATTCTTTAAAATCCTCCCGAATCGTTTGGAGGTAGTCTGCTCGCGCAGCATTTCGAGGCTGGTTAAAAGATCCATGCCGGAATTCGACATGATGGAAAGATGGCGCGCGAATATGATTTTTTCATCAACAGAAAGACCGCCGAAAATCGGCAAGCGATCCCAAAATGAAGATTTGCGATTCAGTCGCGTAGCTGATTCAACTTTTTCTCCATTATTCATGGATTACTCTTAATATCTCCTCGATCGTAGTGACTCCTTCGAGGGCTTTTTGGAAACCATGTTCAAGCATTGTGGTCATGCCGTTTTTTTTGGCAATGTTTTCAATTTCGTCCTTGTTGGCATGACGCATAATAGCTTCTCTAATTTCGCTATCCACTTCTAAAATTTCATAAATACCCACTCTGCCAAAATAACCGCTACCCTCGCAATATTTGCATCCTTTGCCGTAAAAAAAATCGTGATGATCGCTTAAAATTTCTTTGGGCAGAGATTCTTTTAAACTTCCGAATTCTATTTCGGTAATTTTCTTTGGAGTCTTGCATTCAGAACAAATTTTTCTTACAAGACGCTGACCTATGGCGACATTAATAGTAGAAGCTATTAAGAATGGCTCAACTTTCATGTCCAAAAGACGCGGCAAAGTAGTGGCGGCATCATTAGTATGAAGTGTTGATAATAAGAGGTGGCCGGTTAATGCCGCGTTTACCGCGATACCGGCCGTTTCTTCATCGCGAATCTCACCTACCATAATTATATTAGGATCCTGCCTCAAAATAGAACGCAAGCCATCGGCAAAAGTAAGACCGGTTCGAGGATTAATTTGAATCTGGTCAACGCCTTCCAAAGAGTATTCTATCGGATCTTCAATTGTGATAACGGAAACTTGGCGATTATTCAGATGTTTAAGAATGGTATAAAGAAGCGTGGTTTTGCCGGAGCCGGTAGGGCCGGTGGAAAGAATCATCCCATAGGGTTTGTTGATAGCTTTTTTGATTTTCTCCAAATCGCCGGGTGAAAATCCGAGGTCATCAAGCGTAAAAAATTCAGTCTGCTCGACCAAAAGCCGCATTACGGAATTTTCGCCATAGTAGGTGGGAGCGATTGAGACCCTGATGTCAATATCAATTTTTGGAGTTTTGATCTTGGCCTTAAATCGGCCGTCTTGCGCCGCTTGGTGCTCATCGGTGCGAAGACCGGAAAGCACTTTAATGCGCGTGATAATTTCTGAATGAATAGTCTTGGATAAAACAAAATGATCATGAAGGATACCGTCTATCCTCAATCTTATGACTAATTTATCTTCCGACGGGTCTATGTGCACATCGGAAGCTCTTGAGTTGTAAGCGTGACTGATAATATTGTCCATGAGCTTGATGATTGAAAGTTCGGAAGGTCCAGAAACTAAAGATTTCTCAATGTCGGCTTTTAATTCTCGCGCGAGAATTTCGGAAGGACGCACGCCTTTGGACTGGATAAACTTAAGTTTGGTCACTTTTTCACTTTTGGCCACGACCTCTGATTTTGGTTCAGCCGATTTGCCTTCTGAAATATCCTTCACTTTATCGGATAATTCTTCGAGATTTGTATAAGATTTAATAATATAATCGTTGGCTCCAAGCGCAAGCGCCTTATCAATGCTCTCCTGATCCTCAATTTGGGAAAGAATTATAACCGGAAGATCTTTAGAATTATAACCGGCCCGAATGGACTGCAATACTTCAAAACCGGTCATTTCGTCTCCAAAAAGCAAATCCAAAATAACTATCGCGGGTTTTTCGCTTCTTACTTTATCCAATCCGTCTTTCGCGTCATTGGCAATAATTATTTTGAAACCCAATTTAGAGAGCTTCTCTGACAGAAGCTCGTTCATGAACATATTGTCGTCTATAACCAAAATGGTTTTAATGTCGGCCATGGAGTAATTTATTTCAAAACAGATTTTATTTCTTCAACTATTTTATCTATATCGTCGCTTTTTCTGATAAAATCATGAGCTCCGAGCTCGCGGGCAAATTTTTCATCGAGCCAGAAAGCCTCTTCTTTCAAATCTCCGTAACTGGTAAGAAAAATAACCTTGATTTTAGCAAGATTAGGATTGGATTTAAACCGGCTTAATGTTTCAACTCCGGAAAGATTTGGCATGTTAACATCAAGAATAACCAAGTCGGGTTCAAATTTGCCGGCTTTTTCCAAAGATTCCTCGCCGGAAGACGCCTCCTCAACAAGAAAACCGGCCGCCTTTAGTTTGGTGCCTAAAATTTCTCGGAAATTATCATCATCATCTACGATTAAAATTGACAGCTTATTTGTTTCCATTGCGTCTAATTATATCACACATTATTGGATTTAAAAAATGGAAATTGCAGTAGAAAGGTTATTACTCAACAGGTCTATTGCGTCACAGTGGGAATTTTCACATAAAAAACACTCCCCTTTCCCTCTCCTTCGGATTCAGCCCAAATTTTGCCGTGATGCGCTGAAACTATTTGTTTTGCGATATAAAGACCGAGGCCAGTGCCCTGGATTGATTTTTTGGCATCCTCGCCGCGATTGAATTGTTCAAAAAGAAACGGCAAAAGCTTCCCGGGAATTCCCATACCCGAATCAGACACGGAAATTATCAAGTTCTTTTGTTCATCATCAAGCCGCACTCCTATTTTTACCCAGCCATCCTTGGTGTATTTAATGGCATTATCCACCAAATTTTGGATAACTTGGCGAAATTTTTCAGCATCAATCAGAGCTTTAGCAACATGGCTTTCGTCTTTAAAAGTAAGAATAAGAGATTTATTCTCCGCTAGTGATTTTAGCTCGCCGGTAACATCCGAAACCAATTTGCCGACTTCGATTTTTTCAAAATGATAATCCATTTTGCCCTCTTCGATCTTGCGTAAATCTAGAAGATTGTTAACCAAGGAAATCATGCGATCTGCCGAATCCTTTATTTTTTTCGCTGTTTCCTTAATTTTTTCCGAAGCCGGACCATAGCTGCCGTCGTAAATCAATGAAGCAAAACCCTTAACCACGATCATGGGCGATTTTACCTGATGCGAAGCAAATGAGAGAAACTCTGATTTTAATTTATCTAACGCTTGAAGTTTTTTGTTGGCTTCTTCCAATTCCGAGGTCAGTACTTCTAATTTCTCGCGCTGCATGACTTCTTTTAACACACTGCGTATAAGAAAAACGCCGAAAATAAAAAATAGGCTAAAGAACAATATTCTTACAAGCAGTTCTTCCGCGGAAGCCGCGATTAAGACCTCAAAAAGAGACACAGCAATAATAACAAAAGCGAAAATTTCCGCGGCAATCGCTCTGACATTTAAAAGCTGGTGGCGCATAACAGCATAACCCATTCCAAAAATCGCGGGCAACATAAAAAGCGGCCCAAATATGACAAAGTAAGTGCCACGCAAGACTATCACGTCAAGAAAGTTGGTTATTATCAAAAGAAAATAACTTAAAAAAACGCCGACAAGCATAAGCCGCCAGCGGACTTTATCGTTTTCTTTGGCCTCCCTGTACTTTTTAACCATTAAAATGCCGCCGGCCATAAGAGAGCTCATTATTACAATGGCTAAAAATGACATCAAAGGACCAGGTATTGGTATAACGCGCCCTTGATTTATTTCTATTTCTGAAAATACCCACGGAGAAACCGCGGCAGCCATAGTAAGCGCCATTACTGCCAAAATCATAACAAGAATCAATTTCTTGATAACAAAATTCTTTTGGGGAAAATTATAAATGAAAAGAAAAAGCAGAATAGAATGGGGCACGGCGAAAAACAAAACCATTCTGATCCAGAATAAAACTTCTTGGGATTCAACATTTAAAGACCAATAATTGGCCAAAGCCCAAAAAAGCGTGGCTAAACTTATCAAGAAAAACAAAATATTTGAAGCGCTTTTTCGATCGTGAAAATAAACGACAATGCCTATGAAAAATAAGCTGAGAGCCGCTATTAAAGTGTACGCGAGATCTGGAGACATGTTTTAAGTAAAAATTTAAAATGAAAAATTTAGGAATTTTTTTTGGTCCACTGTTGTTTGACTCCGGTTTTGAAAAATTCCTCATAGCCATAGGGATAAAGCTTAACCACCGGCTCTGCTCTTTTGCCTATCGCCTCGCAAAGCCGATTATATTCGCTATTATTAATCCTTAGGGTATTTATAATTATATTTTTGAGGCGACTTTCAAAACGATCCGCTAAAGCCGGCTTATTAGTATATTCTTTTTTCAATTCCACGTTTATTTTTAGATAGGGATTTAAATTTTTATCGCTCTTTACCGTCATCAGAAACTTCCCCGAAACAAAATTTGCCGCGTCGGGTTTTTCTAAAGCGGCTCTCACACTTTCCGGATAGATATTAACGCCGTAGAGAAACGCCGTAAAATCTCGACGGCCCAAAACATAAAGAAAGGGCAAGCGCCAAATGGATATTCCGGCGTTTTTTGCCGCTTCCAGAATATCTATATTGAATTCTTCAAAAATTTCCCTCATTTTGTCAAATTCAAAAATTCTTCCGTCATCACCTATATCGTAACGCACAAGAGGAATTCCGCTCTTTGCCGTAAAAATTAATTTCCCATTTATATTTTCAAAGAACCTCGAAACGGGATTATA
>Ga0209542_10021410_pt1 | contig 10136 bp, 11 predicted proteins | sample RifCSPhighO2_01_FD_184028 | JGI IMG/M metagenome (GOLD analysis project Ga0209542, IMG submission 184028) | Soil microbial communities from Rifle, Colorado - Rifle CSP2_plank highO2_0.1 (SPAdes) (version 2) | ecosystem: Environmental > Terrestrial > Deep subsurface > Rock core/Sediment ...
ATTCATGGCGCCCGGCACGGTACGAAACAAATGGACGCCACCAATGGCCGGTTTACACTATGGCCATTGCGAAATTTCCTCTCCCGGCGGCAGGGTGTAGAGTTCGCATATATTAAGGATGAATTTCGGCAAGCATGGGAAAGAACAATAAACGTCCGGTATACCTCAACCTTTTCAAAATCCGCCTGCCCGTGGGCGGAATCCTGTCCATCCTGCATCGCGCCACCGGCGCGTTCCTGGTTCTACTACTGCCGATCGCACTATATATATTGCAGCGCTCGCTGCACGACCCCGAGGCCTATGCCAGGATCGCCGCCCAGGCAGCCACCCCCGTCGGCCGTGTTGTTGTACTGGCAATCGTATGGGTATTCGCTCAGCACTTCTTTTCCGGCGTTCGGCATCTGCTGCTGGACATCGGTATCGGCGATGACAAAACCACGGCACGGCGTAACGCATGGCTGGCCTTCGCTGCTTCCCTGACTGTCGTGGCCCTGACCGGAGCCTGCCTATGAGGCGCGTACGCTCCGCGGGCAGCGCCCACACCGGCCTCACGGAATGGCTGCTGCAGCGCGTTACTTCGCTGTATATGGGTGGCTTCGTCATTTATGCCATCGTGCATTTCAGCCTGTCGCCGGCCCATGATTACGCCGCGTGGAAGGCCTGGTTTGCCACGGGCTATGTACGCATCGCCTGGGCGCTGTGCCTGGCCAGCATCCTGATCCACGCCTGGGTCGGCATGCGCAGCATCTACCTCGATTATTTGCATCCGCTCTGGCTGCGATTCAGTGTGACCCTGCTCACGGCGCTGGGCCTGCTCGCTCTGGCGCTGTGGGCGGCACAAATTCTGATTACCGCCGCCCCATGAAAAACATCGCCCGCCGCCGTTTCGATTGTCTGGTGATCGGCGCCGGCGGAGGCGGACTGCGCGCGGCACTGCAACTCGCGCATGGCGAGGCGCATGTCGCCGTCGTGACCAAGGTTTTTCCCACGCGCTCGCACACCGTCGCGGCGCAGGGCGGCATTAACGCCGCGCTGGGCAATACGCAACCGGACAACTGGCACTTTCACATGTACGACACCGTGAAGGGCAGCGACTACCTCGGCGATCAGGACGCGATCGAATACATGTGCCGCGCCGCGGCGAACCTGGTCATCGAACTCGAACATTACGGCGTGCCGTTCACACGCCTGGAAAACGGCCGTATCTATCAGCGCGCCTTCGGCGGCCAGAGTTTGAATTACGGCGCCGAGCAGGCCACGCGCACCTGTCCCGCCGCCGACCGCACCGGCCATGCCATGTTGCATGCGCTTTACCAGCAGAACCTCAAGGCACGCACGCATTTCTTCGACGAGTTCTTCGTTATCGACCTGTTGATGGACAAGGACGGTTACGCGCTCGGCGCGCTCGTGATCGAAATCGAAACCGGCGAGCCGCTGATCATCGAGGCCAAGACCACGCTAATCGCCACCGGTGGGGTAGCGCGTCTGTACCGCACCACGACCAATGCCATGATCAATACCGGCGACGGCATGGCCATGGCGCTGCGTGCCGGCATTCCGTTGCAGGACATGGAGTTTGTCCAATTCCATCCGACCGGCATCGCCGGCATCGGTATTCTCATTACCGAGGCCGCGCGCGGCGAGGGCGGATACCTTATTAATAGCGAGGGCGAACGCTTCATGGAGCGTTATGCGCCCAAGGCCAAGGACCTGGCGAGCCGCGACGTGGTGAGCCGCGCGATTTATGAAGAGGTCCACGCCGGGCGCGGCTGCGGGCCGAAGAAGGACCACGTGCTGCTCAAGCTCGACCATCTCGGCGAGGAAATCATCAAGAAACGCCTGCCGGGCATACGCGAATCCGCCATGCGCTTCGCGCACGTCGATCCGATAGAAAAGCCCATCCCGGTTTATCCCACGGCGCACTACACCATGGGCGGCATTCCCACCAACCGTTTCGGCCAGGTGGTGGTGCCGGTGCACACCGGGCCGGAGGAAGCGGTGCCGGGTCTCTATGCCGTGGGCGAATGCGCCTGCGTGTCGGTGCACGGCGCCAACCGCCTTGGCGGCAATTCGCTGCTCGATATCATCGTGTTCGGCCGCGCCGCCGGCAATCACATACTCGAATACCTCAAGGAAAACCGCCGTTATCGCCCGATGGCGGAGGAGGCGGTGGATCGCGCCATGGTGCGCCTGACACGCTGGGACAGGCAGGGTGATGGCGAATCGGTGGATAAGCTGTGCGACGAACTGCGCCTCACCATGGAAGAGCACTGCGGCGTGATCCGCACGCAGGAATTGCTGGATGAGGGAATCAAAAAAGTCAAGAAACTCGTCGAGCGTTTGCAACGCGCCACGCTGCGCGATCACAGCAAGATATTCAATACCGCCCGCATCGAGGCTCTGGAACTGGAAAACCTCATGGACATCGCGCTCGCCACGGTTCATTCCGCCGCCGCGCGCCAGGAATCCCGCGGCGCGCATTCACGGCTTGATTATCCCAAGCGCGACGACCGCAACTGGCTCAAGCACACACTTTACAGCCGGGAAGGCAACAAGCTTGATTACAAGCCGGTGCGCATGAAGCCACTTACTGTAGAGCCGTTTCCGCCGAAGGAACGGGTTTACTAAAAATCAAGACTGCTACTCGCTGACTAGGTATGAGTTGGCCGACTTCATCTAACCACGGCCCTTGAATATGCGTTCCAGGTGCTCCAGATCATTCACCACCCGCCAGTCCGTGGCCCCGGCTGCGCGGGCGCGCTTCTCCCACCATTCCAGTCTCCCCATGTAGCGACGCGGGTCGACGTTATCGGTGGTGAGCTTGGTCACGTTCAGCGCGATGATGCGAATGCCTTTTAAATCAATTGGAAAATCCCGCACGGTCTTGTAGTCCAGTTCCTCCTGCATGTCGGAGAAAATCAGGATGGTCTTCTGTCCGGCGCCGGTTTCATTCAGGAATTCCGAGGCCTGAATGATACCGCCGGTGATGTCGGTGTAGGCGCTGCCTTTCTTGAGATCGGCCTTGAAGGTCCCGATCTTGTCGGCGAAGGCGCGCTTCTGGTTATTGACCTGCATGGGGTCTTTGCCCAGGGTCATTTTGGCGATGATGTCCTTCTCGGAAAAGCTGCGGCTCTTGACCCGCGCCACCGCCAGCGAGTCGCCGGACTTCAGGGTACCGAGCAGGTAACTTACGATGCGCTGCGCCTTGTCGAGTTCCTGTGAGTAGGTGCCCGAGGTGTCCACCAGCATGTAGACCGCTTGGGCATGGCTGCGCTGGTCGGCACAGGAAGTTGCCAACAGAGCTAATGCCAGGAACGGAATGAAACGCAGGTGACGCATCATAATACGTGCTCCCCGGAAGTAGCACGCTTGGGAAAGGCGGCTCTGCCGCCCGATGCGCCCGCCGTTCCCAGTCCGCGGTTCACCAACACGCGTTCGATGATGAGCGGCAGGAAGATCACGGCGTCATAGAGATATTCCGTCCCTTTGCCGACCTGGCGCACTATGCTCGACAGGAAACGCGTCGCGAACCCCAGTCCGCGGATGCCCAGCACCAGCAGCGCACCGAACACGGTGCGCCCGGAATGGATCAGGTATTCGAGTGGAATCGCGACGAAGGCGAGAGCGAAGGGCAGCGTGAAGCCGAGGATCATCTGCGCCGCCTTGGGAATATTCAGCGCCCAACCAACGTTCGCCGCGGCAGCAACCGCCGCGCCGCCGGCCAGTTCCTGTTTCAGGGCCACGTCCGCCGCGACGATCATGTCGCGCATCACCGCCAGCGCCACCTCGACGCCGGCCAGGATCAGCAAAATGGTGAGGGATATCCATACCATCCAACGACGCATGCTGTTGTTGACGCCATTGAGCGGAAACAGATGGGTGTAGCCCAGCGATTCCATCAGGAACAAACCCATTAGGGTTTCAAAAAAGATGATCACCATCGCCGCCAAGTACGAGGCCTGGAGATTACCGTAGATATATTCCGAACCGCCCACCATCGCTTCCATGGGGCGCTCGATGAGCCAGAAGTTGACGAACGCACCACCGGCGGCGATCAGCATCACCAGCAGTGAGATCACGAACAGGGTGGTTGCCGAGGAAGTGAGCGTGTGCTCGGCCTTTTCGGTGTTGGCATTGATCTGCGTGTACTTCTCCATCTGCTCGTCGATCTTGGCGGCGCTTTCCTTGAGGCCGTTGAGATTCTTGTCCACGCGGTTCAGGCTCAGATCGACGGAACGCCAGAACGGCATGAAGCCCTTGAGGATGTTGTGACGCTTCTTGGATGACTCGCGGTACTCGGCGACGACTTTTTCGTAGACGTCATCGATGGAGTCGCTGATGTCTTCCAGAATTCTTTCCACCAGGCCGTCGCCGGAGGGCTTGATCTTGGCGATCGCGGCGACGGCTTTCGTCCACTCCGGCGGGGGCGGCGGCACCTCGCCGCACTTCTGAAAGTCTTCCTCGATGCGCGTGATCTCGTCCATGAGCTTGCGCTGCAGCGCCGGGTAGCCATGCAGATCGCGCTGCACCAGGCTGGTGACGCGGTCGAACTCCTTGACGATGCCCTGGGAGATTTCCTCGCGTCCGTGGGAGAGCAGCACCATCTTATTACGCAGGCGCAGTTCTTCAGCGGTTTTGAAAAGCCAGTGGGATCCGAGGCGCAGGGGATTGCTGATTGCGCGGAACAGCGCGTGCAACAGGCTGTGCATCGCCTGACGCGCGCCGTACAGAATCGGGATGGCCATCACAAACAACACCAGTACCGACAAGACGGGGTTTCCCGGCCAGATAAGTAGTGCCTGCCAGCTGTCCATAGCATTCTCCCTGTGTGCATTACGAAAAGACCACTTGCGGGCCGATCCTGTAATTATGCGTAGTAATTGGCGCCAGCCTAGACGGGAATCGCGCCGGTCCGACCAAAGGCGCCAATGACGGGGACTACTGGTCGCCAAATTCACGTTTTAAAGCAGGAATTTTTGGCTGGCCCATCGGGGCGGGGTAGGTACGAAACAAAGCGGCGCCACGGAGGAAATACCGGGATATGACAACTGAATCCGCATCAAGCTAAACTCTGCTGAATGAAATTCTCCATCTACCGCTTCAATCCCGAATCCGACAAAAGACCGCGGATGCAGGCGTATGAGCTGCCGGATGACAGCAGCGCGGTGATGCTGCTGGATGCGCTGGTGCTGCTCAAGCAGCAGGACGACAGCCTCGGGTTCCGGCGTTCGTGCCGGGAAGGGGTGTGCGGGTCGGACGGAATGAATATCAACGGCCGCAACGGGCTGGCCTGCATCACGCCACTGAAGGATTTGAAGCAGCCGATCGAGCTCCGGCCGTTGCCGGGCGTGCCGGTGATACGCGACCTGATCGTGGACCTGACCCAGTTTTACACCTCATATCGGGCAGTGAAGCCTTGGGTGATCAATCACGACCCGGAACCGGAGATAGAGCGGCTTCAATCTCCCGAAGAGCGTGACAAGCTGGATGGCCTGTACGAGTGCATACTTTGTGCTTGTTGTACAACGGCTTGCCCGTCATTCTGGTGGAATCCCGATAAGTTCCTGGGACCCGCCGCGCTGCTGCAGGCGTGGCGATTTCTGGCCGACAGCCGCGATCAGGCCACCGGCGAGCGTCTCGACGATCTGGAAGACCCTTATAAGCTGTTCCGCTGCCACACCATCATGAACTGCACCGAGGCCTGCCCCAAGGGTCTGAATCCGGCCAAGGCTATCGGACATATTAAGATGATGCTGGCGAAGCGGGTTTTGTGATGGGTGAATCGCCTCTTTCCCCACCCTCACCCTCATTCCCTCTCCCAGAGGGAGAGGAAGGCGAGCCGAGCGCGCTTGCGCGCGATCTCGTTCACTCTGGGGCGAGCCGAAGCGCACAAGACGCGCGTCAATATGACCGGTTGCGCTGGCGTTGCCGCCGGGGGCTTCTGGAACTGGATGTGGTCCTCAAGAATTTCCTGGATCAGGGTTATGCGTTCCTCACGCCGGCCGAGCAGGAAGCCTTCGACAAATTACTGGCGGTTCCCGACAACATCCTCTGGGCTTATGTTCAGGGCAGCGAAAATCCACCCGAAAAAGAGTTAAGGCAAATTGTATCCAAGATCAGAAAGTAATCTGATTTTAAATATAAAAGTTTCTCGTCTTCTGACGGGCGTGTTGCTGTTCGTGCATCTTGGCGGGATGGCGCTGCTGATGGCGGTTCCCGTCTTTTGGCCGGTCCGGCTGGCACTCTGGGCGCTGTTAGGGATGAGTCTTTACCGGTCCTTGTGCGTTCATGCGTGGCGCCAGGGACCGTCAGCCATCGAGGCGATCGAGATGGACGGCGAAGGGGTGGTGTCGTTGCGCTTCGCGGGAAAGGACGATTGGCATGCCTGCCAGATTACCAGCCGGTTTGTTCATCCCTGGCTGACGCTTTTATCCCTCAAAATCGAGAGCCGGCGCTGGCCGGTCAGTCTCGCGATTGCCGCCGATGCCGTGGAACCGGAACCGTTCAGGCGTTGGCGTGTCGCGCTTCGATTTCGAACCGAAGCGGCGTAGGTATTTTTTATTGTTGGGGCTCGCTGCGCTCACCGCCAATCTACATTGAAACCTGCAGGGTGAGCCTGATTCAGGCCTTGGCGTGCAAGACTGTGGCTTCAAACGGCGGCGGCGTAAGCACGGTGTCCTGGGGAGTTCCCGGGAGCGCCTTCGGATAGTCGCGCGTGTAATGCAGCCCGCGCGATTCCTTGCGTGCGAGGGCAGAGCGGATGATCAGTTCAGCCACCAATAATAAGTTACGTAATTCAATGAGATCGTTCGTAACCTTAAAGTTACTGTAGAACTCCCGGACTTCCTCCTTGAGCATATCCACCCGGTGCTGTGCGCGTTGCAGGCGCTTGGTGGTGCGCACGATGCCGACGTAACTCCACATGCCACGGCGCAGCTCGTCCCAGTTGTGCGACACCACCACCTGTTCGTCGGGGTCGGTCACGCGGCTTTCATCCCAGGGTGGCAGGTCGCCCGGCAACTGGCCGGCCACCGGCAGCTTTTTGAGTATGTCCTCGGCCGCGGTTTTGGCGAACACCAGACATTCGAGCAGGGAGTTGCTGGCCAGGCGATTGGCCCCGTGCAGGCCGGTGTAGGCGCATTCGCCGACGGCGTAGAGCCGGTCGAGATCGGCGCGGGCTTCGATGCCGGTCATGACACCGCCGCCGGTATAGTGCGCCGCCGGCACCACCGGGATCGGTTCGCGCGTGATGTCGTAGCCGTATTCCTTGCAGCGCTCGTAGATCGTCGGGAAATGGCTTTTGATGAAATCCGCCGGCTTGTGGCTGATGTCGAGGTGGACGTAATCGAGACCGCCGCGCTTCATTTCGTAGTCGATGGCGCGCGCAACGATGTCGCGCGAGGCCAGTTCGCCGCGCGGGTCGTGATCCTGCATGAACGGCTTGCCGTTCGGCAGTGTCAGACGTCCGCCTTCGCCGCGCACTGCCTCGGAAATCAGAAAAGATTTGGCGCGCGGGTGATACAGACAGGTCGGATGGAACTGGATGAACTCCATGTTGGCCACGCGGCAACCGGCGCGCCAGGCCATGGCGATGCCATCGCCGGTCGAGGTGTCCGGGTTGCTGGTATATAGGTAGGCCTTGCAGGCGCCGCCGGTGGCCAGCGCGACAAAATGGGCGCTGTAGGTGGTGATGTGTCCGGATTTTCTGTTCAGCGCATAGACGCCAAGACAACGGTCGGGTCCGGCGCGGCCGAGTTTCTGGCTGGTAATGAGATCGATGGCGATGTGGCTTTCGTGCAGCGTGATGTTCGGATGCCGGCGGACGAGTGATTCGAGCGTAGTCTCGACAGCGCGGCCGGTAGCGTCCTCGGCGTGTATTACCCGCCGGTGACTGTGGCCGCCTTCGCGCGTCAGGTGATATTCCATCGCGCCATTCGGTTGCTTCTCCTGGCTGAACGGCACGCCGCGGTCAATCAGCCAGCGAATCGCCTCCGGTCCCTGGCGCACGACGAATTCAACGGTGTCGCGGCGACACAAGCCAGCCCCGGCATTAAGCGTGTCCTGGATGTGCGAGTCGAAGGTATCTTCCTGCCCGTTCAGAACGGCGGCCACGCCGCCCTGGGCATAGAGGCTGGCGCTCTCCGTGAGCGCCGCTTTGGCCAGGATGGTAACCCGCGCCTTGTCCGCCACCCGCAGAGCCAGGCTGAGACCGGCAGCGCCGCCGCCAATGATCAGGACGTCGGAGGACCGGGGGGTTTTCATGCGCGTTCGATGAGGGGAGGGCACATTTGTGGCGTTTAGGACGTTCTGATTAATTAGGTTTTCACCCCATGGAATATAGAGCGCAGTATCAGAATCAGAGGCTTAGGCTTTTATGTCCATTGGTGATATGAATTATTCAGAACGTCCTTTACGATATCCTATCACACGTGTCAGAGCTGTTTTACCGTGCCGTTGTCTTTCAGGGACAGAAGATTGAACAATAAATACCCTCTTTTCCGGGCTTTTCCAGCGAACTTTAACCCCTTGCCGCGGTCTCTTGGTGACGGAATACAGCAGTACCGGACCCATGAGGACAGATCCTCATGAGTGAGCGGAGTATCGACCAGAAGCTGGTTGTCCGGGTGCAGAAAGGCGACAAGACCGCTTTCGATCTCCTGGCCAGGAAATACCAGCACAAGATCGCCAAGCTGATCTCGCGCTACGTGCGTGACCGGCGGGAAGTGGAAGACGTGACGCAGGAGGCCCTGATCAAGGCCTACCGCGCGATCGGAGGTTTTCGCGGTGAAAGCGCGTTCTATACTTGGTTGTACCGGATCGCCGTGAACACGGCGAAGAATTACCTGGAGTCGCAGGGCCGGCGGCCACCCGGCTCGGACGTCGAGATCGAGAGCGCGGAACTCATCGACAGCGGCGAAGGGTTGCGCGATCAGGCCACGCCGGAGCGCCAAATGCTGACCAATGAGATCGCCACGACGGTGCACCGGGTTCTGGAACATCTCCCGCCGGATCTGCGCACAGCCATCACGCTGCGCGAGATCGAGGGAATGAGTTACGAGGAAATCGCCGAAGTCATGGATTGTCCGATCGGTACCGTGCGCTCGCGCATCTTCCGCGCGCGCGAGGCCATCGATCGGGAATTGCGGCCATTGCTGGAAAGGTAGTGCCATATGAACGATGAACGCATGAAAGAGAAACTGTCGGCGCTGGTCGACAACGAGCTCGATGATCTGGAAGAGCGCCGCGTATTCACGGCGCTCGAGGGCGATGTCGCGCTGCGTCGCACGTGGGAGCGCTATCATCTCGTGCGCGCGGCGCTGCACCAGGATGTGGATGTAGTCGTCGCGCAGGATGCGGCCGAGCAGGTCGCGAGACGCATCGAAGCCGAACCGTCCACCGCTGTTTCATTCCGGCGCCATCGGGTCACCCGTTTTCTCGGCACGCTGGCGATCGCGGCCTCGGTCGCGGCGATTGCCATCGCCGGCGTGCAGTGGATTCATCAGCCGGCCCCGGCGCCATTACCGGCGTTGGCCGCCAGCAAACCGGCGCCGCAAAACATCATCCGCTCCGGCACCACGCGTTGGGACATGAAGGAACCGGAGGCCGAAAGCGCGCTCAACGCCTACCTGGTGGAACATGACGAGTTTGCCTCGACATCCGGGCTCGGTGGCATGATGCCGTACGTCCGGGTTGTCACCTACGATAACGATAAATGACTTCACGCTTCCCGGTTCGTTCCGCTTTCGTTTTCCTCGGCTTGTTCGTTTGCTCCTCCGCAATCGCGGCGGATGCCGCGCATGAGTGGCTGATGAAAATCAATCACGCGGCGCGCGAACTCGAGTACGAAGGAATTTTCGTGTACCAACACGACGCGCAGCTCGAGGCCATGCATATCTTTCACAAGGTGGAGAACAAGTCGGTCAAGGAGCGGCTCGTGTCGCTGAATGGCGCGCCGCGTGAAATCATCCGCGATGCGCGCGAGGTCCGCTGCTACTGGCCGGATAAAAACTCGGTCATGGTCGAATACCGCAAGGCGGACGCGAAGGGTTTTCCTTCCATACTTCCCGAACGCATGCAGGATCTGGATGAATATTATGTCCTGCAGTTGGGTAACACCGAGCGCATCACCGGCCGCG
>Ga0209542_10021411_pt1 | contig 10136 bp, 11 predicted proteins | sample RifCSPhighO2_01_FD_184028 | JGI IMG/M metagenome (GOLD analysis project Ga0209542, IMG submission 184028) | Soil microbial communities from Rifle, Colorado - Rifle CSP2_plank highO2_0.1 (SPAdes) (version 2) | ecosystem: Environmental > Terrestrial > Deep subsurface > Rock core/Sediment ...
CCTCGATTATCTCCATAACTAGACCTTCATTAGAAAACTTGACTATATCCTCCACCCTTTTTGCTTCATCCTTCTTGAAATTTATAAAATCTGCTCTTTCTCTCTTCCAACTGTTTAAATATTCTTCGGCCTTCTGCTTAACCTCCTCCAGCTCCTGATCTGTATTTAGTTGTTGATTGTTATTTTCCATAGGCTAGTTTGTTTAATTCGTCGGTTGTATATTTTACTAGTGAGATATTCTTTTCATAATCCATTCTTGTCGGACCGATTATAGTCAGTGAGCCTCTTAAGTCTCCGGGCAGATAATATTTTGCTAGAATAGTTGTCTCTCTAACTTGGAAAGGATTTTCGTCTCCAATAAATATTTGAAATTCATCATCTAGCTGTTTAAAGAATTGTCTCTCAATCTTATCAAACACCGATTCAAAGCTATCGAACAAGTTAACCATTTCGAATACTCTATTTACTTCTCTAAACTCGGGAAATTCAAATAAGCTCGATAATCCTATCTTATAAAAATCGGGGTCACTCATTATCTTAGCAATAACAACAGCTCCGCAAAGATCTGCAAGAGCTCGGGCGATTCCTTTATTTAACTCCCGAGGATCCTCAGCTGAACTGATCACCGATCTTATCTTTCTTTTTTCTTCCGAAAGGGGCTCTGGCCCCTCATCTTTCTGGATCAATTTATCCACAAATTGCCTGTAGGCTTTATCGGTTGGGACACGTCCGCCCGAAGTATGAAGTTGATCCAAATAACCCATTCTCTCCAATTCGAACATTTCATTACGAATTGTAGCCGGACTGATATCAAAACCGGCTTTTTTTGCGGTCAATTCAGAGCCAACCGGCTTTGCGGTTTTCACGAATTCCTTAATAATAAAATCTAATAATTTTGACTGGCGATCGGATAAAATATCCATTTAAGACAAGTATATTCTAACTAGCACTCTCGTGTCAAGACTGCTAATTTCATTGAAACTTTACCTACCAGCTAGAGAAAATACCACCCCCAAAAACTAACCACTTCGTCAGTATACTCTCCCCAATTCTCAAAAATTACGAGACCTATAATTGTATAGCCTATCCAGGTAGTGAGAGCCACCGGAAACAGTAAGATTTTAAAAATAAATTTTTTCATCAGATATATGAGCGAGTGAACAGTTATTTTACTAAGGCTAATAGCGTCGTCAATTGAAAATTTATCCACATCCATTAATATTAGAGGGTGCCTAATCGTCTAAAAAAGTTTTGGAAGTCTCTGGGGCCAGGATTAATTACTGGCGCATCCGATGATGATCCATCCGGGATTGTTTCCTATTCTATTGCCGGGGCTAAATACGGTTACAGCACCTTATGGACGATGATTTTTATTTTGCCTTTAATGGTAGTTATTCAGGAGATGTGCGCGAGAATAGGATTGTCCTCAAGCTGCGGTCTGGCGGGCAATATTAAGAGACACTATTCCAAGCTACTCTTGGTCTTTATCTCTACCCTAATAATAGTCTCTAATATTTTTAATATCGGCGCTGATGTCTATGGAATGGCGGCCGGAATAGAACTCCTCTTGCCTGGTTCAACTAAAATTTGGTCCTTTCTGATAGTCTTTTTTATGATAGGTCTTATTATAAAACTTCCCTATCGCCGAATAGTAGGGATTTTCAAATGGTTAGCGATATCTCTTTTAGCTTATGTCCTGGCCGGAGTAATGTTTATTACTGATTGGCCTAGCGTTCTGGCCGGCACCCTTATTCCAAGCTTTGATGGGAGATATGAATATCTCCTTGTTATAATGGCCATTTTTGGAACTACTATTTCTCCCTATCTTGCATTCTGGCAAGCTAGCGAGGAGGCCGAAGAAGAAAGAATAAAAAGAGACAATACTGATGGCAGGTTTGTGTGTGAGTTTAAAACTGTAACAAAAAACGAATTGCGAAGAGCCATGGAAGATACAAAATACGGCATGGTTTTTTCAAATTTAGTTGGATTTTTTATTATTGCCCTCACCGGCTCCGTCTTGTTCAGCGCCGGAATCAATAATATTGAGACTGTTAAAGACGCAGCGGAAGCATTGAGACCACTAGCTGGAGAATACGCCTATTTACTTTTCACGCTTGGCCTTATCAGTTCCGGACTCCTTGCCATACCTATATTAGCAGGCTCGTCTGCTTATGTCTTAGCCGAGATTTTTAATTGGGAAGCCAGCCTTGATCGCCCCTTTTCTAAGGCTAAAGAATTCTATATTGTCATCGTTATAGCCACCGCTTTCGGCTTAATAATGCCCTATCTTGGTATCGGTCCCATCAAAGCACTATTTTGGACAGCAATTATTCATGCTATCGTGGCACCATTCTTAATAATAACGCTTATACACATGGCTAATAACCCGGCTATTGTAGGGCCTAATGTAAGTAAGAAGTCTTCAAATTATGTAGCCTATGCAACATTCATCATAATGCTTCTTATAGCTATCGCATTCATAATAGCCGAGATGCCATTCCCCGAAGAGGCAAAGGCCGTAATTTATAGTGTCTTTCCAAGATAATATGAAACTTACTAACACTTTAACCAAACAAAAAGAAGAACTCGTCCCTCGAGAAGGCAAAAAGATCCAAATGTTTGTCTGTGGACCGACCGTTTATGACTATATTCATATTGGCAATGCCAGGACTTTTGTGTTTTTCGATGTTGTTGCTAAATATCTACGCTTTAAGGGATGCGACGTTAACTATATCCAAAATATTACTGATATAGACGACAAAATTATCCAGCGCGCCAAAGATAATAATAAAGACCCCTTAGATTGGGCCAGAGAATATGAAAAATATTTCCTCGAGGACATGCAAAATCTTGGCGTCACTTCAATTAGTCGTTATGCTCGAGCCACTGACCACATCGAGCAAGTAGTTAAGCAAGTTAAAACACTTATAGACAAAGGCCACGCTTATCTTATCGAAGGCGATGGCTGGTATTTTGACTTAAAAACATTCCCTGAATATGGCAAATTATCTGGACGCACCGCTCAAATGGCCGATGATGGAGTTAGCCGCATAGATGATAGTGACAAAAAACGAAATTCAGGAGATTTTGCTTTGTGGAAATTATCCAAACCTGGTGAGCCATCTTGGGATACAGAATTGGGTAAAGGCCGTCCTGGCTGGCATATTGAGGACACAGCCATCACTGAACATTATTTTGGACCTCAATACGATCTTCATGGGGCCGGACAAGATTTGATGTTCCCCCACCATGAAGCTGAGATAACTCAGCAGGAATCTGCCTCGGGTCAAAAACCATTCGTTAAATACTGGCTCCACGTTGCTTTCCTAGTAAACAAGGAGGCTAAGATGTCTAAGTCTCTGGGCAACTTTGAATCTGCCCGCAGTTTGCTTTCCAAATACTCCCCTGAAGCTCTTAGGTTTTATTTTCTAAGCGCCCATTATCGCTCCCCCCTCGACTATACTGAAAAGTTGATCCTCCAATCTGCCGCTGCTGTTAGGAGAATTAAAGAATTCTCGGACAAACTCGCTTTGGCCAGTTTTGAGGGCGATGACAATTTAGGCCAAGATATCGAAACGGCTGTTATAAAATTTATTACATCCATGGATGATGATTTTAACACCGCTGCCACATTTGGAGCCTTATTTGAGCTTATCGGCAGATCCAATCCCCTTCTCACTTCAAATACCTTAAGTAAGACTAGTGCCCAAAAAATATCAGAGCTACTATCTCAAGCCGATGCGATCTTTGGGATAATACCAAAGCAGGAAAAAAAAATACCTGACGAGGTTCAGATACTCGTTGAACAGCGTGAAAAACTCCGCCAAGACAAAAATTTCCCTGAAGCCGATAAAATAAGAGTCCGGATTGAGAATCTAGGCTACAAGATCGAAGATACTATTTACGGCCCCCTGGTAATGCACAACTAGTCCACTGTTTTTCTATTGATTAAGAAATTTTAATTCTTAATAATGGAATTACATGACTAAGCTTCCCGACAAACTGCCGCCAAGCAGTATAGATGCAGAAAAATCTCTTCTCGGGTCTTTTTTAATTGATAAAGAAGCAATTAATAAGGTGGCTGACCAACTAAGACCTGAGGATTTTTATAATCGCAGTCATCAAATCGTGTACGAGGCCATTTTTTCTTTGTTTGAAAGACGTGAGCCAATAGACCTTTTAAACTTATCGAATAGGCTCAGCGAGATGGGTTGCCTTGACCAAATCGGCGGTCGGGCCTATCTGACCTCGCTGGCAAGTTCGGTTCCAACATCCGCCCATATAGGCTCTTACGCTAAGATAGTTCAAAGGAAAAAGATGCTTCGGGACATGATAGACGCCGCCCACCATATCATTGGGTTAGGCTACCAGGAAGAAGAAGACGTTGAACATCTTTTGGATGAGGCCGAAAAGAAGCTTTTTTCCGTTTCCCAAAAATCACTGACTAAAAATTTCTCCCCCCTTAAAACCAATCTTGCCGAAGCCATCGAGAGGATCACAAATCAGGATTCGGGACTATTGAGAGGATTAAAGACTGGTTATACGGGCCTGGATAACTTGTTGGGTGGTTTTCAAAAATCCGATCTCATTATTCTCGCCGCTCGCCCGTCAGTCGGTAAAACGGCATTAGTCATCAACTTGGCCCTAAGAGCAGCTAAACAGGGCACGACCGTCGGTCTGTTTAGCTTAGAAATGTCCACCGATCAAGTCGTTGATCGTTTAATAGCCGCTGATGCTCAGGTTAGTTTGTGGAATTTAAGAACCGGCAAGCTTTCCCACCGAGAAGAGAGTGATGACTTTTTGAGGATAACTATGACCTGCGATGAACTGGGCAAGCTCCCCATTTTTATTGACGACACGCCATCTCTAAATATCCTTCAAATGAGAGCCATGGCCAGGCGTCTTCAGGCCGAGCATGGCCTTGGATTGTTGATCGTGGACTACTTGCAGTTGATGGCATCGAGGCGAAACTATGAGAGCGCTGTCCAGCAAGTTACCGAAATATCCCGAGGTCTCAAAGCGCTAGCAAAAGAGCTTAATATTCCCATTATCGCCTTATCTCAGCTATCCCGAGCCATCGAACAACGTGATGGGCATAAACCAAGGCTCTCAGACCTTAGAGACTCGGGCTCGATAGAACAAGATGCGGATTTGGTTATGTTCATTCATAGAGAAGATAAAATCAATGTCGAAAAAGCCAGAGAGAACAATGCTATAAATCTTGCTCAATTAATAATTGCCAAACACAGAAATGGACCAACTGGAGAAATAGAATTTAGAATAGACCCAAGCAGCTTGCAGTTCCTAGAGATAGATAAACATCACGAATCACTAATTTAATGAATCCCGTTCGAAGTAACCCTTACGGGTCCGAATAACTAACTATGATTAAATCTACAAATATAATAAGTGGCAAACACCGTCTGACCTTCAGATGCGTTGCATTACTTCAAACGGGATGAATCCCAAGTTTAAAAGTATAGTTAAATTATTTCAAAAATTGCCCGGAGTTGGGCCGCGACAAGCAGCTCGTTTTGTCATTGCCCTTATGGGCAAGTCCGAGGCAGAACTCCAGGAACTGGGCGGAGCCATTTATAATCTGAAAAAAACAATTGGTCTTTGTCCCAATTGTTTTAATATTTCAGACAACTCCGACGTTTCAGTCGGAGCCCCGACCGAAGCGTCGGGGCGGCAATGCCAGATATGCCATGATACCAAACGTGATCAAGCCAAAATATTAGTGGTTGAAAAGGTTACAGACCTGGACTCAATAGAAAAAACCGGCCTATATCGAGGACTATATCATGTCTTGGGAGGCTCAATTAATCCAATAGACGGATTCACTCACGAGGCGCTTAAGATAAGAGAGCTTGAAGCGAGATTGAATAAAATACTCTCCAATGGCACGCAAGAAATAGAGCTTATTGTAGCCACTAATCCCAATGCCACAGGCGAGACTACCTCGCTTTATCTTCGAGAACTATTCCAAAACAAAAAAGGGATTGCCTTGACCCGTCTTGCTCGAGGACTAGCCTCTGGCTCTAATCTAGAGTACGCAGATGAGATCACCCTCAAACACGCCCTAGAGGACAGAAAATAAGTTATTTGTATCCTCAAAATCACATATGCTAGTTTGAGGATACAGCTATTAGTAAAGCCACTCCGATTTGTGCAAAGTACTCAATTCTGGAGTATGCTCCTCTTCAATAAAGCCTACGTCCGGCCAATTCCACCACGACCACATCACCGACCTATCACAATAATCTAGACCAGACGAATCACAGCCATGAGGATGAGACAAGCTAAAAGCATGACCGAGTTCATGGGCAATGCCACCACGTTGAGCATTTGCAGAACATCTCCAATCGCCTAGAGCAAATCCATTAGCACAAACCCCAGTCTCTGAAGCAATTATCTCCGCATCAAAAGTAGCTTCGCTGACAGTTACATCTCCATTATTATCGGCGTGATACCAGTCAGAGCTGCAGCTGCGCCCATTGCCATGCTCGATTGTTCGAGCTACAAAAATAAGGGCAACTTCTTTAGTATCACAATTGATACCTAATTCTTTGTATATATTTGCCCAAGCCGGCCCATCTTTTTTATAATCCTCTGCATTATTTTTGCCTGCCATAATTTGAGCGGGGACAGATTTAAAAGTCTCTCCAGATTTTTCTTTAAACCATAATCGAATTTCTTCAACAAAGATCGCAATGGCTTCTACATAACGAGGATCAGGCTGATAATCATTAGGATAAAAATAATAGACTTTAACTATATGCTCTGGGACAATTTCTTTGGCGCTGTATCCAAAATCTATATACTGGACTTTTGGTATGTTTTTAGAGAGAGTAGCCACTGAGCTAATAATGTAGGGCTCAAAGCTGTTTTGACTAGAAACAGGAACTATTAGAAGGGACAACGCGAGCACAAATGAGGGTATTGTCTTCATGCCGGCATCTTATAGGCATAGTGTTAAAAATGGGTGAACAAAAAAGCGAGGTCCGCGGACCTCGCTTTTGCGCTACGCGCGTCTTACGCCACCTGCATCGCTGCAGGCCTCGAGCGCTCGATAATCTCCATCGCCCTCTGTTGCCAGTCTCCCTGATGAACGATCCTGCCCAGGAATTCCGGTCTCCGACGAACGATCGGACGATCCAGCTGGATCACATCGTCCCAGCCCTCTGCAGTTGCATCGATGATGTACATCGCGTTATCCACGATATACGACTCAGCAATGCAGATCCGGCAGCCGGGAGATAGCCTGAAGAGAAATGCTTGATAGGACGTCCATCGCGCCCCAATGACATCAAGCAAATCTCCTTCGATGGAAGCCAGAAACGCCGCGCGAGCCTGGTCTTCCACCGATAGCCTTGCCCTTCGCTTTACAATCACGGAAGGAGGCGTCACCGGTTGGACCAGTCGCGCATCGCTATTTCCATCCCGCCCAGTAGGCAGAATCTCGTCAACGATCCGGCGCTTCACGCTGGCAAGAAACTCCAGCCAGCTTTGAGCCGTCCCAAAAAGCGCCACTGCAATACCCTCGGCGCACTTCAGGCAGCTTCCTCGATGCTCACCGGTCACGATGTGACCGCCCTGGCAAAACGTCGCATACGCCATACGCCTTACGCCTTACGCCTTACCCAACCCGATATTCAAACCCTCGGGTTCGGGGGAACGAGACAGATTTGTTTGTAGGAACAGGGCTTACCTTACAACTATAAGATAAATCCTTCACCTACAATCTACCTTTAATTATACACCTTTTAAGGCTAAAAGTCAATAGCAACAAAAATCTGCCGACTTAGGCGACGATTTTTGTTATTTGCACTTTTGTATACGGTTGGCGGTGGCCTTTCTTCTTGCTCTGACGAGTTTTGGACTTGTATCGAAATACCATCTTTTTCTTGCCTTTACCGTCTTCTATAATCTTGGCTTCTACTTTAGCTCCGGCGACTCGAGGAACTCCGACTTTAACTTCCCCGTTAGCCACTAATAATACCTCTTCAAAAGTCACCTTCTCTCCGTCATGTTCCCCGGCCTCGCCCTTGGCTTGCCGAGGGCGGGCGAGTTTCTCAATGATTAAAATATCGCCCTCAGCGACCTTATATTGCTTCCCACCAGTTTTTATTACAGCAAACATTATAGTATGAATAGTTTACACTAAAACGGTTGTTTTTGCAATATCTATAAAAAAGTCGCCCTGTGGCGACATACGAAGCTTAAGCCTTCAAAGCATCTATATTTTTACGCATAGTATCAGCGGCCTTTTCTGAACATTCTCTCTGCCTATTTAATGCCCCGACAAATCGTTCAATTCTTCCTGTTGTGTCATGGCCGGAATAATGAATTCGATCAACATTAGACCAGCAAATCATTTTTACGCTTCTTTTACCTAAAAAGTCCCTTCCCTCAAAACCGACTTCTGGATGTCGTCCCATAGACTCAAACTCTACTAGCGTTGTGAAAATTTTTGTCCCTTGAATGTCTTCTTCGATGTAGCCCCCGACCTCATGATGGGGTCTTTCTTTCCAAAAGACTACAAGAAGATCATGCTTTTTTAACGTGTCGACTGATACAACTTTACCTTCTTCATCGTAGACGGGAATGTTCACAGATCTCACAACTGCACCCATATTTTAGTATAAAGAACTTAAGAATAGTATCTAATAAAGCGCGGATCGTCAACTGGCCTTGACTTTTCTTACCAGAGTTGTAATATCTGGTCAGTACAAATAGGTATTATATGCCAGATCAAAAACCAACTCTTCAGCTCAAAGCATGGTGCGAAATTCACCCCAAATATAGAGGGGCTAAAAGACCACTAGATTGTCCTACCTGCGAATTTATATATAATTCTCTTCATCCCGAAAATTCAGATCCTGCTTATATTGATAATGTACGTTATGATATTGAGGAATCTTCTCCCAGAATTCAAACTACTTTTAAAAATTTGAGAATTTCCCTAATTCCGGCTTAAGCCGGAATTTTAATTCTTGCCCCTATACCAACAAGCTAAGAATTGTTGCTATAGCTAATAACGAACAGCGCCTCTACGAGCACCGCATCCGCTTTGGCACCCCCGACGGGATTTGAACCCGTGTTTGTTGAATGAGAATCAACTGTCCTGGACCAGGCTAGACGACAGGGGCATTTTTCTTAATTATTATAACTCAATTTCGGCTAAAAATAAAGCCCAAATTACTTCGACAACCACTTTTTAGATTGACGAACGAGGAGGTCTTTTTTATTGAGTGGGTCGGCCATGATTTCTTCGACAATTTTTTCCATCCTCATCCCCTGTGACCCTTTAACCAAAACGAGATCTCCAAGCTGTAGCAGTTCCTGTACTTTTTGTTTAGCTATTTCCGATGTTTCAAAAGTATGTATATTTAACATCTGATTAGCTGCGGCATCGGCTGCAAATTTCATTCTCGCCCCCACACATACCAACACATCCGCAAATGACGCCGCAAAATTCCCCGCCTCTCGATGAGCAATTTCTGTAAACTCCCCCAACTCCAACATATCTCCAAGCACCACCACCTTGCGACCACTAAACTCCTTGAGCGTCTCAAGAGCTAAATACGTCGAAGCCGGTGACGCATTATATGTGTCATCTATTATTATGGTGTCCTTTATACCTTTTAATATTCTCATTCTACCTTTCGGGCCTAGATAACCAGCCAAAGCTTCGCTAATCTCAACCAGGTTCATTTTAAATATTAACCCTACCGAAGCCGCGGCCGCCGCGGACCAGGCTTGAGACTTGCCTAAACTGCCATCAATTTTAACCGGCACAAACGCATGCTCGCCCTGGCCAAGCTTAAATAATACACCTAATGGCTTGCTGTTATCATCGGCTCGCAAATCAAAATTAGAAACCCAAATACTATTAGCACTCCCGACGCCCAAAGGGGTCGGGACCCCGACTGATGACGTCGGGGCAAATCCAAATGTATGCACATGAGCTTTAGTTTTTTCTTTCATTTCTAGCACCACCTCATCGTCATAGTTTAAAACTACGTGATCTGTGCTCCATAAACACTTAACCAACTCAGCTTTTTCCCTTCCTAATGTCTCAGCGCTCTGGAAAAATTCTACATGCACTGGCACCTCGACCACTGCCGTCACCA
>Ga0209542_10021412_pt1 | contig 10136 bp, 10 predicted proteins | sample RifCSPhighO2_01_FD_184028 | JGI IMG/M metagenome (GOLD analysis project Ga0209542, IMG submission 184028) | Soil microbial communities from Rifle, Colorado - Rifle CSP2_plank highO2_0.1 (SPAdes) (version 2) | ecosystem: Environmental > Terrestrial > Deep subsurface > Rock core/Sediment ...
CTCGAGTAGTGCGGGGCTCGCAATGACGGAATAAAAAACTCCCCGGCTCTCCTCCACTCACGTTGTTCGTGAATGGGATTGAGCCGGGGTGGATACCCCGCGTCCTTAACGGACGTTGGGTCGAGCCGGGACGGTCCGCAAGCGGTGGTCGCCCCAGAGCAGGATGTTTGCCGCGATGAGAAACGCGAGGCTGATGCTGCTCACGGAGTACACCTCGACGGTTGACGTCGCGGAGAATAGGAACAGCAGACTTGCCGAGCCGCACGCTGACATGAGGAACTGCAGAGCGGTCAGATGGCGAGCGACGAAGCGTCTCATGGTCTCCTTTCTATTGATTGAGCCGGGGTACAGGAGCCCTTGCGAGCGTTAATGAACGGTGAGCTTGCCTCTGCCGCCGGCCTTGCCATCATCTGTGATCGTGACCCAGTAAGGGTCGCGAGCATAGAGTTCATATTCGAGGCGCTTGAAAGGAAGCATCTTGTCGGCTTCGAGATACAATACAACTCGAAGCCCTCCTCCTTCCAGCTTGAGGTCCTCGTATACTGCAACCTTGATGGCCGCGCAGGAGAGCACAGATCCGTGCAAGCCCTGGTCCGTGGGCGGGGTCAGCTGTTCTTTGAAGCAGGCGGTCTTGCCGACGATCTCGCCGAGGTTTTTTGGCAGGCCTGCCTTCCCCAGAATGCGGGCCTGTAGAGCGTCCTCGAACTCGGTGCCGGTGGGTGGTGGTGCGGGATTGTCCGCCCAGACGATCGCGAATATCGCGGGAACGAGCAGAATGACGGAAAACGTTGCTAACCTCTTCATCGGTTTCTCCTCTGTTGAGGGTTGAGTGCGAGTTGGAGTTGATGGCGTCAGCTTGTCGCTTGCGCTGACCATTCCTCGGTCACGTCCTTGATGGCCGACCAGCGTCGGTGTCCGATCGGCTGGTCGATCGGCATGAAGACCAGGTAGAACTTGTTGTCCCATGTCTTCACGACGCGCCAGTCGAGCGCCAAACTGCACCGTACGATCTTCCCTTTGGCCTTGGCGCCGCCGGGGAGTTCGAAATCCATCGTGCAGCCGATCATGCTCTGGCCCATGTAGGTGCCGCTCGCCGCTATCCCGCAGAACAACTGGTGGAGCGCCCAGCGGTAGCTGGGCAGCTGGCGGTACAGGATGATCAGCAGACCGATGGCCGCAATGAACAGGACGGGATTGTCGTGCTTGATGCTCAGGCCTGATCCTGCGGCGAAGGTCATGATGGTCACGATGCTCCACCACAGGAACAGCAGGAGTTCCTTGCCGGTCGCGGTGATGGTCTGCTTCTCGGTGTCGAGTTTTGGCATGGTGCCCTCCTTTCAGAGTTTCGTTGCGATCTTGTCGCGGTTGATCCACAGCGCCGAAATGCCGTAGAAAATGGTGAGTGCGACTGCGGCCGGATGCGTGTGCCAGGCCATCCAGAGGCCGACTGCTGCGACCGGTATGACGCCGAACCAAAAGTTGCCTTTGGCGATGTACCAGGCGACGAAGTGTTTTCCGGTCTGCGTACATACCCACCAGAAGATGAACAGCGTTGCGGCGAGCATAAGGATCCACACAAGGTCCCCGGGCGGCAGATGTGCCTGCCACCAGAGGTTGTACTTCTGGGAGTACCAGTACGCCGACGGGACAAAGACCCAGTAGATGGCAATGTCCGAGTACAGATCGGCTGCAACGCCGAACTGAGTCACGACATTCCATCTGCGTGCGAGCTGTCCGTCAACAACATCGGTTGCAACGCTCACCATGAACAGGATCCACGCCCCGAACCACGCTTGATGGAGCATGCAGTAGGCACTTGCGATGGCTGCCGGTACGCGGATGAGGGTGATCGCACTTACGATCAGGATCTGGAGAAGTCGCTTCATGCCATTCTCCCTCACACTGCCTCGGGGATCACTTCGCAGACTGCCAAGATACACCAGTGTGATCCAAAGGTATCCAGAGCATGCAGGGTAAGGCCGCGGCCGTCTCGGTCTGCCCAGACGCATGAGGCGAAATCAAGTGCAATCCCGTGAGAATCGGCTGGACCGCAGACTCCACAGATGTCGTGCTTCAGGGGCTCGTCAGGGTACTGATCGAGGAAGGATTCGGCTTCAGCCCGGTCAGGCAGGCGCCAGCCCTTGGCTGCGAGTCCATTCATGATCAGACTCTTGGTAGAGCGCTGATTGAGCACTAGGTAGGCCATGATTACGGTTGCCCGTCCTTTCCCACGGATCGGGAAGTAGAGGCCCTTTTGGGATTTGGGGAGGGGAACCCTATACCGAGAATCTTCGTAGTTGACGCTGACCATGAAGGTCTGTGTCAGATGTTGACCGCCCCTGGTGATCACGTTTTGCACGGCGCTTATGACCGCCGTCGGGTCGAGAGAGCCCTTGCGGACACAGTCCCAGACGTGTGTCCAGAACTTGAAGAATTTGAGTAGGACTTCGTGAGGGACCTGTTTCTTGTCCATGGTACTGTCCTCCCTGCAGCGTACGCTTGTCTGTGGTTGCAAGGCCTTATGCCAGGCAATCTACAAGCTACTGTAGCCGCAGAAATGAACGTTCTATTATTTCGTAAAGCGCTCATTTCTGCGGCTATGAGTGTAATTTAAAAGAACGGATATTTATACCCTTTTTAGCACCTTTTGTCAATCGTTATGTGCCGTCATTGCGAGGAAGTCGAGCTCAGCTCGACGACGAAGCAATCCCAGCGAGATTGTCACGCCCCGCGCTGCGGGGCTCGCAATGACATAAGTAAAAATTATGCCTTTTGATTCACACACTTTATTTCCCAGGGCACTCCTTCACATCGACGGTGATGCGTTTTTTGCGTCGTGCGAACAATCGTTAAAACCCGAACTTGCGGGAAAACCGGTTGTCACCGGCAAAGAACGCGGCATTGCGGCCAGCATGAGCTACGAGGCAAAAGCAAAAGGTGTTGTGCGCGGCATGCGGCTTTTTGAGATCAGGAAAATTTGCCCTGAAGCGATTATTTTGCCGTCTGATTATGAGACCTACAGTTTACTGTCGAAAAGATTTTTTGACATTGTCCGGCGCTATACGTCGGATGTTGAGGAATACGGCATTGATGAATGCTTCGCCGATATCACGGGATTGCGCAGGCCATTGCATAAATCGTACGGACAGATCGCAGCCGCGATCCAGGAGGATTTGCGCCGCGAACTTGGATTCACGTTTTCCGTTGGTCTTGCACCCAATAAGGTGCTTGCGAAAGTCGCTTCCAAATGGAAAAAACCCTACGGCCTGACGGTTATTCCGGGACGAGACATCAAACAATTTTTGGAAGTGCTGCCGGTAGAAAAAGTATGGGGCATCGGTTCCCAGACAACGGCTTTGCTTGCGAAGTTTGGTGTCCGCACGGCGCTGCAATTCGCAAACAAGCCGGAGGCGTGGGTGCAGAAATATTTTTCAAAACCGTTCTATGAGATCTGGCAGGAGCTCAATGGCGCATCGGTCATGCAGTTAACCCTGGAAGAAGCCCCCTATCGTTACTCGGTGCAGAAATTCAAAACCTTCACTCCTCCGTCCTCTGATCGGGCATTTATCTTTGGCCAGCTGTCAAAGAATATCGAGAGCGCTTGTATCCATATCAGACGATATAGTCAGGCAGCGCGCGAAGCCGGTTTTTTCTTGCGCACGCAGGATTTTCACGGGTACGGCGTTTCCGTAAAGCTTTCGCGGCCATCGGCGTTCCCGCATGAGATTATTGCAACGCTTGAGAAGGTATTTGATGATTTGTACGATCCAAAACTTCTCTATCGCCAGTCAGGCGTCGCACTCTGGAATTTGTCCGAAGATTCGGTGCATCAGCTCGACCTGTTTGGGGGGTCGATTCAGATCGAAAAAATGCAGCGGCTCTATGCGTCGGTTGACGAGCTTGCTGCACATTTTGGCAAGCACACGGTTTTTTTGGGATCGAGCTTTCCGGCGCATATTTTTTCGCAGCATCTGGGAGATCGCGGCGACGTGCCTCAGCGACGCAGGAAATTATTGCCCGGAGAAACAAAGCGGCAGCGTCTCAATATTCCGTTGCTGACGCATGAAGTATAAGTAAAAGAGGGGGCATCCTCCTTCGCCAAGGCTTCCCTCTTCGCTAAAGCTTCGGGGGACAGGTCGGAGGATCATTTTCGCATTCCGCATCCTCGTCGCTTCGCGACGCTTCCCCGAAGTAGTTCCGCTACACGGAACACTACGGGGCAGGCTGCGGGCGAAAATGAAAAGAGCGGGCAGAAGGGTGTTTGGGGTTCCTCTGCCCGCCACGAGCACCGGGACGCAGGCATCTTGTTGCAGCAAGAGGTTGCTGCCGATGGCAAGCGGCCATGAGGGCGCTCTTAGGGCTACCGTAACATAGTCGCAGAACCGGTCAAGTAAAATATCGTGAAAGTATGAGGGCAGCAGTGTGTGGGTGTTCGGTGAGAACAACGCACTGCTGCCCGGTTGCGCGTAGTGCGTAGAGGGTGTTAGTCGCGGTTAAGGGTAGGCCGCGTTTCCTGCCACTGCCCAGGACAGGAAGCATCCTCCTCGCGCATCCATATTGAACGTAACATGCCGCGCAGAGGCGTCAATTGACTAATTTGTTGCAGCTGCAACAAATTAGTCATCCTGAGCGATTGAGTCCCCGTCCAAGGCGGGTGCGCCTGGGGCGCAGAAGGATCTCAGGGGTGTATTAAATCTCATCGGGATTCCTCGACTCCCCCGACGTATCGTCGGGGTCGCTCGGGATTATTTTCGCCTTGCGCATTCACATCGCGCAGCACCGGTTCTGCGCGCGAAAATGAACCCGACCTCGCCCTCTCGTTCAGAGCCTGAGGCTCTTCAGAGCCGAATGGCAAGGGCGAGGTATCGGGGCGGGTTCTTTACGAGGAGAGCCCGCTCCGCGGGGTAATTTTCAAGGCCCTTCATCCCCGTCACCCTCTGGGTGACGGAGTACTCGGACGAACGTAATAAAAAAAATGAGGGTGGGCCGCCTGTGGCGAGCCTCACCCGAATAAAAATAATGAGGGTGGGATCTCGCGCCTACGATGAAGCGTTTTGATCCCACCCTGTCGGCTGCGCCGCTTACTTCCCTGAGGAGAGTCGATGGTGGACCTTGCACGGTCCATGTTTGCCGGTAGTACCCGGTGATGGTCCGATCCCGGGCCTACCGATGCTTTCCGCTGTGTGCTGTCTGGCTTTTCGAGGGTCACAACCCGAGCGGCTTGCCGACAAAAACGACCTTACTCTATGTCCGGATGATCGTCAAGAGCAGCCCTTAATCGGATTTGAAACAAAAAAAAGCGGCGAGATCGTGAGACCCCGCCAATCCGTGAATGTGCTGCGACTGTGAAGCCGCCACTTGCCGCGGATCCGCGGCTCTATTCGCCTTGGTAGGCTAGGGTTTCCCCGAGAGCCGGGTGCTTTGGTGGTTGGTGAAAGTAGATTGATGTTGCCTGGCAACTGGGTTTTCTGGGGTGAACCAGAATTCATATTGCCGGACTAACCGACCTGCTGGACACCGCAACTGCGGAGCTTACTGCGTCTTGCGACGCTGTTCGGCATCACGCATTTGCATTCCACCGGACCTGTACTGTAGCACAGCCATAATGAGCGTCAATATGCCAAAAATAGAAGAAAAGCAGCCATTTTTACTTTGAGACGCTTTTGCACACCATGGTCATATGGCCTTGTGAGTTATATTTGATCTTCATTGTGGATAACTTGCCTGAATTTATTGACTTTTATTGTGTAAAATACTGTACTAGATAGTAGTTATACCAAGCAGGAAAAAGTGGGAATTGTCGCACAGCACTTTACGGACACAAAACAGCACGGGACGGTATCCCGTGCTGTTTTAGGTTGCGGCCTTACAGTGCATTCTTGGCTTTCAAACCCGCGTCGGTATATCTGTTTGACGCGTTCCACAGGAACCACCCGTCGGTCAGGTCCGACTCCTCCGCTGCGGTAATCTGCGCCCTGATTTTCCTCGCATCATACACCGCTCCCAGATCGAACGCCTGCAGCCACGGCCGGAGACGCGTCGTGCTGCCGAGCATCTGGCTTCGCGCCATGCGTAGCCCATTGCTCACGATCTCATACGGGTATTGAGCGGGATTTGCGTAGCCGAGGTGACCGTCCGCATAATGCGACGGGTAGGTCATGGGATAGATGTAATGAACGGTATCTTTGGCGGCTGCCAGGGTCTGTCCGATATTGAGATCAAAAGAACCCGACTCAAGCACAAGCCCGAACATATCCAGTGAGGTAAAGACGTTCGCGTCGCTCAGCTGCTTTGAAAGATACGAATAAAATCAGGTCATCGTTTTTGTTTTGTTTTCTTCCAGATTGCTGTAAACAGCTTGCCTGATATTGCCGTCGCTCGGAAACCGGACGTAATCGAAATTAATTTCATTAAAACCGAGTCGCGCGGCTTCTTTGGCGATCGCTATATTATAATCCCACACTTCTTTTTTTGTCGGATCAACCCATGCAAGCCCCTTGTAGTCGCGCCAGACACTTCCATCGCTCCTGCGGATAGCCCACTCCGGCTTTGCCGTTACCAGCGCAGGATCCTGAAATACCGTCTGCCGGGCGATGACGTAGATGTGCGCCTTTTTGAAATCGCGTATCACCGATCTGATATTTTTCAGAACATCACGGTCGGTATGCAATGCATTGGCAAGCGGTAGCGAACTGTCATACAGAATATAGCCGCTGAAATCCTTAATATCGATAACGACCGCGTTCAGTTCCGTGCTTCCGATGAGGCGTATGATCTCTGCACGTTTTTTTGCCTGAGCTGCCGATGAAGCGGTCAAGTACAAACCCTTTGCATAGATAGGACGTAACGGTGCGTCATCAAGCGAAGCATGCTTGCTTATCGCCGCATCATAGTCCTCTATTTCATAGATAACATCCTGCCCAAAGTTGATAACCGAGACGCCAACGGCAAAAACAGCGAGAATTGCGATTAAAAAAAATGGGTTATGCTCGCGCATTTGTTCAAGCACTAAGTGTAGATAATTGGAGCGGTTTCGTAAAATAGGATATTTGACATTTTCAGGCGAACTAAGTATAATACAGTTTATTGTCAACCTGTCCATTTCCAAGGGGGTGATTATGCGCAAAACCTCGGGGAAGTTGATTCTGGCAGTCGTACGCCGCGCTCGCCGTCTCAAGCTGGATCTCACTCGTCGCGATCTTCGATCGTTCTCGAATCACGACCTGCGGGAATGCCTGCTGGATAAGTCGGACGATCCGGGCGGGCGGCTGCGTCGCCTCGAACTGCAGTGCCAAGGTCAGCTCGACTTCTATCTCGGCTAACGCCGGTCTGCGCCTTACGTAAGGCGGGAGGTACGCATGTACTATGAGCTCACCCGGAGGGAAGATATCCGGCTGATAGTCGGGTGGTGTCGCGCTCGCGATCTGCAGATCGTCGCAGACGACTTTCGGGGAGTGTTACGCTACGACGTGCACATTGCGTACAGATCATGCTGTGTCCACGGCGTCCTCGCACGCCTCGTCAAGCGGATCCTCGCCCGCAAGCGGACCGCCAAACCGCTCAACTCTCGGCTCAGTACTCCCCCCAAACCAACCCCGATCGACCCCCGTCGTGACTGGGGGCTCAAAGCAGCGGGCGACCATACGCTCGACTGACTTTCATGAAGGCAGCTGCGACGCATCCGCATCCCGCTGCCTTCTTTTTTTACTGAGAAAGATAGTTCAACGGGTTTACCGGAATCCCATTGATGCGGACTTCAAAGTGTAAGTGGGGTCCGGTCGTCAACTGTCCCGCTCCGGGAGTCCTCGGTTTTCCGCCGGATAATCCGATGACTTGTCCTTGCGTCACGAATGTACCCTCAAGTGCACTAATGGAGCTGATGTGACCGTACACGGTCGAAATGCCGTTATCGTGGACGAGTACGATATAGCTGTAGCCGTACCCTCCGTTCTTTGCCGTTGCGACGTAACCCGAGTCGGCTGCACGAACCGGAGTGCCCTGCGGCGTGGCAATGTCGATCGCGGGATGCTCGAAAATATTGCGGTAGGGATAGTTGGGATCGTGAAAGTATGCGGTAATGGTCCGGGCCGGAATCGGCCATATCATGACACCGCTGCCCAAGTCGTGCTCACCGGGTTTTAGCTGCCGGTTCAACTGCTCACGAGCCGTTTGCTCGAGCGCGACGATGTCGCTGTTGATTTGATTCTGCTGGTCGCGCAGACCCTGCAGCAGTTCCTGATATTTGCTTTCCTGGCCTTGCGTGTCGCTGATGAGCGCGTACTTCGCGATTCTTTGCTCGTCGAGCGAACCCTGTTTTGCCTCAAGCTCGATCTCAAGCTGCTCTATCTCGTGCTTGTTGTTCCCCAACTCGTCCTGCTCGGATACGAGCGCGGTTTTGAGATTCGTGAGATCGTCGACGCCGGAAACGATCGATCCCTGTAAACTTTGCAAGCCCTGGAGTTTGTACAGATACTCGCTGATGCTGTTGTTGGTAGCAAGGATCGTCAGCAGATTGTTCTGCTGATCGCTGCGGTATAGTTCGCGGATGAGCTCGCCGAGCCGTTCTTTTTGCTCTGCGATATTTTCTTCGGTCGCCTGGATCTTCAGTTGCGAATTCCGTATTTGCAGATTTATCTGATCGATGTTCAGTTCCAGTGCTTCTTTCTCGAGCGAGATCTCGGTCATTGTCTGATCGATCGTCGAGAGTTGGTAGCTGAGCGTAGAAATTTCGTGCCGCTTGCTTGCAATGCTTTTTTGATAGAATTCTATTTGCCGCTTGAGCGAGTCGGCCTGCTTCTGCTTCTCGTTGATTTTTTGATTCATATCCCATATCTCCTGATTGTAGGTAGCATCCGCCCGGAACTCGATCTGCGCGGTGACGGGAGCGACAATAAAAAACAGCGCAAGGATCGCTGTCGATGAAGTCAGAAATCGCTGAACGGTGCTCTTTTTTGTTTTTGTTTTTCGCAAAAACATGGCAGCGTTACTATAGCATATATGCCCGGAATTTTGAAGATTCCGCTACGATGAGAGTACCTGGAGTGCTCGCTTGATGCGAGCGAGGGTCTCCTCTTTTCCAAGGTATGCAGCAATGTCCGCGGGCGGTGGGCTTGCCGCAAGCCCGGACAAAGCGACGCGCAACGGCCATAAGACATCGCCGAAACTCAGGTCCGAGTCCCCGATCATGCGTTTGAATCCAACGTCAAGAGTGACGGCGGTCCAGGAATCCGAATAGGAGTCCAGGAATGATTCCATGTGCTGAAGACCCTTGCGTGTTTTCTCGCGGTTACTTTTTTTGAAGATAAGAAGCGACGGCTCGTAGTCGGGAACTTTTTCCAGGAATGCCGAGAGTATCGGAAGATCGCTGAGAGATTCGATGCGTTCAAAGAACAGGGTGAAGAGTGCGATGCGCCGTTCAGCCGTCTTGCCGGGGAGAAACGGTGCCAGCGCAGCATCGAGTACGGCTGGCTTTTCCTGCGCCAGGACATTTTTGATGTACCAGGAGTTGAACCAGTTGAGTTTTTGCAGATTGAAGATCGCGCCGGCGCGGTGCACTTTTGCGAGATCGAACTCCGAAATCAGCTCGCTGAGGGAAAAAATTTCACGGTCATCCCCGGGGTTCCATCCCAGGAATGCCGCATAATTGATGAGCGCTTCCTTAAGATACCCGTTCGAGAGATACCAATCGACGGATACGTGTCCTTGCCGTTTGGAAAGTTTTGAGCGGTCGGGGTTGAGAATGAGCGGGAGGTGATAGAACAAAGGCGGTTCATAGCCGAGGTACCGGTACAGGAGCGCATGCAACGGAGCCGACGGCAGCCACTCCTCTCCCCGCACGACATGGGTGATGTCCATTTCGTGGTCATCGACGACGCATGCCAAATGATACGTCGGGAACCCGTCCGATTTTAAAAGGACGGCGTCTTCCAGATGCTCCGCTTTAAAAGAAACCGTTCCGTGTATTTCATCCTTGAATTCGCCGTCGTACGATCCGTCATGCGGTATCATGAGCCGAACGACGGAAGCTTCTCCCGTGGTTCGTCTTCGCGAACGTTCGGCTGCCGGAAGATCGCGGCAGAGACCGTCATACCCCGGGGCGTGCTTGTTCGCAATTTGTTCCTTCCGCAACTCGGTGA
>Ga0209542_10021413_pt1 | contig 10135 bp, 12 predicted proteins | sample RifCSPhighO2_01_FD_184028 | JGI IMG/M metagenome (GOLD analysis project Ga0209542, IMG submission 184028) | Soil microbial communities from Rifle, Colorado - Rifle CSP2_plank highO2_0.1 (SPAdes) (version 2) | ecosystem: Environmental > Terrestrial > Deep subsurface > Rock core/Sediment ...
TACTCTCCGTACGATTATCTAACTCCACCCTAATATTACCCTTTCGTAATTCTTCCACCACGCTCTTAGCAAACTCTGTATTATGATCATTAACTGTCACAATCTTAACCTGAACAGGCGACAGCCAAAGTGGAAACTTACCCGCAAAATGTTCAATCAAAACACTCATAAACCTTTCCAAAGAACCAGAGATAGCCCTATGTATCACTACCGGTCTTTCTCGTTTACTGTCTTCGTTCATGTAGCCTAGATTAAAGCGTTCCGGCAAATTGAAATCACATTGAATTGTAGCTAACTGCCATTCTCTGCCTAATGAATCCTTAAAGAGAAAATCCAATTTAGGTCCATAGAAAGCTGCCTCCCCCTCAACTCTCTTATAATTCAGCTTATTCTCTTTAGCAGCCTGTTCAAGTGACTTCTCAGCCACCATCCAAGCTTCTTCCGTTCCTAAATACTTGGACTTATCTTCACCGCGCACAGACAAGGAAACCCAATACTCCTTATCCATACCTAGTGTAGCATAAAATTCTCGTATCACCGAAACTATAGTCGAAACTTCCTGCTTAATCTGCGAAACTCGACAAAATAAATGTCCATCGTCTTGCGTAATAGCACGAACTCGACTCAACCCCAAAAGTTGTCCAGACTTCTCATCTCGATAAATCGTAGCAGGTTCAAAATACCTCACCGGCAAATCCCGATACGAAAATGAAAATGAATCAAAGATCTGCATGTGATGCGGGCAGTTCATGGGTTTTAAAATAAAATTTTCCGTCTTCCCTTTCACTTTAAACAATTCATCGCCGAACTTGTCCCAGTGTCCTGAAGTTTTATACAACTGTTCCTTGGCGATATGCGGAGTCCAGACTTTCTGATAGCCCTTATCCTTATGTAAGGACCATAAATATGAAATAATCTCTTCACGAATGATCATGCCTTTCGGCGCTAATAACGGCAACCCCGACCCTACCAACTCAGAAGTGACAAACAAACCCATCTCCTTACCTAAGCGAAGATGAGACCGTGATTCAGCTTCTTCCTTCTTCTTCATAAACGAATCTAACTTCTCAGCTGTATCAAATCCCACTACATACACTCTAGTCAATTGAGTATTATTGGCATTATTCTTCCAGTACACTTTAGATTGACTTACTACTTTCAAGGCCTTGACTTTATCAAAACTGACAAAAGGATCTTTATACAAAGGAACAACTTTCATGCCATCGATATTATATCCGACTGCGCTCTTGCCGATATCCTCAACCATGCTTTTCTGTAAAGCATTGGTAATCTGCTGCACCGCAATTTTCTCCGCCGGAAAATGCTTTCCCAATTCTGAACAAGCTTGCACTTCCACCGAAGGGATTTCATCCATGCTCACTTCAGCATTGGCAATATCAACATAGGCCTGATTATGATAGAATCCCATGCCCATCACTTCTGCTTTAGGATGCAGATTCTTGACTGCCTTTCCTACTAATAACCCAGCGGTCAAGAATACCTTCTCATCATTAGTTAATTTCTTCTCAGCAAAGACAAACGCTTCATCCTTGCCTTCTTTTTTCAATGATAAAGTCTCTTCAGCGCCAAACTGTCTACTTAGTTCAGAGAGCGGATGTCCTTTACAAGAAATATTGAAACTCTTATACCAGCCGAATGGGGCTCTAAATACAGTAAATTTTTCTGCGCGTAATTTCTGTTCCGCTTGTTTCAGGAAATCTTCTGCCACCTTAGGATCAGACAAAGTAGAACTCAGATGCGCATACGGATATAACACTAAGGTCTTGGCATTGACTTGATGAGCAATATTCTTTATTTCCTGCAGGTACTTCTGCATTACTGCAGAAACATTTTCCTCATCTTTTTTCTCTACCGCAGAAAAAACCACTAAACATTCTTCAACCCTAACTCGTTTACCTTTCTCCACTCCTTCCTCAGCTGCCGAAAATGCTTTCTTCTTGGCCTCAAATTCAATAAAATCAGCATGGATGGTAAGTATTTTCATAGAGAACGAAGAAGTATGTACTTATTTAAAAAATAATCGGCGATAACGCTTGTTTTGAAGCATATTCCATAAAATATATAAAGAAAATACCAAAAAATGAAACTATGGGAATATTTACTACAGATGATTATAGTGAGGACATAAGATGGGGAAGAGTTTTGGCTGCCGGAGCTCTTGTGGCAGCTACTTCAATAGGTGGATGTAACTCTTGTAATGATATGGAATATGGTGCTGGAACAAGAACCGGAGTAATAAACAAAATTTCCAAGAAAGGATACATCTGGAAAACCTATGAAGGCCAGATGGCTCTGGAAGGATTAGTAGGCGGGAATGCTGTCGGAGCAAATATCTGGGATTTCAGCATAGATGCAAAAGCTGAACATGGCGAGAATGTTGAAGAACTAGCTACTCAATTGAATCAAGCACTAGAATCTGGGGCAAAAGTTAGAATAAATTACAGAGAAGCTGGATGGCCTTGGCCCACTAGAGGTTCAACAGATTATTACATCCAAAGCGTAGAGTTTGTTGATAAAGAATAATTCTTATTACTTTAAATATTATTCTAAAAGAAGATATTCTCAAAGAGTAATAAGAAGAAAAAGAAAGAGGTCATTTGCGTTTAGGTGCTGATAGCCCGGTTAAAAACATTGTGAAATCTCTGGGGTTATCTTTTACTCTTATATAATGAGCTACCACTTGTGCACCAGCCAAGTTTTGAACATTTGCTACTCCATGATTTTCCCATGATCTATACCCAATAAATAAATCATCTAATAGGCCATCTATATCTTCTAACTGTGTATAAGTCGCCTCCCACTGTGCAATAATGCCATTCCCCGGCCCACTATTTATGGCTAAATGCAATCCTAATCGATTTCCGATACGCCCGTCTATATTTCTATTTTTACCAAAGTAAGCGCTCTGGATAGATGTCTCTAAAACCTCAGAAGGACCTTTTAACGCTAGTTGATGATCCCACATATCTGGACGATAAATTCTTTCATTCGGTGTTCGTTCAGCCATATTAATTTCCCCCATCATTTTTGCTTAGATTCTTTAACAATCAAGTTTTTTTATAAGGATATTGGAAAAAGATTACAACCTTTACCCAACCACTCCCGAATGCTGATTCTAAGAAATTTTACGTTTTCACTCTCTATAACTATAAAATCCTATAGCCACTCCCGCACTAGACAACCACGGCTAGACTATTTAAACCACGACTTAAAAGAGGTTGAAATGGAGGATTGGTCTGATTTCGTTATAGAAAATATAGGAAAACGTGCTGAAATCATCTTCACTAAGAAAGACAATGCTTTCTTAGAAGGCAGGAATAAAATCACTGTTGAGGAGATGAAGGAAGAGCTTTGGACCGCTAAATGTCTTTTCTTCACCCATAGGCAAATAATTAGTTACCAGGGCAAGGAAGAAGAAAGATTCAAATGCTATTTTGTCTATTCAAATACAAAAGGAAGATGTTATGTACTAAGATTCAATCATCAAGTCAAAGTCATTACGGTATTTCCATTAGGAAGAAGAACCTTAGTAAAATACAAAAGAAGATTTAAATAAATAAAGAATAACAAACATAAAATGACTCAGAAATTCAAAGCTTCATATGATCTTGAAAGTGATGTCTTAACTCTATATAGAGAAAACACCCAAGTAAAAGAAAGCCTGGAAGTAACTGAAGACTTAATTATTGATTTAGATAAAAATCAGAAGATGGTGAATTTAGAATTGCTTGACGCCTATAAGTTTCTCCATACTTTAAATGAAAAAATAACTAAAAAGATGCTGCAGGAAGTGGAAGAAGTAGAAGTAGATGTAAAAAATTACAGAAATTATTTCATTGTTACTTTGTTTTTTAAATACAACAACCAGATCATTGCTGAGAAACTACCCGCATTTTCAAGCACTGAGTTTACAAGCCCTTTATTGGCTTCTGCGTAGAGTGACTCTAAAAGACCGCGATTGGAGAAATTGGTCTACATCTTCTCCACAATAACCGCTGCATCTCCAACATAGATCAACGCATAGGTCTTATTCCCGGTCAATTTAGCTTCTATCTTCTTGCGAACCTTCCAATACTCAGCCGGATCAACCGAAACCCGTAATATCACTTTTCTTGCACCATGCTTTTGCAGAGCTGCAATAATCTCATGCTCATCCTGCTTGCACATCTCCACTACCGTAAATGAATTCTTAAAAAAATTATTCTTTATTTTCTTATCGCTGGTAAAAAAAACATTCTTCCCGGAAGAATACAATTCAGTTCCGGTTTTCTCAGACAATTCTGCCAACAGATCAGCTTTTACCACTGCCGGATCAGCTTCGTATAGATACGCCCCGGCTATCTCTGTTTCCTTCAACGTCGCTTCTTCAGCAGAACATAATTTTTCCTTTCCCGGCAATATCACGGTGCTGCGCTTACACTTCTGCAATGTGCCAAAATACAAGGTCAGCCGATTCAAAGCTCCCTCAACCGAGACATACTCTTTTTCACAGTCAAAAGGGATGTCAGTCATCTGTGGCGGAAATTCAATAGCAATATTCTCGGTAAGAGCACCGTATTTTTTCAACAACTCTGAAATACTTGGTTTTATAGTAGCAACTTCTCGTTTTTGTTCTTCCGGCGATCGTTCCGGATCACAAAATACGATATCAACGTCCTTCAATTGTTTCAAAACTTTCTCTGACAGCGCATCACCATGGATGAATTCAATATTCTTCCATCCTAAAACCACAGCATTCTTCTTTGCCAATTCAATCTTTTCTTCATCAATCTCTATCGCATACACTTTCTTACAGGTCTTGGCAAAGGCAAAAGCCTGAAAACCGATCCCACAGCCGATATCAACAATAGTTTTACACTTCAGCCGCTGCGCCCTATATGCTGCCACTACTTCTGAAGTTGCCCAGCGGATATCCTCATCGCGATAATGTAATTTTTTTGCTTTGGAATGCTTTGATAATGCTTTTTTAGTAACCATGTAAGGAAGATGATAATTTTATTTTTAAGAGTTTCCGAAGATTTTGGAGGAAAGTGCTCCCAAACTTTATAAGCAGATAGATAATTCTGAAGATAAAAATTGTTGGAGGTCGAAATATATGAGTTATCTTGACACAAAATATAGAGCACACCTATACGTGGTCTTTCGAATAGGTATTGGAGCATTATTTCTGTTGTTTGGAGTGCAGAAATTATCTGGCTTATGGGGAATGCCCGGCGGAGCAGCTGCTTTTGGAACCTTAGTCTGGGTTGCTGGAGCAGGTGAATTATTAATCGGCGCAGCCTTAGTCTTAGGCGCCCTTACCCGGCTTGCATCGCTATTTGGTATAATTGAGATGGCCGTTGCCTATGTCATGGGACATGCCTTAGTTGGAGGATGGAACCCTATGGTTAACATGGGAGCACCAGCCTTGTTGTTTTTGCTAGCCTTCCTGGTAACCTTCGCCTACGGCGCAGGAAAAGCAAGCTTAGAACATAAAGTATTTGGAAAAGAATTGTTTTGACTCTTTTTCTTTTTTCTTTTTCTTACATAACTCCCCAAAAACTTCTTAAACTCATACTTCTTCTCTAATAGATATGTCTTCCAAAAACGCATTGCATTTTTTGGAAGGCTCAAAAATCACCAAAGGAGATTTTTAATGTCCAGGAAAGAAAAAATCATTGTTTTCAGCGCTCATTCTGATGATTTTGTGATTGGAGCAGGCGGAACAATTGCTAACTATACCCACAAAAACAATAAAGTCCTGGCCATAGTCTTTTCTTACGGAGAATTATCCCATCCCTGGCTGAAACAAAGAGTTGTACAGAAGATGCGTTCCAAGGAAACCCAAGAAGCATCTAAAGTACTAAAGTGCAAATCTATCTTTTATGATCTGCGGGAAGGAAAATTTGCTGAAGATTATAAAGAAAAAGATCTCAAAGCAGCCCTGCTAAAAATCATCGAAAAACAAAAACCGACCAAGATATTCACTCACAGCCATGAAGATCCTCATCCCGATCATCGAGCGGTACATGAGATTACCCTTGACCTCTATAACGAACTGCAATCAAAACCAGAAGTATACATGTATTCCATCTGGAATCCGGTTTCCTTCAAGACCCATTATCCTTCTTTGTACGTCAACATTCGTGAAACCTTCTCCCTGAAACTGAAAGCGCTGTGGAAATTCAAAAGTCAGAAAGTGCATGTGTTATATCCTTTCATCCTGCTCATGTACAAATCAATTAAAGACGGCTTTAAGATGCGCACCACTTTTGGGGAGCATTTCTTCAGGATAAAATGAACCAAAAACCAAAACTACTCATTGTTGCGGACACCTATTATCCTAAAGTAGACGGAACTCTAAAGTTCATTGAAGAATTCTTAAAAAAAGCAGCTGGCAGTTTTGAGATCTCCCTCCTGGTTCCAGATTATGGCCTACATAAAGGAAAGAACGTAACGTATATCACTGTCTCTAAAATCTGGAAAGTTTCCGGGTATGCTAACCTTAAATTCTCTCCTGCAAACCTGCACAAGATAAAAAAAGCCATTAAAGAAGCTGAGCTGGTTTTTATCCAGGGTCCGGCCATGATCAGCTATCTCAGCCTCTACTATGCCCGCCATTATGGAAAAAAGACTTTTTTCTACACCCACACCATCTCCTGGGAATTATTTGAAAAATTTTTTCCAAAAATATTCAAAAAGCTATTTTATAGTCTCATCAAAAAAATATCCATCGCCTTGTACAACCGCTGCGATCATCTTCTGGTCCCGTATCATGAATTAAAAGAACATCTCAAAGCGGAAGGCGTGGAAACTGATATTGCTGTCGCTCGCTTGGGAGTTGATATCGATGTTTTTAGTCCGGCTGCTGACCGCCGCTTAAGCAAAAGCAAACTACATATCGATGCAGACAAAAAAGTAATCGGCTATGTGGGGAGAATCTCCAAAGAGAAAAATACTCACCTGCTATTAGAAGCGTTCAAGAAACTAGAAGATCAAGAAAATATTTTCTTGTTATTGGTCGGCGATGGACCAAAAAAACAAACGGAAGAATTCCGACAAATTAAAAATTGCAAGGTTACTGGTTTCGTGAATAACGTCCAGGATTATTTGAAAGCCATGGACATCTTTGTCATGCCCAGCCTGACCGAAACTACTTCCCTAGCAACCTTGGAAGCCATGTCTACGGGAATTCCCGTCATAGCTACTCGAGTAGGCTTCATTAAAAGTTATCTTCTTAAAAACCACAACGGCCTATTTTTTCCCAGAAATAGTTCTACCATGCTTTCCGTTAAAATAGGTAAATTATTGAAAGATCGCGAATTACGCGAACAGCTTGGCCAGAATGCCCGCAAGACTGTCGCCTATGGCTTTTCCTGGGAACGATCAATTAACAGAATTAAGAGAATCTTGTTGAAGGAATATTATAACTGATTTAACTTTTGTTCCAATTCATTTACTTTTCTGGACATGACTTTTCCTTGTTCGAAAGAACTGCGGGCTAACGAGCCAGAACTTATCACCAAAAAACAATAAATTAAGCTAGCAATGGTCTCGTTCTCTTGCATCCTCTTGTAGACCATGCCCCCACAAACTAGCATTGCTACTGTAAATACAGCTGCCGAGTAATATTCTTGTTTGCGTACTCTTCTATAATCCTCTATACTGTCCCCGCCCATATCTATTCCCTTAAAGCGCTGTTTAAAAATATTTCTTCAGTAATCAAAACATATACTTATATAGCCCATCAGCAAAATGTTTAAAAAGATAAAGTAAAAAGTCTTTTTGCATGGACAACTATGTGTTTGACGAAGACACAGATAGCACGGAAAAAGTCCTCGAAGACAGCTTGGAATCTTCTGAAGAAGGTTTCATGCGTGGTTATTCAGACGAAGAAGAGGCTGATGAATGTGCTGAATGTGGCTCCGCCGTAAGTGAAGAAAAGAAGATAGAAAAAGAGGTTGATGGTGAAAAACTAACCTTCTGCTCAGTATCATGTGCAGATGAGTTTGAGGAAAATTCGTAAAGCTATTTTTGCAGAGCTTTTTCAATTTTTCCTAAAGGCCAGCAGTTAAGTAGATGCTTCTGTTCTAACCATCCTCGCCTAGCCATATTTACGCCGAGGAAATAATAAGGTAAGTGGGAAACATCATGAGCATCAGTACTTAAGGCAAATCTACAGCCCGCCCCTACACCTGCTTTAATGCTTTCCCCTGGAAGATCCATCCTTTTTGGGGAACTATTAGCTTCCAAGAAGACACCATGCTTTTTGGCGCTTTCAAATACCTTATCTAAATTCAAAGCAATCGGTTCACGTTCCTGCAGTAATCTATCAAAAGGATGCCCAAGAATATTTACCGGATAATCACTGAGTGCATTGCAGACCCGTTTGGTCATCTCTTTTTCTTTCAGGTTAAGTGCGACATGTACTGAAGCAATTACCACATCTAATTTTCGTAACTTCGAAGCAGATAACGGTAATGAACCATCTTTTAGGATATCTATTTCTACACCATTAAACACTTTAATTCCCACTTTCTTCTGTACTTTTTCAATCTCCTGCAGATATTTTCCTAGCCTTTTCTCAGTTAGTGGGTTAGTTATGCCTACATGCCCAAAATGATCATTAAATGAAATAAATTTAAATCCTAACGCTTCTGCTTTTTGCGCCATTTCTAGATGCGAATTATGACCGTCACTCCAAGTAGTATGGTTATGAAACACCCCTTTGATGTCTTTTGTGGTAACCAACACAGGTAATTTTCCCAATCGTGCTGCTTCAATCTCACCCCTATTCTTTCGCAACTCCGGTTCAATAAAACGCAACCCTAACTTTTGATAAATCTCTTCTTGAGTTCTACCAGCAATCCATCTCTTGTTCTTAAGAGCAGTAAGACCGTACTCATTCAAAGTCCACCCTTTTTTTAAGGCTAATTTTCGCAACTCCACGTTATGATCCTTATTGCCGATAAAATACAACAAAGCTGCTCCATACTGCTTTTCATTCACTACTCGCAGATCGACTTGCATCCCATTACTCAGCCGCACTGAACTCTTGGTTCCGCCTTTCGCCAATACTTCTGTTACATCTTTCATTTTAGTAAAGACATTCATTACTTTCTCAGGCTGTGATGAAACTGCCAAAATATCTAAATCACCAACCGTCTCTTTTCCCCGCCTAAATGATCCAGCGACTTCTACCTTCTTGACAAAATCTTGTTTTGCTAACTCTTTTGTCACCATTTCTACGATTGGAATAGCATGGATATATAGAAATCTGGACGGCCTCTTCTTCAGCAATTCAATACCATGTAGAAGTGTTTCTTCTGTCTTTTCGCCAAATCCCTCTAACTCTCGAACTTTATGCTGCTTCAATGCTTTTTCCAGACCAGATATATCCTTAACCCCTAATTTCTTATAGAGAATCCTAATCTTCTTCGGTCCCAGATTAGGGATCTCATTCAAGCCTTCTACATCAATCTTAACTTCCTTCTTCAGCTGTTCATAATACTTCAGCTTTCCGGTCTCGATTATTTCAGCGATCTTTTCTGCGATATGCTTTCCTACGCCAGTTAAATTTTCTAACTTGTCTTTTTCATAGACATCTTCAATATCTTCAGAAAGCGATTCAATAGATTGGGCAGCTCTTCGATAGGCAATCGGCTTGAATTGAACTTCCTGCAATTCTAGAATGTCAGCGATATTGTTCAGGATCTTAACAATTAATTGGTTTTTCATCCTCTTTGTAGGGATAAAGAAATAATGGTATTTATAGATTACTGATAAGGGCAAATAATTATTTTACCACTCTTTAATGAATTTACAAGAATAATTTTTTAAATAGGGTTTAAATCAGGTAAATTATGACATATGATTCAAAATTAGCTCAGATTGTTAGTCAAGCTGTAGGAAAAAATTATAGGACCGGTTCCAGTCCAGTAGAAGTCTATACTAAATTACAGCATGAAGCACCAGAACTTCACGCTGGACTAATGAGACTAGCTAGGGAAGAACTTACCGGTGCTATTGTAATACAAATGAAATAAGGGGTTGCGACCCCTTATGAACCCCTTCCGCCTCCTTACTCAGCAACTCTGCGAGAGTAGCCGTATCCTCACTCGGCGGCGAACTGTCG